>Ga0302321_100000837_pt1 | contig 26682 bp, 23 predicted proteins | sample Fen_T0_1_FD_202505 | JGI IMG/M metagenome (GOLD analysis project Ga0302321, IMG submission 202505) | Peat permafrost microbial communities from Stordalen Mire near Abisko, Sweden - Fen_T0_1 | ecosystem: Environmental > Terrestrial > Soil > Wetlands > Permafrost | place: Sweden: Abisko... | reverse complement strand
TGTCTAGTCAATGCAGCGGGCGAATCGACATTCGTAAAATTTCACTGGCGGCCAAAACTCGGTTTGCAATCGACCATTTGGGATGAGGCGGTCAAAATTGCTGGGGCTGATCCCGACTTTCATCGCCGGGACATGTTCGAATCAATCAGCGCGGGGGATTTTCCAGAATGGGACTTGGCGGTGCAGCTTTTCTCCCAAGAAGAAGCGGATACTTTTCCTTTTGACCATCTCGATGCGACCAAACTGATCCAGGAAGAACTGGTGCCGTTGCAAGTCATCGGACGCATGGTACTCAACCGTTGGCCAGACAATTTTTTTGCTGAAACCGAGCAAGTTGCCTTTTGCCCATCGCATGTCGTACCGGGCATTGATTTCTCGAACGATCCCTTATTGCAGGGTCGCCTGTTCTCGTACCTGGATACGCAGTTATCCCGTCTAGGCTCGCCAAATTTTCACCAGATACCCGTCAATGCGCCGCAGTGCCCGTTCGCCAACCACCAGCGCGACGGCCACATGCAAATGGCGCAACCGACCGGACGTGTGGCCTACGAACCCAATACCCTGGCTATGGACTCCCCACGCGAACAACCAAAGACTGGCTTTCGTAGCGCGGCGGTGGACGAGACTGGCGCAAAGGGTCGGATACGGGCGGAAAGCTTTGCCGACCATTACAGCCAGGCGCGGCAATTCTATATCAGCCAGACTGATTATGAACAAGCCCATCTTGCCTCCGCCTTGGTATTTGAGCTTTCCAAGCTCGAACATCCGCATATCCGTGCAGCGATGGTCGGTCATCTACGCAATATTGAAGAGAACTTAGCGCAACGGGTCGCCTTTGGCCTTGGGATGGACGATCTACCGCAAGCCCCAACTCCCGCTGTTGCGGTACAGGTGTTAGCCCCATCGCCAGCGCTACAACTCATCGGCAAGATGAAGGACACGCTCGAAGGCCGTGCTATCGGGATATTGGTTGCGGACGGGTCGGACGCGGCAAGCATCGACGCAGCCAAGAAGGCAGCCACCGTTGCTGGCGCAAAAGTAAAACTTGTCGCTGCGAAAATCGGTGAGGTTAAACTCGCCGACGGCTCGTTGTTGAAAGTCGATGCCCAATTGGCGGGTACGCCGTCGGTACTGTTCGATGCGGTTGCAATCATCCTCTCCAACGAAGCTGCCGCTTTATTGGGCAAAGAGGCCGCCGCCATCGATTTCGTGCGCGACGCGTTTGGCCATTTGAAGGCTGTCGGCATTGACAAGGGCGGCGAGGCGTTGCTAAAAGCAGCGGGTATCGAACCAGACAGCGGGGTGGTTGTTATTGAAGATAATGTAGGTAGCTTCATTGCAGCCGCCAAGACGCGTCAGTGGAGCCGGGAAGTGGGCGTCAGGTCACTTGCTTGATTTGGTTGGCAAAACGAGCTATTTGATTTAACGTGTTTGCTACGCAGAAAAATACCCTCGTTGCCGCCATTTTATTTTTTCAAGGCCTCACTTTAAAAGCGGTTATCGTTTGTCTGTGGGTATTTTAGCAATGGGTTTGATAGAGTATTTTCTGTTGTCAGTGCGGACTTTATTTATTGCCTTACCGGATTTTAAATAAAAATCCAACTCACACTGTATGACATTATCCTAAAAAAATCAGCTAGGTATTCCAAAATCCCGTTCATCCTGAGCCTGTCGAAGGGTTAGCGGGATTTTGGAATTCTCACCCAAGGTGGTGTTGTAGGCCGTTCATGCTTCGACAGGCTCAGCACGAACGGTCTACAATACTCTTCAACTGATTTTTTTTTAGGATTATCCAATAGTTATAAAGCAGAGTGAGAAAATTAACTAGAAGGAAGCCGTATGGATTCCTTAGTGAAATGAGTAACATCACGGATTTCGCTCCATCTGGTGTGCCACGCCGTATTCAATTTCTCTAAGTTTAAGCCCTCGTAACTCAAAAGGCGGCTGGGGAAGCTATTTTTAAACTATGTGGCCTAGCGAACAGAGAGCCTCCTGATAATCGAAGATAATATCACTTCGAATGGCGCACCCTGTAATTGACATGTGCGCCAAAACTTAAACCAACTTGGAGAACAAACATGAAACTAAGTGGCAATCAATTCACTTATGCAAGCGCACACCTCATTACAGCAGCGGTTCTGGCCGCCGTCCTGATTTTCGCACCGGGGGTGGTTTTCGCCACCGATAAAGATGCTCACGAGGATCGCGCCGAATTGCGCATCAAGGACATTCACGCCAAGTTGAAGATCACGGCGGCACAGGAAGAGAAGTGGGACAAGGTCGCCGAAGTTATGCTCAACAATGGGAAAACCATGGATACCCTGACTCAGGCAAGGGTTGATCATGCCAAGGACATGAACGCAGTCGACGATCTCAAAACCTACGGCGAGGTCGCCGAAGCCCACGCGGACGGGATCAAGAAACTGACCCCATTGTTTGCCGACCTCTATGCCAGCATGTCCGACGTACAGAAAAAGGAAGCAGACACCTTGTTCCGCCATGGTTATCATGAGCATGGTGGCCATAAGCATAAGCATAGCCACAAGAAGACCAGTGGCAAATGATTACTAATAATGGTATGCCTGGGGCAATTTCAGCCCGTGGCTCGTAATCGCATCAATCATCCCAGAAAAGGAAGGTTATTATGAAATCTTTAATACGACAAGCTAGGTACTTCAGGTCAATCGGCTGCAAGGTCGTGATGGTACTCACTTTTGCTTCGGCGATAAGTGCTTTGTCTATATCGTCGGCGCTCGCTGAACATGGCAACGGCCATGGGCGGGGTAATCAGTATAACAATCATGGCCATGGGGAATGGCGTGGCGATCACGATGGCTATAGATATCGGCCAGGGTATCGGCAACCCTATGGGTACGGTTATGGGAACGGGAATCGGCAACCCTATAACTACGCGCAACCTGTCTATGTTCCGCCACCAGTGTACTATGGGCCAATACAATCACCCGGCATCAGTCTGTTTTTTCCGCTAAATCTTCATCGTCGGTAGATATCGAGTGGCCGAAAGTGACAACAATTAAAAAATAGGTTTTACTTTGATTAGAGTCGCTGCCTCGACCTGTCCAACGCGTTTTTGTAATATGGATGCAGACTATGGTGGCCAATATGTTCGGGTGACCAAACAAATCTTGCGTCGTGTGAATGTCGTAGTCCGATTGTAAAAATTGGGTAGCGACATTGGTGGCAAAAGGTATTAGTTCTGACGCACGCCCGACAAACTGCTTGCCCAGGGGATTCAAACTTTTTTTATTAAAGCCAGATTAGGCGCTTAGGTACGCTAACGCACAGACTTGGCTGAGGAGTTGGCGTAGTCTATAACCTCCGTAAGTTAACAAAATAAAGGGAATCAACATGAAATATTCGAAAATCATTATCGTAGTACTGGCTACCCTCGCGATGGGTGGATGTATTGTGGGTCCTGCAGGCCCTCCTGGACCGCAAGGTGCAACTGGATACACCGGTTACACCGGCGCAGCCGGAGGCACAGGAGCAACAGGAGCAACTGGGTACACCGGGGACACAGGAGCAACCGGAGCGACCGGTGCAACTGGGTACACCGGGGACACAGGAGCAACCGGAGCGACTGGATACACAGGACCAACTGGTAACACAGGTGCAAAAGGAAATACGGGCGCAAGAGGAAACCCGAATGGCAGAACCGTCGTTATCGTACCAGATCATTAAGCCTAGTAGGTCGGGCATCATCTTTTTGTTGCCCGACATTTCCCAAACACACATTCTACTTTTAAAGGAAATCTTATGAACCGTTCAATAATAATATCTGCACTGTTTGCTGCGTTAAGCATTACTGCTTGTGACCAAAAGCCCACAGTGGTCAACGTTCCCGCCGGACCTGCAGGCCCTGCGGGTGCTAAGGGCGCAACCGGCAACGAAGGTGCCCAAGGCAGTCAGGGTGAAACTGGTACCCCAGGTAGCGCTGGCGATAAGGGTGAGACCGGCAAGTCCGGCGACAGCACCACAGTAATCGTCACTCCACCCGAAGAGCCAGCTAAATAAGTTATTACTCACGCTGTGAGACAGGAGTTGAATAGTTCCTGGAAGTGATAAGGCTAGGCGATCTTACAAAGCGTTTTTTGCATAGTGAAAATCCAAAGCATCCGAATTTTTTCTAGTAATTTGGAATCATTTGCGCCACCCTTTGCTGGGTGGCGAACGAGGACTCAAGACGACTGGTTCGCGCCGGTTTGAAAATTGTTAGGCGCATCTTATACCAATCCCAAAAAGTTGTTATATGAATCCCCTCATCCTGGCCTTCTCCCTTTGGAGAAGGTAAAAATGAGAACTTATTGGGATTGGTATTAGATGAGCTTGAGATTATGGTGTAGAGTATTTATCGAACCAAGTGGAGTATTCAAGAATTTGCATAGTTCCCACGATCCGTCGTTGGAACCCATCCGACAATGCCCCAGCGTTGCGTGACGTTGGAGCGGCACTGGCGGCATTCCCACTCCGGAGCATCACTGCCATTAAGTTAAGCAATGCCCTCCCCCTCTCCTGCTGGAGAGGGCTGGGGTGAGGAGTTACAAAACAAGGAAAAGCCTTATAAACTCCCCCTCATCCCAGCCTTCTCCCTCAAGGGAGAAGGAGCTTGCCGCTAACGGCAGTGACGCCGGAGCATGGGAACGATATGTGAGGTGCCAAATATTTCACACGGCGGCAATATACTCGTTACGGTAGCGGCCTAGTGCCCAGAGCGGGAAAAACTTATCGTAACCGTGGTATTTCAGGTAAAAAACTTTGGGGAAGCCAGGGGCATTAAAGCTTTTGTCTTTCCAGAAGCCGTCGTCCTGCTGGTTTTTTAACAGGTAATTCACCCCGGACTCGACTTCAGGGCAACCTACTTCACCAGCAGAGAGCAAAGCCAGGATGGCAAGCGCGGTATGAAATGCTGTGCTGGTATGGAATACGCCACGTATATTTTTGCCGTGATAGCTGTAATTGTCCTCTCCCCAACCACCATCAGTGCGCTGCTTGGATTTCAGCCAGGTTACGGCTTTGCGAATACTGGGGTCATCCTTGGGTACGCCTGCGGTTTCAAAACCGGTCAGTACAGACCAAGTGCCATAAATGTAATTAGTCCCCCAGCGACCAAACCAGGAACCATCCGCTTCCTGCTCAGTACGTAAGAAATTGATGCAGTTGTCGATAACTGTCCGATATTCCGGGTGTTGGTGAACAAGCTTGCCCAGGAACATGATACAGCGACCGCTGACATCAGCAGTTGGCGGGTCGAGTAAAGCACCGTGGTCGGCAAACGGAATATGGTTGAGGTAGTAATGGGTGTTGTCGGCATCAAAAGCACCATAGCCGCCATTACGGGACTGCATCCCCGCAATCCAGATTCCAGCACGCCCGATATTCTCGGCAAACTTCCGGTCATCAGCCTGAACCATTGCAAGGGCAACCACCGCCGTATCGTCTACGTCGGGGTAATAGTTGTTGCTGAACTGGAAAGCCCAGCCACCACCTGGCAGGTTGGGGCGTTGTATCTGCCAGTCACCAGGTTCGTCTTTCAACTGTTTAGTGGCCAGCCAGTGCAAGGCAGATTTAAGCGCTCGTTGGGTTTTAGGATTATGTTCGTAGCGGTCTACTTCCTGTAGGACTAAACAGGTTAGTCCGGTATCCCATATCGGAGAAACGCAGGGTTGGCAGTAGGCCATATCATCTTTGATGACCAGCAAGCGATCAATAGCTGCCCTGGCGATCTGCCTCTGTTCATTATCGGCAGGGATACCCAGATAATCCATGGCTTCATAGGCGTTGACCATAGCCGTAAAAATCGCCCCTAAACCATCATAACCATTTAATCTCTCCATGAACCAGTCCCGAGCTTTAGCGGTAGCCTTACGGCGAACAAAACCGGGAATCAGCGAATCCATCAAACGCCCTATGCGCTCGACAGCCAGGATTGCCTTACCTAGCGGTGTTTTGACGTGGGAGAAATAATTTTTTTCCTGATCCGGCGGAGTAACGAACAGTTCAGCTACCCCAATTTTATGAGGATTGCGAGCCTTGACCTTGTAAGTGCAGAGGATGAACAGCGTAACCATTACAGTACGCGACCAGTAAGATACCTTGTCCAGGTGGAACGGAAACCACTTGGGTAGCAGCATGATTTCCACGGGCATATAGGGTACACCGTGCCATGGTATCTGTTCAAACATCGCCATCATGATGCGGGTGAAGACATTGCCCTTAGCAGCACCGCCTTTGGCTAGTATCCACTCGCGGGCCTTTACCATGTGTGTTGCGTTGATAGCATCACCGGCCATTTTCATGGCGTAATAGGCCTTGATGGTGCAGCTGATGTCACCTGTGCCACCCTTATAAAGGGGATAGCTGCCGTCCGCGCTTTGTTGTGTGCGTAGAAAATTGGCGATCTTCGTCTGTAACGATTCGTCGATTTCATCCATGAAGTGCATCATCAGGATGTATTCAGAGGGAATGGTGCAATCCGCTTCGAGTTCGAATACCCAATAACCTGCTTCGTTTTGCAGACTGAGAAGTTGCGCCCTGGCTAAGGCAATCGCGCTGTCCAGGGATGAAGGGGAATAGGGGATGCCAGTAAAAGCTGTATCTAGGCTGGGTGGTGAAGATGTCTCTGTTAGCATTGTTTGGTTTTCTTTGATTTTACTTTAGGAATGTCTGATGGAAGTAACCTATTCATGGCACTGGGATTGATTGCTAAAGTTTCTGTCTACAACGAATAAACCCAGGCTGGTCATATAAAAAATAAGCCGCAGCAAAAAATAACTACGGCAAGTGAGGAAACATGGCGTTTCTAAATTGCTTCGTGTCGGTTTATGTTGTCTCGAATGACAATTATGTCGATTCCATCTCGGCATATAGCTTTTCATGTGGCATGTTATTTGCTTATCTTTATTGGTCGCTCGAAATACAGAGTCTACCCGCATACATTGCGCACAGTCTGTACGGTAACGCACATAATGACGTTTTCAGCGACAGGCCGAATCAATAATACCAATGCCGATAATTAAATTGACTTAATATTTCTATGTGCTATACCGTACATACAGGGTATTTATAAGTTGGTAGCCTTAACTCATAACCCTAAAATTTTAAACTAGGCCGGATTTAAGTGGATATTCGTTCTCGGCCAATATAATAAGGAGATTACTTGTGACTGGCTCAAGGAACCCTCACCAAAATCATCTTCTCGATGTCCTGCCAGAAGATGTGTACGAGCGCCTTTTTCCTTATATGGAACTGGTGCAGTTGAAACTCGGGCATGTTCTTTACGAGTCGGGTGGCGAGCTGCGCTACGCATATTTTCCCACGACTTGCATCGTATCGCTGCTTTATGTCATGGAGAATGGCGCGTCGGCGGAAATAGCCGTGGTCGGCAACGAGGGCATCGTTGGTGTTGCACTGTTCATGGGCGGCGGCACCATGCCGAATCGGGCGGTCGTGCAGAGCGCGGGTTACGCCTATCGGCTGCGTGCGGTATTAATGCAGCAAGAGGTCAATCGAAACGGTGCGTTGCTCCACTTGTTTCTACGCTATACCCAAGCACTGATTACCCAGATGTCGCAGACAGCAGTGTGCAATCGGCACCATACTCTAGACCAGCAACTCTGTCGCTGGTTGTTGTTAAGCCTCGACCGGCTATCCGAGAACGAGTTGAGCATGACCCAAGAATTGATCGCCAATATGTTGGGTGTGCGCCGCGAAGGCGTCACGGAGGCCGCCGGAAAATTGCATCAAGCGGGATTGATTGAATACAGGCGTGGCCATATAAAGGTGCTGGATCGGCCTGGATTGGAAGCACGGGTCTGCGAGTGCTATCAAGTGGTTAAAACAGAATCTGATCGTCTTCTACCCCCCCCCCCCGGAAAGTCCCGTTAATATCGTGCATTTGGGCGGTATAGCTAAGTGAACATATCTACTTTCCCTTTTTAGGGAATAACTGGGAAGACAAGCCAATCCTTAGTTTGTCCACAATCTCCAACCTTTCTGTTTCAGGACTTCATGCCCACTAGCAGCGAGGCAAGATCTTCGGCATGTTCTTCCTCCACGGCGAGGATATCCTTGAGCATTTGCTGGGTAGTCGGATCGTGCTCGGCAAGATAAAGTATCATTTCACGATAACTTTCAATAGCAATCCGTTCGGCGATCAAGTTTTCCTTAATCATCGAATTGAGCGTATCACCTTCGACGTATTCCGCGTGGCTCCGATTACTCAATCCATCAGGAGAGAAGTTGGGTTCACCGCCCAATTCTATAATTCGCTTTGCAAGACGGTCTGCATGAACCATTTCCTCGGTTGCGTGAGCCTGAAACTCTGCTTTGACCGAATCGGAATTGATACCTTTTGCCATGAAGTAATGACGCTTGTATCGTAAAACGCAGACCAGCTCAGTGGCAAGCGCCTCATTCAACAGCCTGATCACTTCCTTGCGGTCAGCCCCGTAGCCGGTAGTGACAGCGCCTTCCTCGATATTTTTGCGGGCACGCTTGCGTAGGGTCTGGATGTCAGACAGCACCGCTGCGTTAGCTGCGGGAGTCTCGTTTTTAGAATGTTTCATGTTCGGCTCCTTCGTATTTTACCAATAGTGGGAATCTAAGCACTAGTTCAAGTTAAGCCGTCCGTGGTGCGTTTGTCGAACCACGGACGGCTTAACTGTCGTCTGATGCAGTTTATTACCTGTCGAAGTGTACCTTTGCATCGCTCATGCACAGATCCTTTGTATCGCCGGCCAAGGCGTCACATTTTTCTTTGGCTACGGCATAGTCGGCATCGCGCGTATCCGTAGCGGCATCCTTACGTGCATCAGTCGATTTTTCAATCGCCACAGCTTTGGCTTTTGATGTCGTCATCTGGGTCTCGGCGGCACCTGTTGCCTGGACTTTGGTGGCTTTCGCTTCTTTCACACAAACGTCCTCGGCGTTACCGTCTTTGTCATCGCATTTCTGGGTGGCTACCGAATAATCGGCATCGGCTTTGGCGACAAGCGCTTTGTACCGGGTCTTAGCGGTAGGTTTGTAATTGTATTCAAGTTGGGCGCTGGCGATGTTTTTATTGCCTTTAGCTTCCGCTTCACAGATGTCTTCGGCGTTTCCTGAAAGTGAATCGCAGCCTTTTTTAGCTAACTTGTATTCTGCGTCGATATTTTTATCAAGAGACTTGTATTGTTTCTTTGACATACTTTCGGCCATTGCGCCAGCACTCAAGGCAAGGCTAATAGCAAGCGCAAGTACGTTTATGTTAAGAGTTTTCATGATTGTTTCCTGTTGTAAAAGGTTATTTTGTTGTTGGGGTTAATCATCCATGTCCTTCTTACGGCATTCCTAGCTTTCTGCATTTTCTGCCAGTCGGAAAGTTGTTTCTCTGCATCGTCTTTGGTGACACCGTAAGCTTCCTGAATTTTGCCAGCAAGATGCCCCCGCTTACCGGCGACCACGTCCAGATCATCATTGGTCAGTTTGCCCCACTGTTCCTTGGCGTTGCCCTTTATTTGTTTCCAGTTACCTTCAATTTGATCCCAGTTCATTATGTATTCCTCGTGTCTTATGGTCGTATGACGATCCGTACCGTCACACATTCGTGGGCTTTTTAAATGCTATTTTGGAAACGTGGCTTTACGAATGCTCGTATACCACATGTCACGGCTGTACTTCTTAGCTACGAATCTTTTCTCTTTGGAGTTTCTGCCAGTCTGCCAAGCGTTTTTCGGCTTCGTCGTTGTCAATCACATAGACCTTCTGCATCTTGCCACAAAGGTGATTCCGTTTGCCTTCGATCACGTCTATTTGATCGTCGATAAACCAAATCCACTGTTCCTTGACGTTGTTCATCAAGTCACGCAATTCATCTTTAATTGGATCCCAGATCATTTTGTATACCTCTCGTTAGATGGTTGTATGACAATCGGTATCGCCATACACGGACATAAGCAAACGATAGTGATCCTGGTTCGATGCCATATCGCTTGGAAAATCCGTTTGTCATGCGATGTTTGTGCCGTGGTTTAGAGGATACGGGGATTTCTATCTAATGTCCGTCTGCTACCGTACATAGTGGAATCTTTGAAAATGTCCTCCAACATTGTGTCGTTGGGACATAACCGAATCTGGTTCTCATCAATCTATGCTTTCTATGCTTTGCCAGTCTAACGGATGTAAGTGTGCTAACGCACAGAGGGCAGGAAACAATTGTGCTAATCTGATTTTGTTATTGGAGTCATCCACCTTAACAAGCTCCGATATGGGGATTATTGTTGTCCTAGATAAGCTGTCGGTTTTCCTTAAATTATTACAGGAATACACACAATGACGTTTACTCAAGCTGTCCCGGCAACCAATCGTCTGCTAGACGCCCTACTCCACAAGGATCGTGAGCAATTGCTCGCAAATTGTGAACACATCGAACTTAATATCGGCGAGGTGCTCTATCGCGCCGGAGAACTTATTCCTCACGTTTACTTCCCGACCGGGGGCTTCATTTCCTTGGTGGCGCCTATCGACAGCACAAACTTGGAAGTGGGGATAGTCGGCAACGAAGGCATAGTCGGAATCACCCTCATGCTGGGTGTCGATATCGCGCCATTTACCGCTCTAGTCCAGGGAACAGGGACTGCACTACGCATAACGGCTTCATCGTTTCTTCGTATACTTGAACAGAGTCCTGAGCTACATCGTGTGTTGAAACGCTACCTCTATGTGTCAATGAGCCAGCTTGCGCAAACGGCGGCCTGTACCCGCTTCCACTTGGTGGAAGGCCGTCTTGCCCGTTGGCTGTTGATGACCGGAGACCGGGCGCACTCAGACCACTTCCATATTACCCATGTATTCTTGGCCTATATGCTGGGTGTACGGCGCGTCGGTATCACCAAAGCAGCGAATGCACTACAACAGCGAAAGCTCATCAGCTACCAACGCGGGGATATCACGATTCTCGACCATGTCGGCCTGGAAGCCGCTTCATGCGGGTGTTATCGGGCTGATATAGAAATCTACGAGAGTATCCTGGGTTAGAGGCCGATAGTATATCGCGCTACGCCTGGATTTGGGTTACCTCCACCACCACGGACATTACGGGCGATTGGCAGTTGGAAGTTGGGGGGGCTATAAACGAGCCGGATACGGGGGGCACTGATTCTGGATGGCGGTTCACGGCAACTGCTATGTGTTGGTTGCCGACTACTTGGCCGGAGGTTGAGTCGAATCCTTTCCAGCCGGCACCGGGCAAGTAAACTTCTGACCAGGCATGGGTTGCCCCCTGACCCTGCGGAAGTGTGGGCGAGTATAGGTAGCCGCTGACAAAACGCGCCGCCAGGCCCAAGGAGCGGCAGGCATCGATGAACAAGGTCGCAAAATCGCGGCAAGAACCCGCGCCTCTGGCCAAAGTGGCCGCTGGTGTTTGAACGCCCGGCTCTTCGCGCTGTTGGTAGGTGAATCCGGTCGCGATCGCTTTATTGATCCATTCAAGCAGAAGATAAGTTTCCACTACTTGGCCGGCGTACCAGAATTGCTTTAACCACGCACTCAACATCGGTCGGTCTAGGTCAAAGATCGTTGACAGATAAGGCCCCAACTCAACGCTCTCAGCAGCATCGTATTGAAAGGGAAAAAAAGCTGCATAATCGGCCACCAGAAAGTCTAGAGGCTTGTCATCATAGTGCTGGATCAGAACGTGGCTGTCGATTGAGAGCTGGTTGCTCGGTTTGAGAAAAGTTGCCTGGGCAACGGCATTGTCGTAGACATCGCGCTGCCATTGTAATTGGTAGGCAGGAGCAATAATCAGCTCAGCTGATTCGATTCGGATATCGCGCCCTTCGCGTGGATGCAATAGCAATTTATGTGGCAGCAAGGTTACGGAATCAGCGTATTGATAAGTTGTTAGGTGTTTTATTCGTAGGCGGCGCATGTTGTCACTCCTGAGTGGGCTTTTGTGGCTACGGCGAAGTCTGATCGACATTTTGGCACAATATCCCAAAGCGCGTCTATTATCTGTGCGCTATCGTACATACACATCCAGGGGTTTAGCGTATTCTAAATACAGTAGGGATTGAGCACTGCGGGAAATAAACACTACGACAAATATTTCCAACCCACTCAATTTCTGGAGCGGACCTGATCGTCAACGAGGACGATCAGGTCGCCTGAAATTCGCCTATATAGGAGGGAACATGTTATATCAAACTATTAAACCTTACGATGTCTCGTCCAACAACGAGAAAGCCTGGTTAATTCCCGATTCTAAGCCTTTGTCCTGGGAATACAGGGTGACACGCAGCGGTGTTATGTCCATCCGCAAATGGCTTTCAGTTGTTTCACAAGCAACCTTGATCGGTATCTTTGCTATTTCCGGTTGTAGCTCTGATCGCTCTAGTGGGCAAGACAAATTAACTCAGCAAGAGAAAGGTAGTACCACTACCCAACCTATTCACAAAGAAGTTGGCGAGGCATCTTGGTATGGGTCGAGATTTCAAGGTAAGGAGACAGCTAATGGCGAGACCTTTAACCAAAAAGAGATGACGGCCGCCCATCCGAGTTTGCCAATGGGGACTAAAGCCAAAGTGACCAATCTCGATAATGGCAAGAAGGTCGAGGTCAGGATCAATGACCGTGGCCCCTATGTTGGGAACCGCGTCATCGACCTTTCCAGCGCAGCCGCTAAAAAGCTTGATATGAAAGGGGATGGCACCACCCAGGTCAAGATTGAGACTAAATCAACCAAAAAGAAGAAAACCGTCAAACACTCCAGCAAGGTAAAATAAGGGGCAACGTGGCAACATCATTGGGTTGACTCTAGGCTAAACGCCGGTTCTTTTCCACTGTGTGCTACCTCCTTAATTAGGCTGATGAAATACGTTGGTGATAATTAGTTTGAACATTGTGGTGTAAACTATAGTCCGCATCCACGCTCCATTCACATCCTGTGCTTAACTATCAAGTTAAGTTTTGAATCCATCGGGAGCTTAAGAGGCATAGCTAATGACCATATCTGCTCAATCGACAACTACAACCTCAGACCCAGCACCCCTGAGTGCGGACGAACTTCATCGTATTAACGCCTACTGGCGAGCTTGTACCTATCTGTCCGCCGGTATGATTTATCTTCTGGACAATCCATTATTAAAAGAACCGCTCAAGCCGGAACATATCAAGAACCGACTGTTAGGACATTGGGGATCGAGTCCTGGCCTGAGTTTTATCTATATTCACATCAATAGGCTCATTAACAAGTACAATCTTAATGCTATTTTCCTGGCTGGCCCCGGTCATGGCGCTCCAGGCGTGTTGGCACCCGTTTATCTTGAAGGCACTTACTCCGAGATTTATTCCAATAAGGGTGAAGATGAAGAAGGCCTGTTGCAATTCTTCAAGGAGTTTTCTTTTCCTGGCGGTATCGGTAGCCACTGTACGCCCGAAACACCTGGCTCTATTCATGAAGGCGGTGAGCTAGGTTACAGTATTTCTCATGCTTATGGTGCAGCATTCGATAATCCCGATTTGCTGGTGACAGTGGTGGTGGGCGATGGTGAGGCGGAAACCGGGCCCTTGGCAACTTCGTGGCATTCCAATAAATTTCTCAATCCCATACGCGATGGCGCGGTATTGCCGATCCTGCATCTGAACGGTTACAAGATCAACAATCCGACGTTGTTGTCGCGAATTTCCCATGAGGAACTGGAACGATTGTTTCAGGGTTATGGTTATACGCCTTACTTCGTAGAAGGCAGCGATCCTGAGGTTATGCACCAGCTTATGGCAGGCGTTCTCGAACACTGTGCGCTGGAAATTCGCCAGATTCAAGAAGAATCCCGACGTACCGGAATCCCAATGCGCCCACGTTGGCCGATGATAATCTTACGCAGCCCAAAAGGATGGACGGGCCCGAAAGAAGTGGATGGACATAAAGTAGAAGGCTTTTGGCGGTCGCACCAAGTTCCGCTAACGAATGTAAAAGAAAATCCGACGCACCTGAAAATGCTGGAAGACTGGTTGCGCAGTTACAAACCAGGAGAATTATTTGATGCAACAGGCAAGCTAATCCCGGAACTTAAGGCACTTGCGCCCCAAGGTACACGGCGCATGAGCGCGAATCCACACGCTAACGGTGGCCTATTACGCAAAGCCTTGCGGATGCCGGATTACCGGGATTATGCGTTGTCACTGGAAAGTCCGGGTAAAGTTTCAGCAGAGAATACACGTCCGTTGGGTAAATTTCTGCGCGACATCATGGGCGAAAACATGGGCAATTTTCGTGTATTCGGCCCCGATGAAAACGCTTCCAACAAGCTGGATGATATTTACAAAGTCAGCAAGAAAACCTGGTTGGCGGATTATTTGCCCGAAGATGCTGACGGTGGCGAACTGTCGCCGGATGGCCGCGTGATGGAAATGCTGTCTGAACATACGCTGGAAGGTTGGCTGGAAGGCTATTTGTTAACGGGGCGTCACGGCTTCTTCTCGACTTACGAAGCCTTTGTCCATATCATTGATTCCATGTTCAACCAACATGCCAAATGGCTAGCCATGTCCAAGAAGGTGCCTTGGCGCGCGGAGGTATCATCACTCAACCTGCTGATTACCTCTACCGTTTGGCGGCAGGATCACAATGGCTTTACCCATCAAGATCCCGGCTTTCTTGATGTTGTTGTCAACAAAAGTCCTTCTGTGACCCGCATCTATCTACCTCCTGACGTAAACTGCCTGCTCTCTGTAGCTAGCCACTGCCTGAACAGCACCGATTACATTAACGTGATTGTCTGCGACAAGCAGAAGCATCTGCAATACCTGGATATGGACGCAGCGATTAAACACTGCACCAAGGGTATAGGAATCTGGGAATGGGCGAGTAATGACGACGGTCATGAACCGGATCTGGTGATGGCCAGTGCAGGTGATATTCCCACCAAAGAAGCCTTGGCGGCAATTGCGTTGCTGCGTGAACACTTTCCGCAACTCAAAATTCGCTTTATCAATGTGGTGGATTTATACAAATTAGTACCCAGCACCGAACACCCACATGGTCTTTCAGATCGGGATTTCGACAGTCTGTTTACCCTGGATAAGCCGATCATTTTCAACTTCCATGGTTACCCTTGGTTAATCCATCGGCTCGCTTATCGCCGTAACAACCACGATAACCTGCATGTGCGCGGTTACAAGGAAAAGGGCAGCATCAACACGCCTCTGGAACTGGCGATCCAAAATGAAACCGACCGCTTCAGTTTGGCGATTGATGCCATCAACCGAATTCCGACTTTGCTGGTATCCGGTGCCCATGTAAAGCAAAAATTACGCGACCTGCAGATTGAGTGCCGCAACTATGCCTATGAGCATGGTATCGACAGGCCGGAAGAAGACCAGTGGCATTGGCCTTATTGAGAACATGAATGGACGGGATTTTAACATGAGCTTGAAGATTTATTTACTACGTCATGGTGAGACAGAGTACAGCCAGCGAGGCACTTATTGTGGGGCAATTGATCCCGAATTAACACCGGAAGGCAATCAAATGGCGAAAGCTTTCGCCGATGCGTATCGTTCTTTATCTTGGGAAGATGTCTACGTCAGCCCCATGAAAAGGACTATCGCAACCGCACAACCTTTGTGCGAGGCTATAGGTTTACCTATGCGGATCAGTGATGGGCTTCGTGAAATCGCTTACGGCGCATGGGAAGGCCGGGAACAGGAAGACGTAAAACTTCACTATGAACAAGATTATATCCGCTGGCTGACAGAACCCGCCTGGAATCCACCGACCGGCGGCGAAACTGCCGTTCAGGTTGCCAGCCGTGCACTCCCGGTCATCACCGAAATCGAATCCAGGTACAAGAGCGGCAACGTGTTGGTGGTATCCCATAAGGCCACAATACGCATTATCCTCTGTAGCCTTATGGGCATTGATCTTGGCCGCTACCGGGATCGCATCGACGCACCCGCAGCTTCTGTGAGTATGGTCAAGTTCGATATTCATGGGCCGATGCTGGATGTCTTGGGTGACCGAAGTTACATGCCTCGGCACTTGCGCGAACGGGCGGGCACTTGATGTCCACAAGGATTGACCTAAAAAAATCAGTTGAGCAATCCAAAATCCCGCTCGCCCTGAGTGTGTCGAAGCCTGTCCTGAGCCTGTCGAAGGGGGTGAGAGCGGGATTTTGGATTGCTCACCTATTGGATGAAATAGCTGGCAGACCGTTCATGCTTCGACAGGCTCAGCACGAACGGTCTGCCAGCTACCCTAACTGTGATATTTAGGTCCAACTGATTTTTTGGTTAAGTGTTGAATAATACAAGAGCGCCATGAATAACTGCTTACTGGTCATTAATTCTGGTTCATCAAGCATAAAGTTCGCTATCTACCAACAGGATGCGTCATCAAGCCAGCTTGTTGCAGATGCTACCGGACAAATTCAAGGCATCGGCAACCAGCCTAACTTCAAGGTAAATAACTCACATGGTGTAGTATTGGTTGAACGCACGTTTTCTGTTGACGAAGCCCACGACCACACGGACGCAATCACCATCATCCGCGCCTGGTTAGGGGAGTATTTCGCGAAAGGCACATTGCTGGCGGTGGGGCATCGTGTCGTCCACGGCGGGCAACACTACTCAGCTCCGATCCTGATTGATGCAAAAGTTCTGGCGGAACTGGAAGACCTCGTCCCCTTGGCACCGCTTCATCAACCACACAACTTAGCAGCTATCCGCGTGTTGCTAGAAACCATACCGTCATTACCGCAAGTGGCATGTTTTGATACCGCTTTTCACCGCGTACAACCCGAAATCGCGCAACGTTTTGCACTGCCGAGACATTATTTCGATGAGGGTGTTCGCCGGTACGGATTCCATGGTTTGTCCTATGAATATATTGTCTCTGTATTGCCTACACTTGACCCAGCACTTCAGGACGCACGGATCATAGTCGCGCATTTAGGTAACGGTGCCAGCCTATGTGCAATTTATAAGGGGCGCAGCATCGCCACTACTATGGGGCTTTCTCCTCTCGACGGTCTAGTCATGGGTACCCGTTGCGGTAATATCGATCCCGGTGTGTTGCTTTATCTCATGGATCGGCACAATATGGATGTACACGCTCTGGAGGAACTCCTTTACCATGAATCCGGACTGCTCGGTGTTTCTGGTATCTCCAACGACATGCGCACATTGCTTGCCAGCGTCGATCCGCACGCGAAAGAGGCTATCGAGTTGTTCGTATATCGCGTCGGGCGTGAAATAGGTTCGTTGGTCGCGGCACTTGGAGGCCTTGATGCGCTGGTATTTACTGGCGGGATTGGTGAGCATTCTGCCGTCATCCGTGCAAAAGTCTGCCATCAGGCTGCATGGTTGGGGCTTGAACTTGACGAACCCGCCAATGAAACCAGTAGTTCCCGCATTTCAACGTTAAGCTCAAAGGTATCGGCATGGGTCGTAGCTACCGACGAAAACCTGATGATCGCAAACCACACACTGCGGCAAGTGACTATTGATGGCGATAACTGATATTAAGCTTTTATCGAATTGAAACACTTGTAAAAAGTTAGTTATGCAACCATACCTGGGAGTACATTATCGGGGTGGTATCCAGTTTGTTCGTTTTCGTGGAAATTGAAAAATTAGTGATTAGCTCGGTCATGTCTAAGTTTTTCTATGTTTTTAAAGCAAATCTGAGAAACTAAATCAAAATTGATGTACATCAAATCTTATAAAAATCACTATGTCATGATATAAACAAGTTGGGCGTTAGGACTTTCTTGTCTTGGCTGCGTGATGAATCTACTGATTTGATTTAGTTAAACGAATCAATCCAGCAGGAAGGTGCAATATAAAGATCGAAGTCCTATTTTGACTCTAAGTCTATCACTAGGCGTGTACAGGAAAATCCTATGACAGTCATAACAAAAAATCTCGCAAAACTACAAAACCTCTACGAAGTGCAGGTCGCAAGGCTTCAAGCCAATGACCAATTTATTACGCTGATGGCTTTACCGACTATGCAACGTTGGTTGAGCATAGCCGGTTTATTTCTGCTTTCGCAGTTGGCCATATTCGGCAGCTTATATCTGCTTTTTGGCAAACTGGTCGTCATCGGATTTATTGCCAGTATCCTCGCGGGATTGGCGACGGGTTTAGGGGCGTTGCCTGTCCTTTTTTTTAAGAACATCTCAAATAACCTGTTTAGCAGCCTGTTAGGTGCCGCAGCGGGTGTCATGTTGGCGGCAACAGCTTTTTCGCTGCTGGTGCCCGGCATTCATTTCGGTAATGGGCTTTGGCCGGGAAAAGGGATTTATGTGGTATCGGCAGGTATGTTGTTGGGGGCTTTCTTTCTACATTATGCCGATAATCAATTACCACATCCACACTTTGATGCAGTCGTCGATACCCAAATTAATTCGTTTAGAAAAGTCTGGCTGTTTGTAATAGCTATCACTATCCATAATTTTCCAGAAGGCATGTCGGTTGGGGTCAGCTTTGGGTCGGGTGAAATGAAAAACGGTTTGGTATTAGCCATTGCTATCGCCATGCAAAATATTCCCGAAGGATTAGCCGTTGCGCTCCCTTTGGTCAGTTTGGGCTACAATCGCTGGCGGGCTATAGGCGTTGCCACGGCGACAGGTCTGGTTGAACCTGTTGGCGGCTTGCTAGGGATTACCATGGTCACGCTTTTTCAATCGGTTTTGCCGATTGCGATGGGTTTTGCAGCGGGCGCAATGTTGTTTGTTATCAGTGAAGAAATTATCCCGGAAACGCATGCAAAGGGACGTTCACGTTGTGCGACATATTCTTTAATGATCGGTTTTATTGTCATGATGATTGTTGATAATGCGCTGGGTTGATGTTTTTGCTAAGAATAACCCGAATACCCTATAAATGACTACATGGATAAACTGCAAACTTATGTAGAGACTTTTATCGCATCGTTGCAATCAACCGATACGTTCTATGAGTTTATCGACAAATTAAACCTGTTTTTCTCAAGTTTTCCGCTGGATGAAGTACAAGCCATTCTTACGGCTGCGGCAACCAGTTTTGCCTTAATATTGGCTGCTGAGATGGGCGATAAAAGCCAACTGGTCTGTATGGCCTTGGCATCAAAGCACCGGCCTGTTCCTGTGGTGTTAGGTGCGCTCACTGCGTTTGCGCTGTTGAATGCGTTGGCAGTCGGCTTTGGTAAGGCAATCGCCAGTTGGTTGCCTGAATATGTGATCGCGGCGGCGGTCGCCGTATTGTTTATCGTCTTCGGCATACAAGCACTACGTACCCAAGTTGAAGAACCACACGAAGAATTTAAAGAAAAAAGTGGGCATGGGATATTTTTTACCACTTTTTTATTGATTACTGTCGCTGAATTTGGCGATAAAACCCAGCTTGCTGTTGTTGCCCTGAGTAGCGCAAGCAGCCCTGTGGGCGTATGGTTAGGATCCACTTTGGCACTAGGAACCACGTCTGCTCTGGGCGTTTTAGCAGGACGGAAATTACTGGAAAAAATCTCCCTGGAACTGCTGCACAAAATCGGAGGGACACTCTTTTTGATGTTATCAGGTGTCGCTGTTGTTAAGGCGTATCAAAGTTATTTTGGCAGTTAGACACTATTACCACACTGAACACTGTCATTAAGTTAAGGGAAGGAATCTCTCCCGATTAAGCCCTTCGAGAGTCTTAGGACGAACGGTAACACATTGATTCCGTACGTAGTGAGCTTGATTGATTCCGCCCATGGTTCGACAAGCTCACCACGTACGGAATCATCTTGTTCAGATATGTCTTAAGAAAATACTGTCGTTCCGGCAGGGAATGCCGAAACCCAGGGAAGGCAATCTTCAAACACATCCTTGTGTTCTGGATACCAGCGACCTTCCATGGATAAAAAAGTGCGGAAGAAGATATGGAATCCTCGCCGCCGACCTCCATGGATGGAGGAAGTGCGGCGGAGGGTATGGAATCCTCGCCCGCCATTGCCTACCGGTATGACGGCTTAACCTATCGGCATTGTCAGAGGGATTGGGGGATTGTTAGGCTGCATAAGCATGGCTATGTTTTCGTCAAAAATTAACTAAACCTAGCTGTTTATTTCATCGGCATTTGTTGATGACTTTCCATCATCTCGGCATGATGTGATTTCATTAACTGTAGTTGTTGTTTTTTGAGCGCTTCTTTTTTAGCTGGATCTTTTTCGGCCAATATTTGATTGGATAGGTCGTGCATTTTCAGCATATGTTCTTGCATCGAACTCATGTGTTTGTCTTTCTGTTCTTCGGTCATGCCCGCCATCATACCGCCCATACCATGATGCATGCCCATACCCATGCCTTTCATCGGCATAGGTGGAGATTTTTGTACATCCTCTGCGCTACTTGTTGCAGTCATCAGCGCGAATAAACACATAGCTGCAATTGATTGGTAACCATTTTTCATTGAAATCACCTTATTAATTATTGAAAGAGGCAGCAAGCAAATCACTGCGACTTTAGGAGTATAGTAATAAGCAAAAGTTCATTGCTGGGATTTTCCTAATTTTGTAGGCAATCAAATCGCCTACTGACCTTACAGTACCAGCTTTAATTGTTGGATTATTTGATTCATATCAAAACCAGTTAAGACGATAGTGCAATAATGACTGCGTCGTTATACATGACATCCTCCTTATGGGCTGACCCGTTGATACACATTTAGGGTTAGCCATTTTTTCATGGATGCAGGTAAGTGACAGCATGGTTTGACGAGTCCATCTGAGAGGTTCTTATGCCCATTCCAACGTATCAATCGCGCCGCCATTTTCTAAAACAAACCGGCATCGGTTTGTTGGCCTTCGCCAGTATGCCAGGCTGGTTAAATGCAGCAGAAGGCATGCACGGAATGCCAGTATTGCCGCCCAGGCGGGCATCGGCAAATTTCAAGCCGGATGTTGAGCTTGAATTATATTGCAAAAACGCCGATGTGCCTGTGTTGGCGGGCAAGGCCACGCGAGTGCAGAAATATTCCGCCAAACTCTTGCATGAGCCTGGTCAAACCGTGACAGAAATCCCCGGCTCCTATTTAGGCCCGGTCATACGGTTACAGAAAGGCCAGAAGGTACGTATTCATCTGCATAATCAATTGAATGAAGACACCATCACCCATTGGCACGGCTTGCACGTCCCTGCCGAGGTGGATGGTCACCCGATGTATGCCATCGGGTCAGGCCAGACGTTTGTCTATGAATTTGAAGTGGTCAATCGGGCTTGCATGGCGATTTATCATCCGCACCCACATGAAGCCACGGCAAAACAGGTTTATCACGGCCTTGCTGGTGCTATCATTGTTAACGATGAAGAAGAAGCGGCTTTAGGGCTGCCGTCTGGCGAGTATGAAATCCCGATAGTCATTCAAGACCGCCTGTTCGATGGACAGAACCAGCTTATCTATGCGCCCAATATGCAAAGCAGCATGTTCGGTTTTTATGGCAACCGGATACTGGTCAATGGTCACCCCGAGTTGCAATTGGATGTTGCCACACGGGCTTATCGGCTACGTTTCCTCAATGGCTCAACCGCCCGTATTTATAAATTGGCTTGGGATGATGGTACACCGATTACCGTGTTGGGTGTCGATGGCGGTTTGCTAGAACAGCCGGAACACAAACCTTATGTGATGCTTGCTCCCGGCGAGCGGTTGGATGTTTGGATGGATTTCAGCGGACGTGCCATTGGCTCGGAGCTGGTCATGCGTAGCTTGCCTTTTTCCGGTGCTTTACCACATATGAGCATGGGTATGATGGGACATAGTGCTTATGGATTGCCTATGCAAAGCGATTATGCGATTTTTACGGTACGGATTAGCAAAAAAATCAGTGACAGTCCTAAATTACCGACAAAATTAGCCAAAATCAGCCGTTATGAGATCAGCGATACGCATAATCCCAATAAACCGGTGCCGATTACTATCTCCGAAGGGCACATGTCAATGCTGCTGAATGGCCGTCCTTATGCGTATAAGGATATTCAGGATAATGAGCGCATCCCTGTAAACACCATACAATTAATGGAAATTTCCCACGAACATGGCATGGGTCATATGGGTATGGGAGAAATGGGCAACGGCGGCGGTATGGGCATGGGTCGCATGGGAATGGGCGGTATGCAGCACGGTGGTATGGGTGGAGGAATGGGCATGGGCGGGATGATGGCGATGGCGCATCCTATCCACTTACACGGACAATCATTCCAAATTGTCAGCCGCAGTATCGATTCCACTCGCGAAAGCGATTATTCGACGGTCAACCAAGGCTTTATCAATAGCGGCCTTAAAGATACCGTACTCGTTATGCCGGGTGAGACGGTACGTATCATCAAGCCATTCCAAGATTACAAGGGCTTGTTCATGTTCCATTGTCATAACCTGGAACATGAGGATATGGGGATGATGCGGGAGTTTTTGGTTGAGTGAATATGTTCTCATTGCTTTTCTTTCCCATACAGAGAAATTGGTGCTACATAAAAACTTTATTAATGTGGCCATTTGTGCTGATGAGACGGGTGATTTATAGTGTTATTTTTCTTTGAAAATGGCGTTGCTAAATAATCAGGCCAAGTTGGTTGAAAAATCACTATGTAATGACCTTGTTTGAAAGTCGGGACAGAACGGCATTTTTACTTCCAAGGCTTAAAACGCTTCCACAAAATATTCGTTACAAATTTGTATTGCACAAATTAGGGAACCACTATGCTACCGGATAAGCTATCTGAACTACCTACAAATAGAGTTACCCTACTAAAAAATTTAACTTGCCCATATTGCGGAGTCGAACTAACCCAAGATAACCATAACGAAGAGCATGTGATTGGAAGGAAGTTTATCCCGAAGGGATTCCTAAACGGCCAATGGAATCTAATCTTAAGAGCTTGCAAAAAATGTAATTTGGACAAGTCAGAATTGGAGAATGATATTTCTGCAATTACATTAGCTGGGCGAATATGGTTTGATTCATATGAAGTTGAAAAATCGATAGTAAATGAAGCACATAGAAAGATTAAAGGCAGCAAAAGCAAATTAACCGGAAAACTTGTAATGGACAGTCAAGTGGAAAAGACAATGACAGTGCCATTTTTCAATGGAGGGACAATTACGTCTAAGCTTGTTTCAGCTCCACAGATAGAGAGTTCCAGGTTGTTTGAGTTAGCAAAAATGCAAATGATGGCGTTCTTCTACTTCATCACATTTAACGATGAAACAAAAAAAGGTGGATTTTGGCAGGATGGATTTCATCCTGTTTCAAAGGCACATCATGCGGATTGGGGAAATATAGAATATAAAGCATTCATGCATACTGTAGTGACTTGGGAACCCTGCTGGGTTGTAATCACTGCTGATGGTTTTTTTAAATCAATCATTCGTAGGCATCCGTATGAAGAATGCTGGTCTTGGGCGCTTGAATGGAATAAAAATTATCGGCTCATTGGTTTCTTTGGAGTTCGAGAACCTGCACAAATAATCGTAAATACTTTTCCTTCGCTGGAAATGATGTCTGTCCAAACTGGAGAAAAATCATCATTGCGGTTTCGGAAACATACCAAGCTGGACGAGAAAGATGATTTGCTTTTTGTTTGGAATAATGAGTAATGTGAAAATTGTAAGGCATGGATTTAACCATTGAAAGCGTATTAGTTCGAAATATTCTAGCCCCTACCTAGCCGTTGCTCGGTTTCCAATATCCTCTGCGTCGTTTGCAATACGGTGTCGGGATTGAGGCTGATCGAATCAATGCCGATCTCAACCAAAAATTCCGCCATATCGGGGTAATCCGAAGGGGCTTGTCCGCACAAGCCGATGTGTTTGTGGTTGCGTTGCGCGCCCTTGACCGCCAGGCGGATCATTTCCTTGACACCTGGATCGCGTTCATCGAAATCGTCTGCAATGATGGCGGAATCCCTGTCTACGCCTAAGGTAAGTTGGGTCAGGTCGTTTGATCCGATGGAAAAACCGTCAAAAACCTGCGAGAAAGCATCAATCTGGATGACATTATTTGGAATTTCGCACATGACGTATATTTGCAGTCCGTTTTCGCCACGCTTCAGGCCGTGTTTTGCCATCGCCTCCAGCACACGCTCCGCTTCTTGCACACGGCGACAGAAGGGAATCATCAGGATGACATTCGTTAAGCCCATACCGTCACGTACTCGTTTCATCGCTGCACATTCCAGGGCGAAACCTTCAGCATAAGCGGGATGGATATAACGGGAAGCGCCCCGAAACCCGATCATCGGGTTGGCTTCTTCAAACTCAAAGTCTTTCCCGCCCAGTAGCGCAGCGTATTCATTGGTCTTGAAGTCCGATAGCCTGACTATGACGGGTTTAGGGTAAAACGCGGCGGCAATGGTTGCCACGGCTTCGGATAGCCGTTCAACAAAGAAATCTTCCGGTTTTTCATAATTGCAGGTGAGTCGTTTGAGTTGATCGAGTACCCCCTTATCCTGAACACGTTCGGGATGAATCAGGGCTAAAGGATGCGCTTTGATGTATTCGGCAATGATAAATTCCATCCGCGCCAAACCTACACCATCATTCGGCAAAAAAGAAGTCTTAAACGCCAGCTCAGGATTGCCGATATTCAACATGATTTTGGTTTTTGGCCTTTTTAGGCCTGATAGGTCTGTGGTCTTGAGCTCAAAATTAAGAATGCCTGAATAGACTTTGCCCGCATCGCCTTCGGCACAGGACACAGTAACGGGTGAACTGTTGAGAATGGCGGTCGTGGCATTCTCGCAGCCGATAACGGCGGGAACACCGAGTTCACGGGCGATAATTGCCGCATGACAGGTGCGGCCACCACGGTTGGTGACAATGGCGGAGGCAATTTTCATCACCGGTTCCCAATCTGGCGTGGTGATGTCGGCAACCAGCACGTCGCCGGGTTTGAATTCACTCAATTGTGCTAGATGCTCAATGATGTGGGCATTCCCCGTGGCAATCTTGCTGCCAACCGCATGGCCGACGGCTATCGGATCGGCTTTGTCTTTCAAGACATAGTTTTCCACTATCATGCTGTTGTGCTGCGATACCACCGTTTCAGGCCGTGCCTGCACGATGTATAACAGGCCGTCAACACCATCTTTGGCCCATTCCATATCCATCGGCCTGGGTTGTCCGGCTCTGCCGCTGTAATGTTTTTCTATTTTGATGGCGTAATCGGCAAGCGTCAGCACGTCTTGATCGTTGATGCAAAAGCGGCTGCGCTCCTCCTCGGAGGTGACCACATTATGGGTAGGCTCACGGGTACGGCCTTCGCTGTAGACCATCTTGATTTTTTTTGCGCCCAGCGTCCGTTTCAGGACAGCGCGAAAGCCCTGCCCGAACGTCGGTTTATGGACGTAAAACTCGTCGGGGTCGACCGCGCCTTGCACCACATTTTCGCCCAGGCCATAAGCACCGGTAATAAAAACCACATCATTGAACCCTGATTCGGTATCCAGGGAAAACATCACACCGCTGGCATCCAAATCAGAACGCACCATTTTCATGATGCCGATGGAAAGGCCGAGCTTGAAGTGGTCAAAACCCTGGTCGATGCGGTAATGGATGGCGCGGTCGGTGAACAGGCTGGCAAAACAGCGTTTACAGGCCTCCAGCAGGGATTGCTCGCCACGGATATTTAAAAAAGTATCTTGCTGTCCCGCAAAACTGGCGGTTGGCAAATCTTCAGCGGTGGCGGAACTACGCACGGCTACGCTTAGTTCATCACCATACTGATGTTGAAGTTGGCTGTAAGCTTCAAGAATTTGCTGCTCAAGCAAATCCGGCAAAGGAGCGGCATAAATGATTTCCCTGGCTTTACGGGCGCGTCTGACAAGGTCAGCGACATCGTCAGCATCAAGACCGTCCAGTGCCTTATGCAACTCATACCAGGCATTCGCTTCCTCCAACATGTATCGATAACCTTCGGCGGTAACGGCGAAACCATTCGGTATGTTGATGCCTTGCGGGATCAACTCACGGTACATTTCACCCAATGAGGCATTTTTACCGCCCACCAAGGGAATATCTTCGATAGTCAGCTCGTTGAACCAGCGAATATATCTTTTTTGTTGCGCCATGTTTGCCCTCCTTTGTTATCGCGCTAATACCGCGAACTTATAGACAATGATTAGGCTACGAAATTTCATGGATTGCTTATCGCTAGATTGTTGCAAGATCAATCTACCAATCACAAACCATCAACTTTTCGATATGGACACAGTGCAATCATGACATTCATGCAACTATTGATTCGGCCTGTTGATGTTTGAACCGTTCGTGCTGAGCCCTTCGATAAACTCAGGAGAGCCTTGTCGAAGCACATAAGCCTTTCGACAGGCTCAAGGCGAACGGAAGTTAAATCTTCATAAGGCCGAATCAATAATATTGCGGAATGATCGTTATCTAAGCTGGCGATAATAAGCAGCCAAAGCCTTAATCTCAGCTTCGCTCAGTTGCTTTGCAATAAGCCGCATCCGACTGTAAATATCATTATGGCGCTGACCGTTTTTATATTGCATCAGCGTCCTTTCAAAATAATCCGCTTGTTGTCCTGCCAGGCTTGGAATATCAATTTTTTCGCCTTGTCCATTGGCGCCATGGCACACAAAACAAGGCGGAAGAATGCGTTTGCCATCACCTGCCTCCACCATTTTTTTGGCAGTAGCATTATCCTGGTCG
>Ga0302321_100000836_pt1 | contig 26692 bp, 17 predicted proteins | sample Fen_T0_1_FD_202505 | JGI IMG/M metagenome (GOLD analysis project Ga0302321, IMG submission 202505) | Peat permafrost microbial communities from Stordalen Mire near Abisko, Sweden - Fen_T0_1 | ecosystem: Environmental > Terrestrial > Soil > Wetlands > Permafrost | place: Sweden: Abisko... | reverse complement strand
CGGTTCCTTCTCGTCAGTTTCCCAAAACAGGATGTCTTGCGAGCGCATGGCGCCCAGTTTTACCGGAGGATAGCCGTCATCCTGATAGCCGATGACCGCCCCGTTCATCGCGTAACTGGAGAGCTGTTGATCCCGCTGCACTTCCGCCCCGCCCATGACAACCGAGGTGCGCCACTTTTTGACGTCATCCATGGGACAGACATAAATCTTGGCGGTTTTGAGGGTGTCCCACAGCACGCCGGTTTCGTATTTGAAGCAATCCGGGGCGTCTTGCGTCGGGTCCAAGGTGTAAAGCCAGCCGGGCCGGCTGGTGCCATCCGGTGCCCGGTCGCCCCCCGCCCAGTTCGGCCAGGGTGCCCGATCATTATTGTCATCAGCGTAAATGTGGATGGCCACCATCATTTGCTTGAGATTATTGATGTCCGTGGCCTTGGCCGCCTGGTTCTTGGCCTTGGCGAGCGCGGGCAGCAGCAGTCCCGCCAAAATGCCGATGATGGCGATGACCACGAGCAATTCCACGAGTGTAAAGCCCCGGCGCGGATGCATATAAATCAAGACAACGCTTTGGCGGATTTGTTTCAAAGTATTTTGCGTCACGCCACCTGGCCTGACCTTATTTGTTAATGTCCACCCAAGGGCAAAACCGGACAATTAATTCACCAACTACTTCCGGCTCAGCCCCCGGGGGCTCAAGGCGCAGATGCTTCTGGAAGCGGTGCCCGCATCAGTTGGATGGTATTCGTCGCCGGGAAATCATCCGCCCAGCTGGCATGGCCGTCGTTATACCCCTTCAGTTCCACCGACAGGGAAATATGCTTGGTTTGCTCCTTCGGATAACGGATGACACCTTCGCCGGTGGCGCTGGTGTAGAACGGCGCCGCCACCATGTAAGGCCCGTCCACATCCATGTAGGGATTTACCAAGGCCCCCTTGACCGGCTGACCTGTGCTGGCGTCCAGAATCTGGATCGTCAGTGTTTCTTTGAAATGCCGTTCCGGTTCGTCGGCGGGCACCGGCCGGGTGTTTTCCCGACGGAAATCCGCGCTGGCTACCGTCGCGGCAAGCAGTTGATAAGCGGCCCGATGCCGCGTCGAAATCACATCCATCGTCTTCACTTCTTTTTCCGGGTTGGGATTGGCCAACAAGCTCTTGAAGGCCCGCTGCGTGGATTTGAAACTGGCCACTCCCGGCCCGCGCCAGATGATCTTCGTGCCCGGATCGCTCATTGTCTCCGATTCCTCGGTGCGGATGCGCTGACAATCCCGCACATGGCCGCCATAGAGGATCGGCAGTTCGGCCTTGGTGCCGTCAGTGTAGTTCAAACGAATCAAGGCGATTGTCTCGCCTTCCACATCGGGCCAGTAGGTGGCGTGAATCAAATGCAGTTCCTCAAACTTGCGGGCGACGGGAATTCCGAGTTTGTCGGGATAGCCTCCGTTGGAACCTTCGGCCAGCTTTGGTTTGCCACGATTGTCCCAGTTTACCTGGCTTTGGCCAAAGACCACAATTCGACCATCCACATGGAACGGCAGGCCATCCAGGATTTGCCGGTGGGCGATGCCGGCCGCGTCGTTGCCCAGCCGGTCTTTGTAAAAACGGGCAAGGTCAATGACCTGCGCGGCATCGGCGGCGGGATACGGCGCTTTTTTGACCTTTACGATGCGCGGCGGATGCTTGTGACAGCCGGAGGCCGCCAGTCCCGCCGCCAGCAAAAGCAGCACCACAGCCAGAGGAAACAATCTTTTCATAATTGATGGAGCCCGTTAATCAATCCGCCGCCCAAAAGAAACCAGCCAAACAACCTGATGCTTTGCAGCCCGGATTTATAATGAATATTTAGGAAATACTCCGGTCTCCCGTGCTTGTCCAGAATTTTATCAACCGAGCCCCAAGTGCGAGTTGACTCATATTAAATGTTACCGGGACTGGGAGGTGGACGAGGAGTCTGCCGATACGTTGACTCATATTCATGGTTACCCGGACCATGAACATGAGTTTATCAGCCCACCGCGCTCTACGGGCGGTATCCAGATGCCTCCTCAAGACGGAAATTGAGCCGATGATGGCCCATTTAAGGTGTTTATAAAAATTTGAGATCACGCGGAGGCATCAAAACTCTCGCTTCGCCCGAACACTTCGGGAATGCTGTGCACATGGACTGGCTCGATAAAATCTCGGAATTCTGGCCGCATCTGGCCACGGGATTTGACCTGCTGGCCGCCGTGCTCGCCTCGGGACACGCCCTGCTTCACAAGCGCGACGTTCGCGCGGCAACCATCTGGATTGGCGTCATTTGGGTCTTGCCGGTGATCGGACCGCTGCTGTACATCGCACTGGGCGTCAACCGCATCCGGCGACACGCGGTGGCTCTGGGGGTGCATCAAACCTTCAGCCACACCGTCCCTGAAAATCTGGGCGAACCGGAACCTGAAGGCGCGGCGCATCTTAAACATCTGGCGCGCGCCGTAAACAGTGTCACGCTCTGCCCGCTGACGGGTGGCAATCAGATCCAACCGCTCGTCAACGGGGATGCCGCCTTTCCGGCCATGCTGGCGGCGATTGACGGCGCGCAAAAATCCATCTCCCTCTGCTCCTACATTTTCGACAACGACGCCAGCGGGAAGCAATTTGCCGCGGCCCTGGGCCGGGCCCGGCAGCGCGGTGTGACGGTGCGCGTGCTGATTGATGCCGCCGGGGCGCGCTATTCGTGGCCCTCCATCCTGCCCCTGCTGCGCCGCAACGGCGTGGTGGTGGCGCGCTTCCTGCCCTCGCTCGCGCCGTGGCGCGTGGCCACGATCAACCTGCGCAACCATCGCAAAACCCTCATTGTGGACGGCCGGGTGGCGTTCACCGGCGGCATGAACATCCGGCAGGGCAATGTCTTGGCTGCGGCACCCAAGCACCCGGTGCAGGACTTGCATTTCCGCGTCACGGGCCCGGTAACCATCCAATTGCAGGAAGCTTTCACCAACGACTGGGCCTTCACGACCAACGAGTTGCTCGACGGCGACGACTGGTTTCCCTCACCAATGGAAACCGGTGCGGTCATCGCCCGCGCCATCACGGACGGGCCGGACGCGGATTTTGAGAAGGCCCGCTGGACGCTGCTGGCGGCACTGGCCGAGGCGCAGAGTTCGGTGCAGATTATCACGCCGTATTTTCTGCCGGACAACGCGCTGATCACCGCGCTGAACCTCGCCGCGCTGCGCGGCGTGCGCGTGGACATCATTCTGCCGGCAAAGAACAATCTGCCGTTTGTGCATTGGGCGTCGCGGGCGCTGTGGTGGCAGGTGCTGGAGCGCGGCTGCCACGTCTGGCTCACGCCGCCGCCGTTCGATCATTCCAAGCTGATGATCGTGGACGGCCACTGGGTGTTGTTCGGCTCGGTCAACTGGGACGCACGCAGCCTGCGCCTGAATTTCGAGCTGAACGTGGAGTGCTACGGCCGCGAATTTGCAGCGGAAATGGAAAAGGTCATCGAGCAAAAGATCATCGCCGCCCGCGAAGTCACGCTGGCCGAAGTGGATGGCCGGTCGCTGCCGGCGAGATTGCGCGACGCGGCGGCACGGCTTTTTTCACCCTATCTCTGAAATTTTCTGCTTGCGGGAACGCGCGTTTTCCGGGAGGTTGCGCGCACCCATGAAAATCTCGCGCCGCAAGTTTCTCGGAAATTCCGCCCTGGGCGTCGGTGGCCTGCTGCTGGGCACCGCCAGCCTGGCCGAAGCCGCCGAGGGGAAGCCATTCAATCCGTACGAGCTGGTGCCGCTGGGCCGGACCGGCTTGCTACCCAGCCGCCTCTGCATGGGCACCGGCATGCGTGGGGGCCAGCGCGCCTCGAACCAGACGCGCCAGGGCCGGGAGAAATTTCAAGCGCTGCTCGCCTCCGCCTATGAGCGCGGCGTGCGCATGTTTGACCTGGCCGACCTCTACGGCAGCCATTCGTATCTCATCCCGGCACTCAAGGGTGTGGACCGGAAAAACTTTATCATCGCCAGCAAACTTTGGTGGAACTACGGCGGCATTCCCGAGCCGGAACGGCCGGAAGCGGACGTGGTGGTGGCGCGCTTTCTCAAGGAGATTCAGTCCGATTACCTCGACATCCTGCTGCTGCATTGCGTGACCTCGCCCAACTGGCCGACGGAACTGCGCCACTACATGGACACCTTGACGAAGCTGAAGGCGAAAGGGCTGGTCCGCGCGCTCGGCGTTTCCTGCCATTCCCTGGAAGCGCTGGAGGCGGCGGCAAGCGAGCCGTGGGTGGATGTGGTTTATGCGCGGATCAACCACACCGGCGCCTCCATGGATGCGCCGCCGGAACAGGTGGTTCCCGTGCTGAAGAAAATTCACGCCGCCGGCAAAGGGGTGGTGGGCATGAAGCTCATCGGCGAAGGCCGCTACCGCAACAGCGATGAACTGCGCAACGCGGCGGTAAAATTCGTGCTGGGGCTCGGCTGTGTGGACGTGCTGGACGTGGGCTTTGAAAAGACCGCGGAAATTGATGACTTCGCCGCCCGGATGGCCCGGGTGCCGATGCCCGCCTAAGCCGGGCTGTCTTCGTGGATCAAGTGAGAAAGTCTACGATTATCTCACGTTCGAGTCAGTGCCCCCGGTCGAGGCTGCCCATCAAAAATGGATGGCCGCCTCGAAGTGAAGCGGCCATGAAATCTCTCCGTCCGGTGGATTGGCCTGAAACTTCAGGAATAGTTCTCAGACTGCCAGGAGGGCGCGGCACGCTTTTTGGAGTTTTTTCAACCCTGCCTGCGTCTTCGCCTCGATGTAGCAACGGATGAGCGGCTCGGTGCCGCTGGCGCGGAAGGCCACCCACTCCTGGTTGGGCAGGAGAAATTTATAACCGTCGGTGGTGATGAACTTCTCCACCTTGAACGGGCCGATGTTCGTCAGGCCGCTGCCCAGTTTGGCGAGCAGCGCGTCTTTCTTTTCCGGCGCGAAGGAGATATTGATACGGTCGCTGTGGAATTCGCCAATCTGCTTCTCCAGATTTTTGAGGATCTGGCCGAGCGATTTCTTCTCAGTGGCGACCAGTTCCGCCATGAGCAGACAGGCGAGGATGCCGTCCTTTTCCGGCACATGGCCTTTGACGCTCAGGCCGCCGGATTCTTCGCCGCCGACGATGATGGCTTCGCTCTCCATCAGGGCGCCGATGTATTTGAAGCCCACGGGCGTTTCGTACACTTTCACGCCGAGCAGACCGGCCACGGCATCCACCTGATGGCTGGTGGGCACGGTGCGCACCACGGCGCCGGTCCAGCCCCGGTTTTTCTTCAAATGATACAGCGCCAGCGTGAGCACCTGGTTGGGGGTGAGCCAGGTTCCGTCTTTGTCCACGATGCCGAAACGGTCGGCATCGCCGTCGAGGCCGAGGCCCATCTGGGCCTTGCCGCTGCGGACGAACTCGCTGACGCCGGCCATGCCGTGCGCATTGGGCTCGGGATGATGGCCGCCGAACAGCGGGTTCTTTTCATCGTGGAAGCGGGTGACTTGCACGCCGCAATTCTCCAGCAGCGTGTCGAGATAGCCTCGTCCCGCGCCATACATGAGTTCCACGGCGATCTTCATCTTCGCCTTTTTGATGACGTCGAACTTGATGAACTTGTTCAGGGCCTTGAAATAGTCGGGCAGCGGATTGATGGCTTTGCAGGTGTAGGAGCCAAACGGCACGGCGGGGAAGGACCAGTTGGCGGCCTGCAGCTTGACGATGTTGGCCTCGATCTGCCGGGTGACTTCCGGCGTGGCGGGGGCGCCGTTCCAGGTGGAAAATTTGAGGCCCTGGTATTCCGCCGGGTTGTGGCTGGCGGTCATGTTGATGCCGCCGATGGCCTGCTTGCGGCGGATGGTGTGGGCGATGACGGGGGTGGGCGTATCGCGGTCGCACAGGAGGGCAGTAATGCCGTTCGCGGCGAGCACTTCGGCGGCGGCCAGGGAAAATTCGCGGCCGAGGAACCGGGCGTCGTGGCCGAGGATCAGGATGGGTTTGCGGGCGGCCAGCGGCGAGGCGGCATTCTGGCGCTCGGCGTTCAGGTAATCGGCGATGCCCTGGGTGGCGAGGCGGACGTTGTCGAAGGTGAAATCGCGGGCGATGATTTCGCGCCAACCGGAGGTGCCGAATTTAATAGTGACCATGGTTATTGATGATGTGTGTTATTAAAACGAAACATCGTTACAACGAGCGGGTTCATTGTAACGATGGAAAAAACAGTCAGCCGTGGCGACCGCTCAACTGCGCCAGTCAAACGCCTTTTTCTTCAGCGCGTAGAGATAGCCGACAAATAAAATGCCGAGAAACGACAGCATGGAGGCAAAAATCAGGTTGCGCGTGGCGTGATCCGCCAGCATGTCCCGGTAAACCACGGCCCACGGGTACATGAACACCACTTCGATATCGAACAGGATAAAGAGCATCGCCACGAGGTAGAACTTGACGGAAAAACGGGCGCTGCCATCGCCGATGGGGTCTTTGCCGCATTCGTAGGGAGTGTCCTTGGCTTTGGTGCGCTGGGCGAACTTGCCGAGCAGCACGGAGACGATGAGCGTGCCGCCGGCAAAACCGATGGCGGCGGCGAGGAGAAACAAAACTGGAATGTATTGCGCGATTTGCGAATTTCCCATGTGCGCAATTTAGAACAGCCGGGGGATTTTTCAATAAAGAAAGCGACAAGAAAAAGCCATGCTGAGAACAACCATTCCATCGGTCCAGCCTGGAAGTCCACCGTTCCGTGGGAGCGGGAAATTTCTGGCGTCCTTAACCACGGGTTGGCACCGGTGGCTACCGACGGGCGACTGGTTTTGGGCATTCGCCTGACCGCATGCGGGAGCTGGTTTATGATTTTCGCCCAGCGCCGCTTGGCCCAGCGTTAAGCCAACGAGCGCGAGCGTGGCATCCGGGGCAAGGCGGCGGCCCCTGGCGGTGGCGGCCGCCAGGTGGACCAAAATACGCGGGTTGGCAGACGACGGCGCGCAGAGGACTGCGCGCCCTACCAGCGTACGTGCCAGAAAAAGGACGGGAAGCCCAATAAACCGTGGGTTAATCCTCAACCAAGTGCCATTCGACATAGACCATTTACCCGGTGCTTTTCATGCCTGAGGCGATGCCCTTTACGGTGAGGGCCAGCAGCCGCCGGAGGTGTTCGGAGCGCTGCGATTCGTCGGCCTGGCGCCAGATCGAAAGAAAACGGATCTGAAGATAATTCAGGGGGTCAATATACGGGTTGCGCAGGCGGATGGACTGCGCCAGCGTGGGTTGATTTTCCAGCAGGTGTTTGCGTTCATTTACCGCGAGCACCATGGCAATCGCCCGCGCGTGCTCGGCTTCAATCAGGCCGAAGATTTTTTTTCGCACGTCGGCCGATTCGACCAGGGCGGCATATTGTCGCGCGATGCCGAGATCGACCTTGGCCAGCGACACTTCCGCGTTGTCGAGCAGCATGCGGAAAAACGGCCAGCGGCGATACATTTTCCGGAGTTGATCGAGGCCGCCGGGCGCGGCGTCAGCAAATTGTGCGAGCGCCTGGCCCACGCCATACCAGGCAGAAAGCAAATGGCGCGACTGGGTCCAGGAAAAAACCCACGGAATGGCGCGCAGCTGCCGGATGTCCGAGGTCTGGGCCCGGCGTGAGGGCCGCGAACCGAGCCGCAGATGTTCGATCAAATCGATGGGGGTGGCCTGCCAGAAATATTCCGCGAATTCGGGCGTGCGATAAACCAGCTGCTGGTAATGTTCGAAGGCGAAGGTGGCGAGCTGCGCCGCGGCAGCCTCCCATTGGGCGAGATCGTGGGCCTCGGTTTGCGGCAGGCATTGGACGGCAATGACGGCGGAAGTGAGTTGTTCGAGGTTGCGCTGGGCGATGAGGGGATTGGAATACTTGAGCGAAATGACTTCGCCCTGCTCGGTGATGCGCAGGCGCCCGCCATGCGCGGCGTGGGGCTGGGCGCGCAAACTGCGGTAGCTGGCGCCGCCCCCGCGGTCAATGGTGCCGCCTTTGCCGTGAAAAAAGCGCAGCTTGACGCCGCACTCGTCGGCGACGCGGGTCATTTCCTTTTGCGCCCGGTACAGAAACCAGTTGGCGGCGAGATAGCCGCCGTCCTTGTTGGAATCGGAGTAACCGACCATGACTTCCTGAACCTGGCCGCGCTGTTTGAGGTGGCGGCGATATTCGGCATCCGACCAGAGTTCGCCGAGAATGCGGGCGGAATTTTCGAGGTCCTCAATGGTCTCGAACAGCGGCACGAAGTCCATTTCGCAAACGCCGGCGAGCCGCGCGAGCCGGACCAAACGCAAAATGTCCCCGGCATCGCGGGTCATGCTGACGATGAAATGATTCGCGGCGGCGGCGCCGAATTCCTGCTGGATTTCGCGGATGGCGAGCAGTTCATCCAGCACTTCCGGCTCGTTATGTTCCAATTTCCCGCTGTGGTCGCGGAAATCCAGTTCCGCCAGATGCGCCCCAAACGTTTTGGCCTGGGTCAGCAAACGGCGGATGCGGCCATTGGCCGTGCGCCGGGCGTTTTGGCGGAGCAAACCAGCGCGAATTTCCTCCAAAGTGGCGATAAATTCGGCGCAATTAAATGGCCCGGAACCGAGGCTTTGGCGCAGCCCGACAATTTTCGCGCGGAACATTTCGTAAGGCTGGTAGGTCTGCAAATCCTTGGCGAGATGGTGCGGCCCGGACAAATCTTCGTCCGCGTCGGCATGGGTGAGTTCCGCCTCGAGCTGGGCGCACTCGCGGCGGTAAAAATCCAAGGCGACTTCGTGGTGGCGACGCGCGGTGAGACGGCTGATTTCCGGCGTGACAAAAGGATTACCATCGCGGTCGCCGCCGACCCAGCTGGCGAAGGTAAGGAAATGCCGCGATCGCTGCACGCCCGGATAATGGGCGGCCAGCTCGGCATCGAAGGTGTCGTAAAAATTCGCGGCGGTCGCAAAAATCGTCCGGTCAAAATAATAGAGGGCGCCTTCGACCTCCTGCAACGGGCCGACTTTCTGCTCGCGGATTTCCTGGGTTTGCCAGAGCGTTTCCAGAACCTCCTCCGGCTGGTCCCATTCCTGCGACAGCCGCCAGAGCTGGTTGAGGATCGAGCGGCGCTTGGCTTCGGTCGGATGCGCGGTGAGGACCGGCTCGATTTGAAGTTCGTCGAGACACGCCTGCAAGGTTGGCGCCGTGACGCCGGCCTGTTTTAATTCCTGAAACAAATGCCGCAGCGACATGACCGGGGATTTTTTCCGGCGCAAATGCCGCTCGCGTGCCCGCTCCTCGCAGAGATTGACCAGCTGAAAAAACAGGCTGAACGCATGGGCGATTTCATAGGCTTCGCCGACGGCCAAACGGTCGAGGAGCGTATGTTTGCGGCGGCGGCTGCTTTCGCTGCCAAAATGCCGCGCCCGCCAGGACCATTTGCGGATCTGGTCAAGGTGGTGGAAAACCACTTTGCCAGACTGCTCCAGAATGATCTTGTCCAGGCCGCCGACCAAATCCCGGATTTCCTGCTTTAAAATCATGCTCATAAGGACGGAGTCCAGACTAATGGTTGTCTTAAGTCCAGCTTTTTTCAGGCGCCGGCAGCAACATTTGCTGGAAGCGGTCTCCGACGGTGGAGAATTTGCCGGCCGCCGGACTGGTAGCCACCGCTGCGCGGGGCGCGTCTAGTCTATGCGGTCCAGCAGTTCGTAATCCACGAGGGCATAGAGCAGTTTGCCATTTTTTCGCCGCCGCAGCCGGTTGTCCGGCCCCAGGCGCAGGATGATATGTGCCGGCTTCATGTCCAATACCCGAAAGCCGATGGCAGCAAGCTCATTGATGACATAGTTCGTCGTTTCGGCCAGGAATGTTTCCCGCTCCGCACCGGCCAGTTTCAAATGGTCGGCCATCTGCACGGCATCCAAGCCGTCAATCCAACCATAAATCACAATGTATTGCCGCCGGATATCGAGTTGGGCTTCAGGATAACTCGCCAATTTTTGGGCGATTTTGGATTCCAACCGGCCGGTTTGCCAAAGATGGAGCAGATCCGGCGGGGCGAAAACGGCCAACGGTTTCTTGGTCGGGATAATTCGGCGGCCATCGGCGAGGCGTTGGTGGCGCAATTCGTTTAAAATGGCAATTTCTTCAAACGGACTGTTGAAATCCGCGGTGATGAATTTTTCCAGAGTCAGGGTGTCCACGGGCAATTCTTCGCCCACGCGATTATAGCGCACCACGATATCCAAGCCTACGCCGCCGGCGGGTTTGGTTTGCGTGCGGTAAATCATGCTCGTGCCGCGCAACTGCTGGCGGTGGGCCAAAAACCAATCGGACTCGCGCCAGTTTTCCGGCCGCAATTGTTCTTTGAACGGCAAGCCATAGCGGGTCAAATACAAATCACCGCCGTCGAAGGTCCGGGCGTGGTGATATTGAATGCCCATGATTTTGACGGGGGCAAAACCCGCCGCAGTGGTGGTTAGCGTATTCATGTTTCAAGAAATTGCTTCGCAGCAGGGCTCAGAACTTTTCACGGCGCAACCTGGGGATGTCGGTTTCATGAGCCACCATCGCATATTTTTCGAAAAAATGCTTTTCTAACGGTGCCAGCGAAATATCGGCGACGGCTGGCGGAACGAGCTGGACGAACCGGACCAAAGGGACGGAACGCAAACAGCCGCATGCCAGTGGCGCGCGCGGGGTCAATTCATGGGGATCAACGTCTGGGCTTCGCGCAAAAGAATGCGGGCAAATGTCCAATCGAACCAGAAACCGTGGGGCGCGCTGCCGTGGTCCAGCCCGGCACTGAACTTGGCTTCGATCAGCTCGCGACCCTGCGCCAGTTCCACGGGAGCGGCATTGGTCTTTTGCTGTTGTTGCAAGGCCATGGCCAGGATGACGTGGGCGGTGGCGGCGCGCGGCGCGTTGAATTCGGCATAGGCCAGACAACGCCGGCACCACTCCTCCGCCCGGGGGTAATCGCCCCGGCGATATTCAATCAAGCCGAGCGAAATACATTGCCAGGCGGCGCGGAAGGAATCCTCCTGTCCGCCATGGTCCGCCGCTTGAAAGGTTTGCCGGGTCACGTCGGCCAGCGGCGCGAGGGACGCGATGAGCTTGTTATCGGCCGGGAGCAACAGGCTGATTTTAACGATCCGGTCGGCCACGGGATAGGTCGTGCCGCTAAAGCGGGCGATGGCGGCCTGCCGAAAACGGTCGTAGCCTGCCTTGTCGCCCAGTTCGATCAACACGGGTCCGCATTCCAGATAATCGAGCGTGGCCACGTCCCAGCCGTCAAACTGGTTCAACTGCAACAATTGATTGAAGCGCTCGGCGGCGGCCTGCCAGCGGCCCTGGCGCGCGTGCCATTCGCCGAGCGAGCGCATCACGGCGGCACCTTCCAGGGTGGGCCGGGTAAGGGCGATTTTGCCCAACAGCTCATCAGCCTCTTGAAATTTATCCTGGCTGGTCAGCAGCGTGAGCTGGGTGATTTTCTCGCGCAACTCAGCCTGCTGCCGGAGTTCCACCTCCACGTGTTCGGCGGCCACGGCCCGTTGCCGGGCCTCGCGCTCCTTGAACCACAGCCAGGTGACGGCGCCCAGGCCCAGCACGAGGACCAGCAGCACCGCGGCCGCCGCCAGAAACACGACCTGGTTACGCCGCACGAGCTTTTGAAAGCGATACAGCCGGCTGGGCGGCCGCGCAATGACCGGCTCGTTGCCGAGGTAGCGCTCGATATCCATCGCGAGGCCGTTGGCGGTTTCGTAACGCCGCTTACGGTCCTTCTCGAGCGCCTTCATGACAATCCAGTCCAGGTCGCCGCGCAGGATGGAAATCAAATTGGGGAGGGCGGCGCCATGATGTTCGGTCACGGCGGTCAGTTCCTCGCCCGACAACGTCGTGACCATGGTGGAAGGGCGCTGCGGCTCGCTCTCGCGCAAGGTGCGGCGCATTTCAGCCAGCCCGCCCTGCACGAGTTTCTTGGGATCAAACGGGGTGCGGCCGGTGAGCAGTTCGTACAGCAGCACGCCCAGGGAATAAATATCGCTCCGCGTATCCACGTCCAGCCCGCTCATCTCGGCCTGCTCCGGGCTCATGTAGGCGGGCGTGCCGATCATTTGTTCGTAGGCGGTGAAGAGGGTTTTTTCGGTGAGGCGGACCTCGATGGCCTTGGCAATGCCGAAATCAATCACCTTCGGCACGGGCACGCCATCGTGCAGGGTCACCAGAATGTTCGAGGGCTTGATGTCCCGGTGAATGATGCCCTTCTGGTGCGCGTGTTGAATGGCCTGGCAAATCTGGATGAACAAATCCAGGCGCTGGCAGGTGTCCAAATTGTTCTGGTCGCAGTAGTCGGTAATCTTGATGCCGCGCACGAGTTCCATCACGAAAAAAGGCCGCCCCGTATCCGTGGCCCCGGCGTCCAGCACGCGGGCAATGTTCGGGTGATCCATCATTGCCAGGGCCTGCCGCTCGGCCTCAAACCGGGCGATGACACTTTTGGTATCCATGCCGAGCTTGATGATTTTCAGGGCCACCCGGCGGCGGATGGGACGTTCCTGTTCGGCCATGTAAACCACGCCGCAGCCGCCCTCGCCGATCTTTTGCAGCAGCTTATAGTTGCCGATGCGCGTGCCCAGACCCTCGGCCAGCGCGACCGGCGCGGGTTCCGCGGACGAAGCCGGCGGCGGCTGTTCACCGGCCAACCGCCGGGCCAGTTCGCCGGGCGCCACGGTGGCCGCCTGGAAAAACTTCCCGGCCTCGGCTTCGGCGGACAGCAGGGACTCCAGCCGCTCACGCAACGCCGGCTGGCCGGCACACGCTTGATCCAGAAACGCCTGACGCGCCGGGGCAGCCGTCAACAGGCGGGCCGCTTCGAACAAGGATTCTTCTTGTTGTCGGGAATTCATGGTCTCATCAACAAAGCGCTTTTGCCCGGCAAAAACCGACACGGACCGACACCACCTGACCCAGCAGCTTCGGGATCACGCCGCCGCGCGGATATCGCGGAACAGCCACGCCTTGGCGTAGGCCCACTGCCGCTCGACGGTGCGTTCGGTGACCCCCAAAGTTTCGGCGACCTCCTGATTGGTCAGGCCGCCAAAAAACTTCATCACGACGATCTTCCCCTTCTCCGGGTCCTCGACTTGGAACCGTTCCAGGGCCTCATCCACCAGCAAAATCATTTCATCCGAGGACGCCGCCATCAAATCCAGCCCCTCGATTTCCAGCCGGACCAGGTTGCCGCCATGTTTGATACGGGCCTTGCGCCGGGCATTTTCGATGAGAATGCGCCGCATCGCCTCGGAGGCCGCCGCAAAAAAGTGCGCCCGATTTTCCCAGCGCTGGTCCGCGCCGCCGGTCAGCCGCACCCACGCCTCGTGGACCAAAGCAGTGGCCTGGAGGGTGTGGCCGGAAGCTTCGTGGGCCATGCGGGCAGCAGCCAACCGCCGCAATTCTTCGTACACCAGCGGCAGCAATTCCTCGGCCGCCTGGCGCGAACCACCGGCGGCCTCGCTCAAACTCCGGGTGAGGTCGGTATGGTTGGGGTCCATGGCAGCGGCAGGCATCGGTTTTGAAACGAGTGGTATGGAATGCAGACAATCCCAAACCACATACGGCTCTGTCAATGAGAACCGGCCCCAACACGCTGGGCTATCGGCCAACGCTCCGGCGGAGTGCTTGCGCACGGCCACCAAGATGGACCGGCACGGACTAAAGGGACGAAAAGGACGGAAGGGACCAAAGCAAGGGAAAGCAACCTGCCTCATGCCAGGAGCACGCGCCGGGGCATTATCCGGCGGATTTGCTGATTGACGAACGGGGGCATTGGCGCAAAATTTCAGATACGCAGTTATACTATGCCCCTTTACGAATACGAGTTGTGCGATGGTGAATGCAAGATCTGCGGCGGCACGTTCACGCTGAACCGGCCGCTGTCGGCGGCGCCGTTGACAAAATGCCCGGCCTGCAAAAAGCCGGTGCGGAAGGTTTTCTCCGCCTTCAGCACGCCGCACAAACTCAAGCCGCTCTCGGTGACGGATGCGAAAAAGGCGGGCTTCAAAGTCTATAAGCGGCTCGGGAAGGGCGAGTACGAACGCCAATAGGCCGCCCAAGCGGCGGCCAAAATCACTCAGAGCCCGGCAGCAAACTCGCGCAGGTATTTCAAGGCCACGCGCATGTCTTTCGGGCACTCGGACCGGATGGTGAGGGGTGCGTTGGTGAGCGGATGGATCAAGGTCAGTTCTTCGGCATGCAAGGCCACGCGGGCCACGAGCGGCCGTTCTTCGCGACCGGGCTTGAGGCGGAAATCCCGTTTCAGACGCGAAAGCCAGAGTTTCTTGCCACCGTAAAGTTCATCGCCCACGATCGGAAAATCGGCGTGCTTGAGGTGAACGCGAATTTGATGGGTCCGGTCGGTCAGGGGCGCACAGCGCAGCAGTACCCAGTCCGAAAATTTTTCCAGCACTTCAAACTCGGTCCGGGCCTTTTTGCCGGCTTTCACATCGGCCCGCATCTGGCCGATTTTCAGGGGGTGCGGGGAGATCGGCGCATCCACGGTAAACGGGGTGGCGGGGGGATTTCCCCAGGCGAGGGCCAGATATTTTTTTTGGGGCTGGTCCGAGCCAAAGAGGTTGGCCAGGGCGACGAGGACGGGCTTGCTTTTGGCCAGCAGCAGGACGCCGCTGGTTTCAAAATCGAGGCGGTGGGCGTTTGCGAGATAGGTGAGATTCCGCTCGCGCGCCCAGACCTTGCTGGCGCTGATCCCTTCCTGCAACAACCGCATCAAGTTCGGGCGTTCCGGCGCGTGCCGGTCCGGGGAGGTCAGCAGGCTGGCAGGCTTGTCCAAAGCCAGCAGATGCTCATCCTCAAACAGCACGGGAATTTCCCAAAACTCCTTCGTGGCCGGGGAGGAGAGCTTGATGGCGGTGGCGGTTTTCAAAGGATCATGAACGGAGCGCTTGGGCCGCGCTTATTTCGGCATCTTGTTCGCCAACTGCTTGGCAAAGGGCGTGTTGGCGAGTTCGCGGCTGGCCTCGGCACTGAGCCAGAGGTTGAAGGCCTCATTCTGCCGGCCGCGGCGCACCTGGTTGCCAAATTGCGCGAGCTCGGCCGTTTTCTTGGCCTGGTCCACGGGAACCAAAGCATCGACAAACAGCACAAAACCACCGTCGCCGGACGGATAGAATTTGCTGAGCTGACCGGGTGCGGTGCCGAAAGCGACCTGCTTGAATTGGTTGAGGTCAGCTCGGTCGCTCACTTCGGGAATCGTCGTTGAACTCAGGGAGAACGGCGCGAGGATCATGGGCGCAAACCCGGCGGCCACGGCGGCCTGCGTAAATTTTTTACCGGCGGCCAACTGGGCCGCCGCGACGGCATAGAAATTCGTGCCCGCGCGCTGGGCCAAAGCCACGGCTTGCTGGAGTTCGCAATCCTGTGTGACGCGGCCGCGGATCTGATCCAAGGGCGGGATTGCGCTGGGGAGTTGCTGCACGAGCCCGATGATGTAGATCGAGTCCTGACCGGCCACGGGGCCGGCGAGGGGTTCATCCGGGCTCAACTTGAAGGCGGCTTTGACAAAGGCGGCCGAACCGGCAAATTCTGACGGTCCATACTGGGCCGCGAACGGGGCGGTGGTCTGGATCGTCAAACCCTTTTGTTTGGCAGCGACCGCGAGATTTTCGGCTTTGACCGGCTCCATGGCAAAGGCCACGGCGGCAAATTCCTTGGCCTGCGCGCTGGCATCCGCCGCCGCCCGCTGCTTGATCAGGGTATCCTTGATTTTGGCCTTGGCGTCCTCGACTTTTTCGCCCGCAAACTCCGCGGCATATTGCCGGTAGGCGGCGTCAATCTCGGCATCAAAATTGGTCTTGGCCCATTCCGCCCGGGCCTGCGCGAGATAATTCGAGACCTCGAACGACACATAGCTGACCTGCACGCGGTCCGGCAGCCGGTAGGAGGCCATATAATTCGTATAGAATTGCGCCACGACCGACGGGTTGACGGAGACCTGGGCGAGGTAGTTGGACGCTGAGAAGAAAACCGCCGACGCAGAAACTTCCTGGTATTCGCGGTCATAAAGCTGACCCACTTCCTGCGGGGTGGCGAGCGTGCCCGCCATGCCGTAGGTCTGCACGATCTGCTGCACCGTCAGGTAGTTGCGGATGAAATTTTGGAAATCCAAGACGGTCAAACCTTCTGGTGCCAGGACGCGTTCCACGAAGTTGTTGAGCGGCACGGGCTGACCGGTGCGGTCCAGCGATTGCAAAAAGCCCACCGCGCCGACTTTGACGGCTTCGTCGTTAATATGAATGCCGAGATTGAGCGCCTTTTGATTGATCAACAAGCGCACATACGTTTCACGCTCAAGATCTTCCGCCTTGAAATTGCGGCTGCGGTTCGGCCATTCCCCGGTCTGCTGCCAGTAGGAAATAAAGAAAGCGCGTTGGGCCTGGGTATATTCCGCGGCCGTGATGGTGTGGCCGTAGATCGTGCCATAGCCAGCGCTGTGACCGCCGCCGTTGCGCGCCGGACCGGAGCCCATGAATACGACAAATGATACGATTGTGAGCCCAGCGATGACGATCCACAGCCAGCCAGAATGTTTACGAATGGTTCCGAACATAGTGTTGAAAAATGAACGCGAAGCCTAACTTGCGCCGCGAGACAAGGCAAACGGAATTTAGGGGCAATTCCGGGGCTCGTCCGGGGGGCGGGCATTCCAGGACCGGCCCAAGGCCAGCCCGAGCCGCCAGATTTTGCCCTATTTCAGCCACTTCGCCACATCCATCGCGGCATAAGTGATAAGAATATCCGCCCCGGCCCGGCGCATGGCGAGCAGGCTTTCCAGCGTAACATTGCGCTCATCAATCCAGCCGTTGGCGGCGGCGGCCTTGATCATGGCGTGCTCGCCGCTCACGGAATAGGCGGCAGTGGGCAGGCCAAACTCGGTTTTCACCCGGCGAATGATGTCCAGATACGCCAGGGCCGGCTTCACCATGACCATGTCGGCACCTTCCTCGATGTCCAGGGCGACTTCCCGCAGCGCTTCGTTGCCGTTCGCGGCATCCATCTGGTAGCTGCGCCGGTCGCCAAACGTGGGGGCTGACTCCGCCACTTCGCGGAACGGCCCGTAAAAGGCCGAGGCGAACTTCGCCGCGTAACTCATGATCGGCGTTTCGATGAAACCGTCCTGGTCCAGCTCGGCGCGAATGGCCCGGATGCGCCCATCCATCATGTCGCTCGGCGCGACGATATCAGCACCCGCCTCGGCGTGGCTCGCCGCCGTGCGCGCGAGGAGCGTCAGCGAGGGGTCGTTCAAAATCTTGCCGCCGTGGACAATGCCACAATGGCCGTGTTCCATGTACTCGCACAGGCAGACATCGGTGATGACGAGCAGTGAAGGCAGCTCTTTTTTCAACAACCGCGTCACCTGCTGCACGATGCCGTTCCGGGCGTAGGCGCCGCTGGCCTTCGCGTCCTTCTTATCGGGAATACCAAAGAGCAGCACCGCAGGAATGCCAAGCGCGTGGGCCTTGGTAGCCTCCAGCAAAATTTCATCCGGCGACAACTGGAACACGCCGGGCATCGCACCGATTTCGCGGCGGAGCCTTTTGCCGGAGCGGGCGAACAGCGGGAGCACCAACTGCGAAACGTTCAGTGAAGTTTCCGCGACGAGGTGGCGCAACGCGGGCGAGGTCCGCAACCGGCGCGGGCGGGCCACAGGGAATCCGGGCAAATTCATGGTGACAGCTTAAGTTTTGCGGGTCGCCGGCAAAAGCCGAAAATTCTCCCGCTGGCCACCCGGTGATGGACACGGCCCGATTTTACACCGGTTTAGAGCGCAATATTGGCGATTTCTTAACGATAATTTTGAGGTTCATGAGTATCCGAGCCGTACGCAGTCTTTACCTGTATTTTGGAATATGCTGCGATCATGGCAACCCGCGCGTCGCTGGGAGTCGGCCAAGGCCGTGGGGCGGTGCTTTACTTTGAATAATCCTGAAATAATAATACCGGCATGACTGGCAGATTACGCATCGAGGATACCGGCGCGGTTGATCAGGCAATGAATCGCAACCCCCGGCGTTTCCAAAGTGTACAAAGAAAAAAATGACTCCTTTCAGTTGGCGTGAAATTTTCCTCGCGATGAATTACCGGGTGCCGATGTTGCTCTGCCTGTCTTTGGCGATGGCGGGGTTGCTGGCGGGCTGCGCCACCAAGCGGCCGCAAGTGGAAACGTGGCGGAATCCGCAGTTTTCCCCGAGCCGCACGACCAAACTGGCCCTGACGGAACGGCCCAACCCGAGTCCCCACGACGCGACGTTAGGGCGCCTGTTGGTGGCGGAACTTCAGCGCGGCGGCTATGCGGTGGTGCCGCCCGATCAGGCGGATTACCTGCTCACTTATGTGGTGGCTGACAGTATTGACGCGGATTATCGCAGCGGGGCGCATGTCAGCGTCATGTCGGCGCCGGCGCAAACATCGTATGGATCATCGTACGGATACTACACGCCGATTGGCGGGCCGGGTCGCAGTGTTCCCGCAACCATCTATGCCGACCCCGTGATCTACCATACCCGGGATCTGCGGCTGTGTCTCTATACCAACCCCAAAACTCATGCGGGAAATTTCCAGATGGCGTGGCAGGGGAGCATTGCCGCCGGCCTGTCCGAGGCACCCGACCGCGACACGGTTTTAATCCGAACCCTGCTCGGTTATTTGGGCAAGGAACAGAATGGCCGGGTGGACCTGGCACCTTAAAAGCCGGTCTTAACAGTTGGTGGGACGCGGCGGCTGGTCGTGCCAGCGCACGGCCACCACCGTTGATCAACGGTTTAACCTCATTTTCGCTGAAACACCATCGCGTCGTCCTTCACGGTCACTTTAATTTTATCCCCCGGCTTGAATTCACCCGCGAGCAGCTTGGTGGCAAGCGGGTCGAGCAGGTGTTCTTGAATCGCCCGTTTGAGCGGACGCGCGCCGAATTGCGGATCGTAGCCTTCGCTGGCCAGCAGTTTCTTCGCGGCAGCATCCACTTCCAGCGTCAGGTTCTGCTGGGCCAGCCGCTGTTCCAGCCGCCGGAGTTGGATGTCCACGATGCGCGTCAGCTCGTTTTCGTCGAGGCTCTGGAAGATGATGGTGTCGTCCACGCGGTTCAGGAATTCCGGGCGGAAATGCTGCTTCAGCTCGGCGAGCACCTTGTCTTCCATCGCCTGATGCGCCGCCTTGTCCGTGTGACCGTCCAGGAAATATTCCTGGATGATCGGCGAACCGAGGTTGCTGGTCATGATGACGATGGTGTTCTTGAAATCCACCGTCCGCCCCTGCCCGTCCGTGAGCCGGCCATCGTCCAGCACCTGCAGCAGCACGTTGAACACGTCGTGATGCGCCTTCTCGATCTCGTCGAACAGGATCACGGAATACGGCTTGCGGCGCACGGCCTCGCTCAACTGGCCGCCTTCCTCGTAGCCGACGTAGCCGGGCGGCGCGCCGATGAGCCGCGCGACGGTGTGTTTTTCCATGTACTCGCTCATGTCGATGCGAATCAGCGCGTTCTCGTCATCGAACAGAAATTCGGCCAGGGCGCGCGCGGTCTCGGTCTTGCCCACGCCGGTCGGGCCGAGGAAAATGAAGGAGCCGATGGGGCGGTTTGGATCCTGCAGGCCGCTGCGCGAACGGCGCACGGCATTGGCCACGGCCGTAATGGCCCGGTATTGCCCGATGATGCGCAGTTGCAGGCGCTCCTCCATCTTGAGCAGTTTCTCGCGCTCGCCTTCGAGCATGCGCGAAACGGGAATATGGGTCCACGCGGCGACGACGCGCGCGATGTCTTCATCAGTGACTTCCTGGCGGAGCAAGGTGGGCCGGACAACCTGCCCGGCCTTGCCAGAGGCGGAAGGATCGACCGCACTTTCCAGCTTCGCCAGCTTCTTCTCCAGATCGGGAATTTTCCCATACTGCACCTCCGCCGACCGGGACAAATCCCCCGCGCGCTGTGCTTTTTCCAGTTCAATCTTCGCCTGTTCTAGCTGCGACTGAACGATGCTCACCGCATTCACCGCAGTTTTTTCATTCTGCCACTGCGCGGTCAGCGCCTTGGATTTGTCCTTCAGGTTCGCGACGGTCTTCTCAATCAATTTGAGCCGGTCCTTGCTCGCGGCATCCTTCTCCTTGGCCAGCGAGGTGCGCTCGATCTCCAGTTGCAAAATCTGCCGGTCAAGCTGGTCCAGCTCGGTCGGCTTGGAATCCAGCTCCATTTTGATGCGCGAGGCGGCTTCATCCACCAGGTCAATCGCCTTGTCAGGCAAAAAACGGTCGGTGATGTAGCGGTGCGACAACGTGGCCGCCGCAACGAGCGCCGCATCCTGAATGCGCACGCCGTGATGCACTTCATAGCGTTCCTTCAGGCCGCGCAGAATGGCGATGGTCGCCTCGACGGAGGGCTCGGACACCTGGACGGGCTGGAAGCGCCGTTCCAGCGCCGGATCCTTCTCGATGTGTTTGCGATATTCATCCAGCGTCGTGGCGCCCACGCAGCGCAATTCGCCGCGGGCGAGCTGCGGCTTCATGATGTTGGCGGCATCGGTCGCGCCTTCGGCCGCGCCCGCGCCAACAATGGTGTGCAATTCGTCAATGAAGAGGATGATTTTCCCTTCGCTGGCGGTGATCTCCTTCAGGAAGGCCTTGAGCCGGTCCTCAAATTCGCCGCGATACTTCGCTCCGGCGATCATGGCGCCCAGATCCATCGCCACGAGCCGCTTGTTTTTAAGCGACTCGGGCACGTCGCCGCTGATGATGCGCCGCGCGAGGCCTTCGGCGATGGCCGTCTTGCCCACGCCGGGTTCGCCGATGAGCACGGGATTGTTCTTGGTGCGGCGCGTGAGCACCTGCATCACGCGGCGGATCTCCTCGTCGCGGCCGATGACGGGATCAATCTTGCCCTGCCGCGCGAGGGCGGTGAGATCGCGGCCGTATTTTTCCAAGGCCTGAAATTTTCCTTCCGGCTGCTGATCCGTGACGCGCTGATTGCCGCGCAGCTCCGCGAGCGCCTTGAGCACGGCGTCACGCCTGAGGCCGTGCGCGGTGAAGATCTTCTTGAGGGACGGGCTGGCCTCATCAAGGAGACCCAGCAGCAGATGCTCGGTACTGACGTAATCGTCCTTGAGCTTGCCCGCCTCCATTTGCGCGGCATCCAGCGCCTTTTGGAGGTCGCGCCCGGCGTAGGGCTCGTTGCCGCCTTCGATTTTATGCCGCCGCGCGAGTTCCTTTTCCAGCTCCGGCTGGAGCCGGGCGGCCGGCACGCCGATGCGCGCCAGCAGTTCCGGCACGAGGCTTTCCGCCTGGCCGAGCAGCGCGAGCAGCAGATGCTCGCCGTCCATTTCCTGATGGGAATGTTCGCGCGCGAGCCGTTGCGCGTCTTGCAACGCCTCTTGTGATTTCATGGTCAGCTTGTCAAGTTGCATAACTAATGAATTAAACCCGATTCGCGCCACGTCAAGTGTGGGAAAGACCCCATGGCGCCGGCGACACACAGGACGGTTTTGGCTTTTCAAGCCGGACGGGATCGTTAGCATCCTGATATATGTTAATGGGATACAGGCGGCGAACCTTATGCATGGCGGTCATAATCGGGCTGCTGGTCGGATGCAAACCTGCGGACGACAAGCCCGCCGGCTTCTTTAAGACCCCGTTTCAAGATGAAACCCGGTTCCTGGTCGAGACGATTGTTTCAGATCTGGCGACCCAGATGTATTTTGCCAGCCACCATCAGTTGCCAGATCCAAAGCACTTCTCCGTGCGCGCCCTCGAAAAACCGGGTTCCCCGTTTGGCGCGCCCGTTTATGACCTGACGATTGCACTGGACCCGAAACGGCCGAAAATAAAACTCCAGTTAAACGTTAACGGGCCCATCTGGTCGCCCGACGTTTATGACGGCGTGGCGGCGGTCCTGGCAAAAAATGTCGGTCTGAAGGAAGCGAAGCCGGCGGATGATCCTGAGGATACCGAATTGCTGGCGCAGCTCACGGATGGAACTGCGGGCACGATCGTACGCGAGGACAAGCGCCTGTCCGAAGCGCTGGAATATAATTTCAGCAATCCGCGGTTGCATCAGCAGGCGGCCGTGCTGCTGGGAGCCTTTGCCCTGCGCGACCACGCGGGCTTTTTTCACGACACCCGGCTGCCGCTCTGCCAGATCACCGCCCACCTCGTGCTGGCCCAGACGCTGAGCGGCGGCGAGCCGGCGGGGATCAACGGCCAGATGGCCGGGGTGATGTTGTCCACCCTGATGAACAATCGCGCCACCGCGCTGGACCAATTAAACCAGCTCAAAACGACGGACGCCGCCATCAGCCACTGGTCGCGGGCCTTGCGGGCGCAACTGACCGGCGATTACCGGCCACTGACGAACTGGGCGGAGGCACCGTTGATCGAACGTGTCGCCCGCTTCCAGGCCTACACGAAATCCGCCAATGCCGACCAAGCCTGGGCGGAGGCGGCCAACGAGACCGGGAAAGCTCCCGATTTCTGCCGCATCGCGGAGGAAGAGCGCTACTCGGTGGGCACTGCGCATGGCTTGATGCGGCTGGCAATGTCGCTGGAAACCAAGGAAATCAGCGAGGTCTATGAACTGGCCCAGGGCCAGCCCCTTAAAAAAGAAGCGGTCGTTGCCGCGCTCAACCAATTGTCGGGGCATGGCTTTTTAGTGGAAACCGGAAAAACCACGCATGTCCAGGTCATCGGCTGGGGGCAGTGGGCCATGTTCCTCCAACGCCATTTGTGTCAGTCCATCGTGCAAAATTCAGCCATTTACGAACATGTCTGGGGGCTGCATGCAGAGGCCCGCAGCTTCAACGACCAGGTTGCCCCGTTCTTTAACGACCTGCGGCTCTATCCCTTTGTGCGCGTCATGAACTGTCTCACGCCGGACGAATATCGCCAGTCGCTGGATGCGGCCGCCCAACTGACACAGGCGGAGCCGCAACAAGTGCCGGGTGATTGCTGGAACCACCTTTGGTTCCGGGTGCGTTTCGCCGAGATCTATCAGCCGGTTCCTTTTGAGCGCTTCTCCGAATGGTTCAACCAGGGCCCCCCGCCCGGCACCGCCTATGACCTGCGCGCCCGGCTCAAACAGAACGGTTTCGTGCAGCGGGCGGATGCCGCCCAACAACTCGCCCGGCTGCATGAGCTGGCCCCTTGGGACCGGGTCATCAGCGATGCCATCGTGAAAGACATTTATCATAATCAGCCAACTTATGCCCAGATGCAGGGCCTGCTGGATCCCATCTTGAAATACGATGCCTACGCGATGCTCACCGTGGCCCGCACGGTCACCAACCAGCCGGATATTTATATGCACTGGCTGACGGCGGCGGCGGAATTGCAGCCGGCCTGCTACTTCACCCTCGGCGATTACTTTTTCGACCGCGGCCAGGAAGACAAGGCGGCGGGGTATTACGAGCAAGCCCAGGCCCAGGAAACCGACAGTTTGATATCGGCCCGCTACGCCAGCCGGCGGATCAAATATTATTTAAAGCAAGGCGAGCAGCAGAAAGCCGCAGCCGTCGCCGATGCCGCCGGCGAGGTTTATTCCTACCAAGGTCTCGCCGCCAAGGCGGAATTCTACGAACTGACGGGCAAGCACGATGACGCGTTTGAGTGGTATGCGAAAATCGAGGAACGTTACAATGATGCCCAGCCGCTGCGGGATTTCTGCCTGCGGTACAAAACCAAGACTGGCGATCCGCGCTTTGAAACCGCGCTCAGAAACCGGGCTTCCAAAATTTTCCCGCAGGGGAGCGAACCCGTCAGTCTCGCCGACTTCCACGCTGCACCGGGCGATGGCGTGCTGATTCAAACTGAGGGTGAACTGTTGCGTCAGGCAGGCCTGAAAGCCGGGGATGTCATTGTCGCCCTGGCGGGCATTCGCATGCATAACTCGGTTCAATACAATTTCCAACGCGATCTCAGCACCGACCCGGAAATGATTTTGATCGTTTGGCAGGGGGACCAATATCGCGAAATCAAAGCGAGTCCGCCCAACCACCGTTTCGGAGTAAAGATTGGCAACTACAAGGCAAAATAGGAGCCAGACTTGCCAGCGACGACGGATTGATTTCCCTCACGTTCAGACTCGCGCCGCCGAACTGGGTGCATTCCAACCGCGGCCGGACCTGGCTTCGCCCGCTCAATGTAAAGTTCGCCACCGCCAGGGAACAGGCCTTGCCCCTGGCCGGTTTTTCGGCTAAAAAGCACGGCTCACGCGCAGCCTGAACGGCTGACAATTAAGGTAAATTCCATGCGCATCCCAACCATGCCATCTGCAGCAGCACCGACCGAGGCTGTTTCCCTCGCGCGGCGCGGATTGCGTTTACCTGCGTGGTTGTTGGCCACCCTGCTCGGGGTGCTGACCCTGGCGCTCTACTGGCCGGTCACCCAGAATGCCTTCATCAACTACGATGACCCCGTCTACGTCACCGAAAATTATCAGGTGCAAAAAGGCCTGACTTGGGAAAATCTCCAATGGGTGTTCAGCCACCAAGTCTGTGCCAACTGGCATCCCGTGACAATCTTGTCCCACATGCTGGACTGCCAGTTATACGGTTTGCATTCCGGGGGGCATCACCTGACCAATTTGCTGCTGCACGCCCTCAACACGGTGCTGGTTTTTCTGCTGTTGCACCGCCTGACCAGAATTCCGGGACGGAGCGCGTGGGTGGCGGTGCTGTTTGCCTGTCACCCGACGCATGTCGAATCCGTGGCGTGGGTGGCGGAACGAAAGGACGTGTTGAGCGCCATGTTTGGTTTTCTGGCGCTGCTCTTTTATGTGCAATATGCGTCCGTACGGAGCCCGTCAAACCAGGCAGCAGCCGGAGGCCCGGGCCCGACGGCAGGTTCCTCTCACCCTTGGCCGTTTTACTGGCTCGCCTGGTCCAGTCTGGCCCTGGGTTTGATGTGCAAGCCCATGCTGGTGACCTGGCCGTTTGTCCTGTTGCTGCTGGACTACTGGCCGCTGGCGCGTTTCCAACCCGGCCGCGCGCGCACGCTGTGGTTTGAGAAAATACCGTTCTTTGCCTTGGCGGTGGCGGCCAGCGTGGCCACTTTCGCGGTGCAAAAACGGAGCGGCGCGGTCGCGGCGATCGATGGCATGCCGCTGGGAATGCGCGTTGCGAATGCGCTGGTTTCCTATGGCCGTTATTTGGGGAAGCTGTTCTGGCCGCAGGATCTGGCCGTTTTTTATCCCCATCGCGGGTATTGGCCGCTCAGCGGGGTGCTGCTGGCGGGCGGCCTGCTGGCAGGCCTTACGGTACTGGCCTGCCTGGCACGGCGCCGCACTCCCTTTCTACTCGTGGGCTGGCTGTGGTTTGTCGGAACCCTCGTGCCGGTCATCGGCTTGGTACAAGTGGGCGGTCAGTCCTTGGCGGATCGTTACACTTATATTCCGTCCGTGGGACTGCTGGTATTGATCATCTGGGGAATTTGCGACCTGATCGGTTACTGGCGGCTCAACCTGAGGCTGGCGGCGACGGTGGGGGCCGCCGCAGTGATTCTCTGCTGCGCCTTGACCCGGCAACAGATCGGGTATTGGAAGAATAGTGAAACCCTTTTCCGACACTCACTCGCCGTCACGAAGGACAATGAAATCGCCCGCAACAATCTCGGAGACGCCCTCCTGGCACAAGGCCAAACGACAGCCGCGATCAGCGAATTTGCGGCGGCCGTCCGGCTCAACCCCCGCTCCGTGCTGGTCCACCTCTCCCTCGGCAGCGCCCTCTGCAAGCAGGGCGACCCGGAGGCGGCGATCCACGAGTTTGAAGCAGCCCTCCGCCTCGACCCCAATAACGCCAACGCCCACGGCAATCTTGGTTGTGTGCTTGCCGAAAAAGGCCAGACGACGGCAGCCGTTAAACACTTCCAGTTGGCATTCCGGGCTGATCCGGATTATGCGGACGCCCATTTCAATTTAGGCAATGCGCTGACCAAGCTGGGGGATGCAGATGGCGCCATGCGCGAATTTCAGACCGTCCTGCGTCTCAAGCCTGGCGACACCGAGGCCCACTACAAGCTGGGCAACTTGCTCGCCCGGAAAGGCCGGAATGACGACGCCATCCGCGAGTTTCAGGAAGCCGTCCGCCTCAAACCGGATTTCACCGAGGCTCATGGAAATCTTGGCAGTCTGCTCACCCAACAAGGCCAGACTGATGCCGCGATCCGCCACTTTCAGGAAGCCCTCCGGCTCAAACCGGATTACGCCGAAGCCAGCTATAATCTCGCCAATGTCTACCTTAAAGCCGGCCAGCCAGACCTGGCCGTCAGCCAATATCAGGCCGCGCTTAATGGCATGACGAATTTTGCCCCCGCCCACTACTACCTGGGCGTCGCACTGGCCCGGCAAAATCAAACCGACGCCGCGATCCAACAATATCAAGCGGCCCTCCGGATCAAACCGGATTATGCCGCCGCCAGCAACAGTCTGGCACGGGCTTTGGAAATGAAGAACGCCCCGACCAATCAGGCCGCCCCCGGCTTGAAATAGGGCCGCCGCGTGCCGGCCCGAAATCTGCGGTTGGACGGCAATTACGCTTTGGCTTCGAAGCCACGGTTGCTACCCTGCCAGCGATGCCGGACATCGTCCTCACCACCCTCAACGCGAAATTCATCCACGCCGCGTTCGGGCTGCGCTATTTGTTCGCCAACCTCGGCGATCTGCAGCCGCG
>Ga0302321_100000835_pt1 | contig 26722 bp, 21 predicted proteins | sample Fen_T0_1_FD_202505 | JGI IMG/M metagenome (GOLD analysis project Ga0302321, IMG submission 202505) | Peat permafrost microbial communities from Stordalen Mire near Abisko, Sweden - Fen_T0_1 | ecosystem: Environmental > Terrestrial > Soil > Wetlands > Permafrost | place: Sweden: Abisko... | reverse complement strand
CTCGACCAGGGTGACCTTGATGCGAATGCCGACCACGCGCTCGATGGTGTCCATGATCTTGTCGGCCAGGGCTTCGAGGGCGCCGACCCGATCGCTGAAGACCTGGGGCGTGACCTCGACCTGGACTTCGATCTGATCCAGGCCGTGCTCGCGCGTGAGGATGATCTGGTAGTGGGGCAGGGTGCCTTCCACTTCCAGAAGCACGGCCTCGATTTGCGACGGGTACACGTTCACGCCGCGGATGATGAGCATGTCGTCGCTGCGCCGGCCGATGCGCCGCATGCGCCGCAGGCTGCGCCCGCACGGGCAGGTGCCGGGCAAGAGCGCCGTGATGTCGCGCGTGCGGTAGCGGATCATGGGCATGGCCCACTTGGACAGCGTGGTCAGCACCAGCTCGCCTTCTTCGCCGTCGGGCAGCACCTTGCCGGTCTCGGGATCGATGATCTCGGGATAGAAGTGATCTTCGAAGATGTGCAGGCCATCGTGATTCGGGCACTCGATGGCCACGCCCGGGCCGATGATCTCGGACAGCCCGTAGATGTCGAAGGCTGCGATGTTGGTGACGCTTTCGATGTGCTTGCGCATGGACTGGGTCCAGGGCTCGGCGCCGAACACGCCGGCGCGCAAGGGTAGGGCCCTGAGATCCACGCCCAGCTGGCTGGCACGATCGATGAGGTGCAGGAAATAGGTTGGCGTGCAGCAGATGGCGGTGACGCCGAAGTCCTTCATGACCATGATCTGGCGGTCGGTGTTGCCGCCCGAGATCGGGATGACCGTGGCGCCGATGCCCTCGGCGCCGTAGTGCGCGCCCAGGCCGCCGGTGAAGAGGCCGTAGCCGTAGGCGTTCTGGATGATGTCGCCCTCGTGCAAACCGCAGGCGGCGAAGCTGCGCACCATGACCGAGGTCCACACCGCAACGTCGTCCTTGGTGTAGGCCACCACGATGGGCTTGCCGGTGGTGCCGCTGGAGGCGTGCACGCGCACCACCTCTTTGAGCGAGCTGGCGAACAGGCCAAAGGGATAGGTGTCGCGCAGATCGGCCTTGGTGGTGAACGGTAACTCGGCCAGGTCGTCCAGCGCTTGGATGTCGGCGGGCGTGACCTTGCGGCCTTGCAGGCGCTCGCGGAACAGGGCGACCTTGTCGTAGGCGTGGCCCACGATGGCTTGCAGCCGGTCGAGCTGCAGCTTGCGCAACAGAGGCGCGGGCACGAAGTCGGGCGCGCTGGCGGGATGGAAGGTGGGCTTGGGGTCTGTCGCGTTCATGACCTCTTCCTATGTTCCTTTGCCGATAGCAAAGGCCTGAAGGTTGGCCGCGTGGAGCTTCTCGGGCAGCGCGGCCTGGATGGCCGCGTGCCACAGATTGTCGGCAAGATCGAGGTGGCGCGCAAGCGCCCCGAGCAGGGCCACGTTCAGGCTTTTCTTGTTGGACAGGCGGGCCTCGTCGATCATGCCGGGCTCGATGAGCGCGCCGCCCGCCTTCAGCATGGGACGCGCGACTTCGATCTGGCTTTGCGACAGCACCACCAGACAGTCGGCCTTGCCCGGCGGCACCATGGGTGAAAACACCTTCTTGCCGAAGCGCACGTCGCTGGATACCGACCCGCCCCGCTGGCTCATACCGTGGATCTCGCTCTTCTTCACGTCGAAGCCGGCGAGGAACACGGCGCTGGCCAAGATGTCGGAGGCCTTGAGCACGCCTTGGCCGCCCAGACCAGCAATGACGACGTTGGTGATGTTGTTGCTCATATCACTTGGGGACATTGGTCTTCTCCCGAATCTTGATTGCTCCGGCTGCGAGCAGGCAGGGGCGACGAGCGATGATGAGCGACAGTTCGTCCTTGGCCAGGGCCTCGCGCAGAACGCGCGGGATCCCGGCAGAATCCAGGATGGGATCGATGACGTGAATGTTCTTGATGCCGAGCGAACGGGCGAGCTCTTCAAAGCTCAGTTTACTTGTCGTCTCGTGATTCAGGCGGCGGCCAGTACCCGGGTGCTCTTGTAGGCCGGTCATGGCCGTGGTGCCGTTGTCCAGGATGACCAGCACGTGGCCGGTGGGGGGAGGGTTGTAAACCATCTCGATGAGGCCGGTGATGCCGCTGTGGACGAAGGTCGAATCGCCGATCACGCTCACCACCCGGCGCGCCTGTTCGGGCGGCAGGGTGTGGCGCAGGCCCAGGCCCACGCCGATGGACGCGCCCATGCACACGCAGGTGTCCATGGCGGAAAACGGCGGCAGCACCCCGAGGGTGTAGCAACCGATGTCGCCGGACACGATACAGTCCAGATCGTGCAGTACCTCGAAGACGTTGCGGTGCGGGCAGCCGGGGCACAGCTCGGGCGGCTTGCCGGGCGTGGGCGCGGGCTCGGGCGAGGTATCGCCGGCGACGATGCGGCCGACGCGTTCGACGTTCAGTTCGCCAAAGCGGTACATTTCGGGCTTGTTCTCCACCGCGATGCCGGCGGTGCGCGCGGCTTCGTAGAGGAAAGGATCGCCTTCTTCGACCACCAGGCAGCGCTCGACCGAGGCGGCGAAGCGGCGCATGGTTTCGACGGGCAGTGGGTAGGTGAGGCCGATCTTCAGCACGCGTGCCGAGGGCGCGGCCTCGCGCACGTGCTGGAAGGAAATGCCCGAGGTGATGATGCCAAGTGCCTTGTCGCCCTCGACTGTGGCATTGGGCCCCTCGCTGTCGTTCCACACCGCCAGCTCGGCCAGCTTGGCGCGCAGCCGCTTGTGCGCCGGCCGCGCATAGGCCGGGATCATCACGCGGCCGGGAACGTCGCGCACGAAATTGGCTGGCTTGGCCGGGGACAGACAATAGCCAGGGGTTTGCAGCACGGTGGCCGAGTGGCACACGCGCGTGGTCATGCGCAGCAGCACCGGCACGTGCCAGCGCTCGGACAGCGCGAAGGCGCGCAGGGTGAAATCGTAGGCTTCTTGTGAATCCGCCGGCTCCAGCATGGGCAGTCCCGCGGCCACGGCGAAGCGCCGATTGTCCTGTTCGTTCTGGCTGGAGGCCATGCCCGGATCGTCGGCCGATACGATGACAAGTCCACCGGACACGCCGGTATAGGCCACGGTGAACAGCGGATCCGCGGCCACGTTCAGGCCCACGTGCTTCATGGTGACGAGCGCGCGCGCCCCCGCGAAGGCCGCGCCGATGCCGACTTCCAGAGCCACCTTCTCGTTGGGCGCCCACTGGGCTGGGCCGCCCATGCTGTCGAAGAACTCCAGAATCTCCGTCGATGGCGTGCCTGGATACCCGGTGCCAAGCTTGACGCCAGCGTGGAGAGCTGCCTGCGCTACGGCCTGGTTGCCACTTGTCAGTCGCCGGCCCAATTCTTGTTGCTGTGACATGGAACTGCTTACCTCGAATGCCGGACCTTGGACCAACCGAGTGCGGGAGACAAGAGGGTTTGCGCTGGCAAGCACTCGGGATGGAACGAGGTTGCCCCTCGTGCGAGGCGGAAGTATCGGCAGCACGAGATGCCGCGGTGCCGAAAAGGCTTCTGGTTCGGGGCAGTTCAGCCGAAGATATATTTCGTGACCGGTCGAGGCGCACCATCGGGGCTGGGCACCCGCTGCACTCGGGGCTGCCCGAGGCGTGGGCCATTCCTCCTCGTCGGCGCCTTGCTGTGGGCTGGGCCAGCGTTTGCGCAGGATGGGGGCGCAGCGTCCGATGCGCCCCCGGAGGTTCGCCCTGAAACGGAGCCGCCGCTGTCTCCGCAGGAACGGCCCCCCGTGGTCGAGGTGACCGTGCCTGTGGAAGCGCAAACGGAGACTATGCCGCTGCCGATGCTTGCGGGCATCAAAGACATCACCGAGCTGTCTTTGGAGGATCTGCTGAACACAGAGGTGACCACCAGCACCAAGAGCAAGCCCATGAGTATGCGCGATTCCCCCAACGTCATGACCCTGGTCACGCGTGAGGAAATCCAGCGCTCGGGCGCGCGCGACCTGGCCGATGTGCTTCGCCTGGTGCCAGGATTTCAGCTGGGCGGCGATCTCTACAGCAGCGTGTATGCCGGGTTTCGTGGCATCTGGGGCTCCGAAGGAAAATTCATGGTGCTTCTCGACGGGCACGAGATGTTCGAGCTGCTCTACTACGCCACCGAGCTGGGCAATCGCATCCCAGTGGACCAGATCGAGCGCGTCGAAATCGTTCGCGGCCCTGGATCCGTGGTCTATGGCGGCTCGGCAGAGCTGGCGGTGGTCAATATCATCACGCGAAGCGCGGAGGAGATCGAAGGCGCCTCAGTGACTGGCGTCTACGGCCAGATGTTCGACGGGGCCATCCACGAGGGGCAATCGCTTGCCAAGTCCTTCGCCCGCCGCACCATCAGCGCTGAATTCGGCAAGTCCTTCGGCGGCCCGACCGGGCTGCGCTTGAAGGCCGGAATCTTCGCTGGCCAAGGCAATCGCAGCGACCAGAACTACACGGACATGGCGGGCACCAGCTACAATTTTACCGGCCATGCGCGCTCGAATCCGATGCTGGTACTCGCGGCGGCGGACTACCAAGGTCTGAGCGTTCGTTACCTTTTCGAGTCCTACCGAACCACCATGCGCGATGGCTACGACGTGGCCCTGGCCGATACGCTGCCCGTGAACTACCTCAGCAGCTCACTGAACATCAGCTACGCATGGAAATTGCCACGCGGCTTGAAGGTCGTCCCACGCTTGCACTGGCTATTGCAAGAGCCGTGGCGAACGGCGACCGAAACAGCCCAAACGGTCTACCCGACTATCTACTGGAAGCCGCGGGCCCAGCGCGTGCTCGGCGGATTGACCGCGACTTGGGATGTGGCCCGAGCACTCAACCTCTTGGCAGGGACCGAATACTATGTCGATTCCGCCACCGATACCGTGATTGGCTTTCTTGATCCCAACGATCCCACGCAGATGCGTTCGCACGTGAGCTATTGGGATGCCACGGTCTACGGTCAGGCCCTGCTTGAAACCGCGTGGACCAATATCTCCGCAGGCGCACGCTACGAGCACCGCAGACAGGTGGGCGGCTCGTTCGTTCCGCGCTTGGGCCTAACCAAAACCTTCGGCGCTTTCCACTACAAGCTGCTGGCAAGCCGCGCCTTCCGCGCGCCTTCGATCGAGAATCTCGCCCAGACACCAGACGTGAAGTCCGAGCTAACGACCGTCTACGAAGTCGAGCTGGGGTACATGATCCACCCAACACTCTTCGCGGTGGTCAACGGCTACGACATCACGATTCAACACCCGTTCGTGTACTTCTACGACGACACCACCGGGAAAGATGGCTACCGCAACTACGACCGCATGGGAACGCGGGGTGCCGAATTCGAGCTGCGCTTCCGAGCCGAACGCCTTTTCGCGAACCTGAGCTACTCGTACTACACGGCCGCCGGCAAGGACAAGATCGACAGCCTTGCGGTGCCTGGTAGCAACTCGGTGTTGCTGGGGTTCTCTCCGCACAAGATCGCCCTGCTGGCCGGCTTCGAACTGTTCCGACACCTGGATGCCAGCGTTTCCGCCTCGGTCCTAGGGCCGCAACGATTCGGGTACTACGCCTACGATGCGGCGGGAGCTCCCCAGACCAAGGATTTCGGGGCCGAGGTGCTGCTCAATGCCTACGTCTGCTACAGGAATCTGCTGGTTCCCGGTAGCTTCGCCGGCCTCGGAATCTACAACCTAGGCAACGCCAAGACCGTCTTGATTCAGCCCTACAACAATGGGCACGCGCCAATCCCAGGTCTGTCGCGCGAGGTCTTCCTGAGGGTTGGCTACGACCTTCGGCGGACCGGCGCTGCTGCCTCCGAACGCGTGACACCGTAGTGTGACGTGTCCGCCAAGCTTGCAGGCCGGAACGCACAAGCCGCTTGACTATTAGAGTACCTGTGAACATAATCACAACATCGTGAGCGTGCCCGCAACAACCCCAGAAACCGCACCGCAAGTCGGGGAAACGGGCAAGAAATCCGAGCGCCACGTCTCGGTTTCCACGGTCGAGCGCCTCTCCGTGTACCGCAAGGTTTTGGAAGAGCTGCACTACGACGGCGTGGAATATGTCTATTCGCAGCAATTGGCCGAGATGGTCGGCGTGACCCCGGCCCAGCTTCGTCGCGACCTGGCCAGCTTCGGTTCGTTCGGCAACATCAGCCGCGGCTACAACGTCTACCAGCTTATCCGCACCATCAGCCGCATCCTGGGCACCGATACCCAGCAGACCGTGGCGTTGTTTGGCGTCGGCGATCTGGGCCGATCGATGCTTGCCTACCGCGGATTCGAAGAGCGCGGTTTTCACATCGGCGTGGTCTTCGACATCGACGCGGAGAAGGTGGGGAAGGTCTTTGCTGGCCGTCGCTGCTACGCGCTCGACGACATGGAGACGGTCCTCAAAGAGTTCAACATCCGCGTCGCGGTTCTGACCTGTCGTGCGCCCGGTCTGCAGCATCTGGTGGACCGTCTGGCCAAGGCAGGCCTCACCTCTATCCTCAACTTCGTCCCCAAGCGCGTCACCCCGGCACCAGGAGGCTACGTCGAGAGCATCGATATCGCTGCCAAGCTCGAAAAACTCTCGTTTCTTAGCCAGAACAAGTAAGCCGGAAGTACTCAAGATGTGCTGCCAAGACGCGTTGCCCCTTCTCAAAACTGTGAAAGTTTTCACTGTGAATTTGATAACCAGAGTGTTTCGGTCCGATAATGCACTGCAGTCCAAGGAGAAAAGCCATGAAGAAGCGCGTTCTGCTCGTTGACGATGACAAGGATCTCGTGGGGTCGCTCAAGGTCGTTCTCGAAGCCAACGGCTTCGATGTGGTGACCGCGCACAACGGAACCGATGGGCTGGCGCAGGTGGCCTCGCAGCGCCCCGACGCGATTGTCCTCGACGTCATGATGGACAACGACACCGAAGGCTTCACCGTGGCCTACAAGCTGGAAGGCGATGCCTCCACCCGCCGCATTCCCATCGTGCTTCTGACGGGTTTCATGGACCACATGGCCGAGAAGCGCGAGTCCTTTGACTTCATCACCGGGCGCGATTGGCCAGCCGCCAAGCTGATGAAGAAGCCCGTGGTGGCCTCAGAGCTGGTGGCTACCGTTCGCCAGCTTCTCGCCGAAGCGGAAGCACTCGCCACCGCAGTCGCCTAGCCCATTCCCCTATCAACAACCGAGCAGCAGCACCCGAGGTAAGCAGTATGTGTCAGGTCGATCAGATCATCGCGGGCCATGAGGAGCTTGGCAAAGAGCACCTTATCCCCATCTTGCAGGAGATTCAGGCCAAGGAAGGTTATCTGTCCCAGGCCGCCATGAACAAGGTAGCGGACGCCACCGGCGTCCCGCAAAGCCGCGTTTACGGCGTCGCGACCTTCTACAACCAGTTCCGCTTCGCCCCCAAGGGGACGCACGTCATCGAGGTGTGCCGGGGCACGGCCTGCCACGTGAAGCAGAGCTTGAAGCTGGCGCAGCACCTGACGAGAAAGCTGAATCTCAAACCCAACGGCAACTCGCCTGACAACAAGTTCACCATCATCACGGTGGCTTGCCTCGGGGCCTGCTCCATCGCGCCGGTCATCAAGCTGGATGGCGAATTCTACGGCCATCTCGACGTGGAAAAGCTCGACCGCCTGCTCGACGAGGCCGTGCAAGGAGAGAGCCATGCAAGCAAGTAATCTGATTGCGGCTTGTTGCAATCGCTGCACGCACCGGCCGGGCAACCCGTGCCGCGACCTCGTCCGCTGCTTGGCCGAAGGACCGATCTGCCACAGCGACGATGCCTGCGCGAAGACGCGGCAAGAGCGCATGGCGAACGCCAGGCGGGGTGGCCAGGGCACCCTGATTTTCGTGGGGGCCGGCACCTGCGGCCGCGCCAACGGCTCTACCAAGGTCATCGCCAGGATTGGCGCGTTCTTGCAAGAGCACAAGATCTCGGCCGAGATCGTCGAGGTCGGTTGCGTCGGCTATTGCCAGCGCGAGCTGTTCGTCGACGTCCAGAAGCCGGGTGAGCCCAGGCTGGCCTACGCCGACATCAACCTCGGCAACATCGACCAGTTGCTCGAAGCCGTGTTCGTGCGGGAAGAAATGCGCAACGGCTTCCTCTACGGCCGGCACGGGGACGGCGGCGCCGCGTGGGCCGACATCCCTGAAATCAACACCACCGACTTCTTCAAGAAGCAGGTAAAGGTGGTGCTGCGCAACGCTGGCATCGTCGATCCGCGCATCCTGGATGCGGCGCTGGCGGCCGGGGCGTTTGCCGCCGCAGCCAAGGCCGTTTGCACCATGACCCCGGAAGAGGTCTGCAATGAGGTGCTGGCAGCCGGGCTTCGCGGTCGCGGTGGCGCGGGTTTCCCCACCGGGCAGAAATGGAACATCGCCCGGCAAACGCCGCGCGCGCAGAAGTACCTCATTTGCAATGCCGACGAAGGCGACCCCGGCGCGTTCATGGACCGCGCCGTGCTGGAAAGCGATCCCTTCTTCGTCATCGAAGGCATGCTCATCGCGGCCTACGCCATCGGCGCCAGCAAGGGCTACATCTACTGCCGGGCCGAGTATCCCTTGGCCGTCGAGCGCCTGACCTCCGCCATCGAGCAATGCCGGCGCGTCGGACTGCTGGGCACCAACATCCTGGGCAGCCTGTTCTCGTTCGACATCACCATCAAGCAAGGCGCGGGCGCCTTCGTGTGCGGCGAAGAAACCGCCATCCTGGCCAGCATCGAAGGTGGCCGCGGCATGCCCAGGCCGCGCCCACCGTATCCTGCGGTCAGCGGCCTCTTCGGCAAGCCCACGGTGCTCAACAACGTCGAGACCCTGGCCAACGTACCGGTCATCATCAACCGCGGCGCCGAGTACTTTCAGAATCTCGGATTGGGCAAAGCGGCCGGCACCAAAGTGTTCGCGCTCTCCGGCGCCATTCGCAACACCGGTCTCGTGGAAGTGCCGGTCGGCATCAAGCTGCGCACCATCATCTATGATATCGGCGGCGGCGCGCTGCCCGGCCACAAGTTCAAGGCCGTGCAGATCGGCGGTCCGTCGGGCGGCTGCATTCCAGAGCAGCACCTCGACACGGTGACCGACTACGCGGACTTGATCCAGCTCGGCGCTATGATGGGGTCGGGCGGCATGGTGGTGATGGACGAACGCACCTGCATGGTGGACGTGGCTCGCTACTTCATGGAGTTCATCCGCAACGAATCCTGCGGCAAGTGCACGCCGTGCCGTGAAGGCACCACACGCATGCTGGAGATCCTCACCTCGATCACCGAGCGTCCGGTGGGCGACGAAGAACGGCGCCTAGAACGTTTCCGCGGCGTGCTTCACCTGCAAGAGCTGGCCAGCACGGTCAAGGAAGCGTCGCTGTGCGGGCTTGGCCAATCGGCGGGCAACCCGGTGCTGTCCACCCTGCGCTTCTTCCGCGACGAATACGAACGTCACGTCATCGACCAGCGCTGCCCCTCGGGCGAGTGCCAAGGCCTGGCCGTGTACGAGGTGGACAATGCCACCTGCCTCGGCTGCCTGCTGTGCAAGAAGGCCTGTCCCTCGGGCGCCATCGTCGGCGAACGCAAGCAAGCGCACTACATCCTGGTCGACAAATGCGTCGGCTGCGGTTCTTGCGTGACCGCCTGTCCGAAACACTCCATTCATCTGGTTAGCGAAGAAAGGGCCTGCGTATGAGCCTCGTCAACTCCCTGTCCATAGACGGGAAAGAAGTTCAGTTCACCCCCGGCGAAACCGTGCTCTCGGCAGCCTCGCGCGCGGGTATCGAGATCCCGCACCTGTGCGCGATGGATTGGGCGTGCAAGCCCGAGGCGGCTTGCCGCATGTGCCTGGTCGAACTGGAAGGCATGCCCAGGTTGCAGACCAGCTGCACGCTGGAGGCGAAAGACGGCCAGAAGGTGCGCACCCGCTCGCCGCGCGTGCAGGCCGTCCGCCGCAACATCGTCGAGCTGCTCATCGCCAACCACCCGGGCGACTGCCTGACGTGCGCGCGCAACCAGAACTGCGAGCTGGCCCAGGTGGCCAGCGAGCTCGGCGTGCGCGAGCGACGCTACCGTGGCCTCAAGAAGAACCACGCACTCGATCTTTCTTCGCCGGCCTTGGTGCGCGATCCCAACAAGTGCATCCTGTGCGGGCGCTGCGTGGCCGTGTGCCACCAGGTGCAAGGCGTGGGCGCCATCGACTTCATTGATCGCGGCATCAAGACCCGGGTCGGGCCAGGCTTCCACGACGGCATCAATGTGTCGAACTGCATCTTCTGCGGACAGTGCACGCGCGTGTGCCCGACCGCGGCTCTGATGGAAAAGAGCCAGGTCGATGCCGTGGTGGCCGCGCTGGCCGATCCCAATGCCATCGTGGTGGCCCAGATCGCGCCGGCGGTGCCAGCCACATTGATGGAGAACGCCCAGGCTAGCTCGGTGCGCTCCATGCTGCTTCGGCTGGCCACGGCGCTCAAGCGCGTCGGGTTCGGCGCCGTGTTCGACACCGGCTTCGCCGCCGACCTGACCATCATGGAGGAAGTCTCCGAGCTGATTCGGCGTGTGCAGACGGGCGGCCCCTTGCCCATGTTCACCAGCTGCTCGCCGGGGTGGATCCAATACGTGGAGAAGTATCGGCCGGATCTGATTCCCCACCTCTCGACGTGCAAGTCGCCGCAGCAGATGGCGGCGGCGCTGATCAAGGACGTGTATCCCAAGCACCGCGATCTGGGCGGCAAGCGCTTGGTGTGCGTGTCGCTCATGCCGTGCACGGCGAAGAAGGTCGAAGCCAGCGAGCTTGGCGACGTCGACTTCGTGCTCACCACGCGCGAGATCGACGAGCTGCTGGTTCGCTACGGCATCGATCTCAACAAGGTCACCGAGCTCGGCACCCTGGATGCGCCATTCTCGTCGGCCAGCGGCGCCGGCCGACTCTTCGGCGGCACGGGTGGCGTCATGGAAGCGGCCATTCGCACCGCGCACAAGATGCTCACGGGTAGCGAGCTTGCGGGCGGTTTCAAGGTCGAGGAAGCGCGCGGTCTCGAAGGCATCAAGTGCTTCTCTCTCGACGTGGGCGGCACCACCCTGAACTTCGGTATCGTCAACGGCCTCGGTCGTCTCAAGCCCATCCTCGATCCACTCAGCAAGGGCGCCTCCAATCTGCACTTCATCGAGGTCATGACCTGCCCCGGCGGCTGTATCGGTGGTGGCGGTCAGCCCTACGACTCGGATCCGGAAGACATCCGCGTGCGGCTTGAACGCCTCTACGATGCCGACCGACGTTCGACGCTCAAGGTGTCGCACGACAATGCCGAGGTTCAGGAGATTTACGCTGAGATGCTTGGCAAACCCTTGGGCGAGATCAGCCACCACCTGCTTCACCGCAGCTACGTCGACCGTCGCGCAGAGGAGACTTAGCAAGAGAAGTCGTTTGAAAGGTAGTTCATCGAGCCGCCATGAGTGTGATCCAGACCATCTTGCAGAATTGCCGCCGGTGCTACTCGTGCGTGCGCGAGTGCCCGGCCAAGGCAATCAAGATTGTCGACGGGCAGGCGTCGGTGGTGACCGAACGCTGCATCGCCTGCGGCAACTGCACGGTGGTCTGTTCCCAGAGCGCGAAGGCCTATGCCAGCGGCATCGAACGCGTGACCGAACTTCTGGCGGGCGGAGGTCCGGTGGTGGCCATGGTGGCACCGTCTTTTCCGGCGGACGATTGTGGCCAGGATGCCGAACGCTTGGTGGGCGCCTTGCGCGCGCTCGGCTTCACCCAAGTGGTCGAGGTCGCCTACGGCGCCGATCTGACCAACCGCGCCTACCGCGAGGACATCAAGGAGCATCCCACGGGAACGCGCTTGGCCACCGCGTGCCCGGCGGTGGTCGAGTACGTGCGCAAATACGCGCCCGATCTGGTGAGCTGTCTGGTTCCCATCGTCTCGCCGATGATCGCCACGGCGAAAGCGGTGAAGGCGCTGCACGGGCAGAACCACGCCTGCGTCTTCATCGGGCCGTGCGTGTCGAAGAAGTTGGAAATGCGCGACCCGCAAGTCCAGGGCCTGGTGGAGGCGGTCCTGACCTTCGACGAGCTTCGCCGCTTGCTGGCCGAGCGCCAGATTCGTGTCGACAACGCAACGCCCAGTGACTTCGATCCGCCGCGGGCCGGGACCGGGCGACTGTATCCCTTGATCGGTGGTTTGCTCAAGGGCGCGGGACTCGAGCGCAGCTCGCTCAACACCGAGGTCATGGCTATTTCCGGCGCGGCCGAGATCCTCGACGTCTTTGACGATCTGGACCCAAAGGATCCGCAGCCGCTCTTTATCGAGCCGCTCATGTGCCGCGGCTGTTACAACGGGCCGGCCATGCGCGGGGACAACAGGCGCCCTCAGCGTAAGCGGCGCGTGGCCGACTACGTGAAGGCGCGTATGGACGAGCCGACCGTGGACGCCACGGAGTTGCCGACGCTCGATCTGCACCGGACATTTACCGTGGACGATCAGCGGCTGAAAGAGCCGACCGAGCAAGAAATTCGGGTCATCCTGGCGCGCACCAACAAGTTCACCGTCGAGGACGAGCTGAACTGCGGGGCGTGCGGTTACCAGACCTGCCGGGCCAAGGCCGTGGCGGTCTATCGCGGCTTCGCCGAAGAGGCCATGTGTCTGCCCTTCATGATCGAGCAGGCCGAGCGCGTGTGCCACGAGCTGAACGTGCCCTGGCCCAACCTCAAGGACATCCACCGCCACCTCATCAACACCGAGAAGCTGGCCTCCATGGGGCAGATGGCGGCGGGCGTGGCGCACGAGCTGAACAATCCCCTGGGCACCATCTTGCTCTACACCAGCCTGCTGGCGCGCAAGCTCAAGGATCGGCCCGACCTCGATCACGACCTCAAGTTGCTGGTGGACGAATCCAACCGCTGCAAGAAGATCATCGGCAACCTGCTGGATTTCGCCCGCCAGAACCGCGTGCAACTGGAACGCACCAACGTCGCCGAGCTGTTCCAGCGTGTGGTCGAGGATTCTCTCTTCACCCTGCGCGACACCGGACCTGGCCTGCGCATCACCTGCGAGGCGCCGCCCGATCTGCACGTGGATCTCGACAAGGATCAGATTGGCCAGGTACTCATCAACCTGGTCAAGAATGGCATCGAGGCCATGGAAGGCAAGCCGGGCACGGTACGCCTGGTGGCCGTGGACGAGCCGGCCACGGGCCGCGTACGCATGGCGGTCAGCGACGAAGGCCGCGGCATCGCGCCCGAGGCGCGCGACAAGGTCTTTCAGCCGTTCTTCACCACCAAGAGCCTGGGACGTGGCACCGGGCTTGGCCTGCCCATCGCCTACGGCATCGTCAAGATGCACGGCGGACGCATCTGGTTCGATTCTGATCCAGGGTGTGGCACCACGTTCACCATGGAATTACCCAAAACCCAGTCGCTGCGAAGGAGTCACCTGTATGGCGAAAAGCCCCAAGATCCTGTTTGTCGATGATGACCGTGATTTTCTTGCCGCGCAGACCGCGTTCTTTGGCGGGCGTGGTTACGAGGTGGTCACCCTCGATCGCGTGGAAGGCGCCCTGGAGCGCATCAGCCAGGAGCGGCCCGACATCATCGTGCTCGACCTCATGATGGAGCACTACGATTCCGGCTTCCTGCTCGGGCGACGTATCCGGCAAGACCCCGCCATGATCGACGTCCCCATCCTCATGCTCTCGGGCGTGGCGGCAGCGACGGGACACAAGTTTGGCGCCGAAGCCGCGGCGCTTAAGGACTGGATCAAGCTGGACGCCTTTCTCGACAAGCCGGTGACTGGCCGACAACTCCTCAAGGCCGTCGAGGAGAAGTTGGGAGAAAGAGCCCAAGCTGCGAAAGCCGCCACAGCCACCGCGGCGGGGTAACCGTGACCAGCATCCTGGTCATCGACGACGAATACGGTGTGCGTTCCGGGATCTGCCAGATCCTGCAACTGGAGGGCTACACCGTGGAAGTCGCGGCGACCGGACGCGAGGCCCTGGACTTTCTCGACAAGCAGGCCTTCGACATCGCGCTCATCGACTACCAGTTGCCCGATCTCGACGGGCTGACCCTACTGGCCTCCATGCGCAGTCGCAAGCTGGCCACGATGACATGCATGATCACGGCCTACGCCAACATCGACACCGCCATCGCCGCCACCCGGCAGGGGATTGACTTCTTTCTGCCCAAGCCGTTTTCGCCCGACGATCTTCTTGGGGTCATCGAAACCCTGTCGCGCCACAAGCAGCTCAAGGAAGAGGCCGAGAAACTGCGCAAGGAGAACGAGGCCAGCCTGCTGGCGCTGGCCACCGAGAAGAGCCAAACCAGCTCGCTGGTGGCGTCGCTGCGCGATGCGGTCCTGGTCATCAATCGCGAGCGCGAGGTGGTGCTGGCCAACCACGCCATGTCCGCCTTGCTGGGGCGCGAGCCCACGGAGCTTGTGCGTGCGCCCGTCGACGATGTGCTCGGCGCCGCGCACCTCTCCGGGCTGGCCGATTTGCTTTCCGCGCAGGGAGATGAAGAGCGCAAGCTCGCCGAGCTGACCATCGGCGACCGCATCTTCTTCGCTAGTGTGGTCGCCTTTCACGGCGAGCAAGGCACGGCGCTGGGACGCATCTTGACCCTGGCCGACGTGACCGACATGCGCCGCATGGCCATGGAAAAGCCGCGTTTCATTCGCACCATGGTCCATGAATTCCGTTCCCCACTCGGCGCCATTCGCAGCCTCATCGAGGTTGCCACAGAAAAGAGCCTGGGGGCCGACCTTGCGCCGTACCTGCCCTTCCTCGAGCGCGCGGACCATCGTATCGACAAAATGGTCGAGCTCATCGGCGAATTGCTTTCGCTGTCGCGCATCGATTTGGAGCGGACTGCGAACGCGGCGGATCCGCCAGCGGATATCTCAGCGGCCGTGGCCGCCACCATGGATCTGTACCAGGAGAAACTCGCCGCGCGAAGGATCGCGGCCCGCCTGGACATCGCACCGGGCCTGCCTCGCGCGCGCATCGGCGACGATGACCTCAAGACCGTTCTCTCCAATCTCGTGGGCAATGCCGTGAAATACGGTCGGGACAATGGCACTTTGCAACTTCGCGCCGCGCTTCGCGACGACAAGCTCGTCATCGAAGTGGCCGATTCCGGAATCGGCATCCGCGCCGAGAATTTGCCCCAGCTTTTTCAGGAGTTCTTTCGCGAAAAGCGCGCTGAAACGCGTGACATCGACGGCAACGGACTAGGATTGGCAATCGTCAAACGTCTGGTCGAGCGCGCAGGTGGCCGCATCGACGTGGAGAGTACCGTCGGTGTTGGGTCGATTTTCAGACTTTCTCTTTGCACCGTCTAAATTTTCACAGCAAATAGAGGGCGCGCATTCGAATACAGTCTTGCGACGATTCTGTCGTTGCGATACACGCTGCTCGCTCTATCACGCGCCTGTGCAACCATGACTCAAACGACACCTGAAACCTCTGGCCTCGACATGGCCCCGCTTCGTGACTTGCTGGCGACCTGGCCAGACCTCAAGCCACGCAACCTGATCGCTGTTCTGCAACGTGCGCAGGAAGTCTACGGCTACTTGCCCATGGAGGCTCTCGACACCATCGCCGATACCATGCACATCGCCGAGGCGCGTGTGTACGGTGTGGCGACTTTCTACTCGCAGTTTCGCCTGAAACCGCAAGGCGAGCACGTCATCCAGGTGTGCAATGGCACCGCCTGCAACGTGAAGGGCTCGGAAGACTTGCTCGGCGAGTTGGTGGCGGTGCTTGGGATCCAGGCAGGCGATACCACCCCCGATGGCAAGGTGACGCTGGAGAAGGTGAACTGCGTGGGCGCGTGCGGTGTGGCGCCGGCCATCGTGGTCAATGGCGAAGTTCATGGCCGCGTGACCGCCAAGGCGGTCGGCAAGTTGGCACGCAAGCTGTTGACAGCACCCAAGCCGGTGGCCCTGTTGCGCAAGTCGGGCATTCCAGAGAAATCGCGTGGTCGCACCTTTCTTGAGCGCTGCTGCGACAAGTGCCAGAACCGTCCAGGCACGCCCTGTCCGAATTTCTTGCTCTGCCGCATGGAAGGCCTTGCCTGCCACGAGGACGAACACTGTGACAAGTTCCGCGAGGAACTGCGCCAGCTGGTCGAGCACAACGCTCCCCAGTTCATGGCCACGGCGTTTTTGTGCAAGGGTCTGACCTGCGACGCCAGCGACGAACCGGGCGTGTACAAGACGTTTCTTTCGGAGCTCAAGAAACGTGGACTCACCGGCAAGGTCGACTTCATCGAGACCGGCTGCCAGGGCCTGTGCGAAGTCGGCCCCATCGTGCAGCTTCATCCGCTTGAAGCTTTCTACTGCCGCGTGAAGGCCACCGACGTCGCCGAGATCATCGACAAGCACATCGTGGGCGGGCAGATCGTCGAGCGCTTGCTCTACGCTCCCGGCCACGTGACCGAGGCGTCCATCCCGTTCTACAGCAAGCAAGTGCGCCGCGTGCTTTCCAACACCGGCAAGATCGATCCCGAGAACATCGACGAGTACATCGCGCGCGACGGGTACAAGGCGCTGTACAAGGCGCTGAAGGAAATGACCCCCGAAACGGTGATTGCCGACGTGCTCGCGGCCGGCCTGCGCGGGCGCGGCGGCGGCGGCTTCCCCACCGGCAAGAAATGGGAGATCGCGCGCGCCCAGGCCGATGGCACCCGCTACATTGTGTGCAACGCCGACGAGGGAGATCCCGGCGCGTTCATGGATCGCAGCCTTCTCGAAGGCGACCCACACCGCGTGCTGGAAGGCATTCTCATCGCGGCCTACGCCATCGGCGCCGAGCACGCCTTCATCTACTGCCGGGCCGAGTATCCGCTGGCCATCCGCCGCCTGGAAGTCGCCATGGCCCAGGCGCGCCTGTACGGGCTCATCGGTCCCAATATTCTGGGTACCGGCAAGAGCCTGCACGTCGAGATCGTGCAAGGCGCGGGCGCCTTCGTGTGCGGCGAAGAGACCGCCATGATCTCCAGCATCGAAGGCAAGCGCGGCATGGCTCGCAACAAGCCGCCGTACCCGGCCCAGCACGGCTTCTCGGGCCACCCGACCTGCGTGAACAACGTCGAGACCTTCGCCAACGTGCCGCTTATCTTGGCCAAGGGTGTCGAGTGGTTTCGCAGCGTGGGTACCGAGAAGAACACCGGCACCAAGATCTTCTCGCTCTCGGGCAAGATCAAGAACACGGGCCTCGTCGAAGTGCCCATGGGCATCACCCTGCGCGAGATTCTGCAAGACATCGGTGGCGGTGCGCCCGAAGGCTCGACCATCAAGGGCGCGCAGACTGGCGGCCCCTCGGGCGGCTGCATTCCCACCGACCGCATGGACTGCACCGTCGATTACGAAAGCCTGCGGCGTCTCGGCGGCATGATGGGGTCGGGCGGCTTGGTGGTCACCGATTCGGGCACCTGCATGGTGAACTTCGCCAAGTTCTTCCTGGGATTCACCCAGCACGAATCGTGCGGCAAGTGCATCCCGTGCCGTGAAGGCACCAAGCGCATGCTTGAGATCCTAGAACGGATCACCGACGGCAAGGGCAAGATGGAGGACATCACCGAGCTGCGCCACCTGGCCCTCGTCATCTCGCGCACCTCGGCCTGCGGCCTTGGGGCCTCGGCGCCTAGCCCGGTGGTATCGACCCTGCGCTACTTCGAGCACGAGTATGTGTCGCACATTCGGGACAACCGCTGTCTGGCCGGCGTGTGCCGCTCGCTGCTCACCTACCACATCCTGCCTAACTGCCGCGGTTGTGCTCTGTGTGCGCGCGGTTGCCCAGTTCAGTGCATCAGTGGCGAGAAAGGCGAAGTCTACGAAATCGACAACGCCCGCTGTATCAAGTGTGGCGAGTGCAACCGGGTTTGTCCTTTCGGCGCCGTGGCGCGTACCTAGAGGAACGGAGATTTGTTATGAGCGACGTCAAACTGACCATCAACGACCTGCCGGTTAGCGTTCCCGCCGGCACGACGATTCTCGAAGCGGCACAGGCGCTGAGCATCCGAATTCCCACCCTGTGCTACGACAAGCAGCTGACGGTGTCGGGCGCCTGCCGCATGTGCGTGGTCGAAGTCGCCAACCCAACCGGTTCCTCCCGGCTTGAGCCGTCGTGTTCGTTCCCGGTGCAAGAAGGCATGGTGGTGAAGACCAACACGCGTGAGCTGCGCGATGCCCGGCGTACGATCATCGAGCTGATCCTGGCCAACCATCCTCGCGCCTGCCAGACCTGCATTCGCAACCAGCGCTGCAACCTTCAGGATGCATGTCGTGAATACGGCATCGACAAGATCCGCTACGAGGGCGAAAAGCGACACCACGCCATCGACACCTCGTCCGTGGCCATCACGCGCCACCCCGACTACTGCATTCTGTGCGGCAAGTGCGTGAAGGTGTGCAAAGAAGTGCAGGGCGTGTATGCGCTGGATTTCGTGAACCGCGGTTTCTCGACCACCGTGCTGCCTCCCTTCGATCGCGATCTGGCCGACACGGTCTGTGTGCTGTGTGGGCAGTGCCTGCTCAAGTGTCCGGTGGCGGCCATCCGCGACAAGAGCTACATCAAGACGGTTGCCGATGCGCTCGAAGATCCGCAAATGATCGTGACGGTGCAGATCGCTCCGTCGGTGCGGGCCACCGTGGGCGAGCTGTTCGGCCTACCGCCAGGCGTGTCGCTGACCCGCAAACTGCCGACCGCGCTTCGCCGCATTGGTTTCGAATACGTCTTCGACACCGATTTCGGTGCCGACATGGCGGTGATGGAAGAAGGCCATGAACTGGTGGCGCGCTTGACGAAGGGTGGGCCCTATCCGCTCATCACCAGTTGCTCGCCGGGCTGGGTGAAGTTCATGGAGCACTTCTTCCCCGAGTTCATCCCCTTCACATCGACGGTCAAGTCGCCACAGCAGATCATGGGCGTGCTGACCAAGACCTTCTTCGCTGAACGCAACGGCATCGATCGCAAGAACATCTTCAATGTTTCGATCATGCCGTGCTCGGCCAAGAAGTTCGAGATCCAGCGCCCCGAACACCGCCTGGAAGACGGCACCCCCGAGGTGGACGCGGTCCTGACCACGCGCGAGTTCGGCGATTTGCTCAAGATGCACGACATCGACGTGCCCTCGCTGCCCGAATCGAATTTCGATCCCATCCTTGGCGACGCCACTGGCGCCGGCCTGATGTTTGGCGTGACGGGCGGCATGATGGAGGCTTCCCTGCGCACGGTGGCTGCGGTCATGGATCCGGATCACGAGCCGCGTATGGAGTATTCGGTCCTGCGTGGAACCGGCGGCATCAAGCGCGGCTCGGTGCTCATTGGTGATCGCGAGATTAAGCTGTGCGCCGTGCACGGGCTGGCCAACGCGCGCAGCGTTCTCGAAGGCATCCGCGACGGCCGCGAGGAAGTGCATTTCCTCGAAGTCATGGCCTGCCCCGGCGGCTGCATCGGCGGCGGCGGTCAGCCCTTGCCCACCGATGAGGAAACTCGGCGCCGGCGCATCGAGGCCATGTACGCCGAGGATCGCGGCATGCCCATCCGGCAGTCGCACAAGAACCCGGCCATTCGCACCGTCTACGACGAGTTCCTGGGCAAGCCCTGCGGCGAAAAAGCCCACCACCTGCTGCACACCAAGTACGCCGCTCGCTTGCCGCGCGGTTTCTGACAAGGAGAGGGCGCAGAGAAGGGCGGGGAGGGCGCAGAGAATGCCCCTCTTTTCCCAGGGCGCGCTACCCTAGGTGCATGAGGTCGATGGTGGGGGCGGTGCTGACGGCGCTGGCGGTGCTGGCGTCGCGCGACCCTGTTGCCAGCGCGACTGAGAATGCCGAGCCGGCTTGTTTAGCCAGGGCCCGCGCCCAGTTGCCAGGTCAAACCATGGCAACCTTCGTCAAAGGCGGCGCGGTCGGCCGCAAGCGCCTGCTCTTTCGTCGTGGCGACGTTCTGCTGGTCATCGACTTCGAGGTGCTCGAAGGCATCACGCAGGACTTCCTGAAGGAACACGTTGCCGAACGATTCCCAGAAGAAGCTGCTCTGCTCAAGCGCTTCTCCCAGGCGCTGAAGACCCGCGATGAGCTCCAGGCCGACTCGCTGGTGCGAAGCAACCTGGAACACGAACGGCTCGGTCTTCTTCTGGCTGCGGTTTTGGATCGCGGTGCGTTCTTGATTCGGCAGGCGCCGCCCTACGCGAAGCATGCCGCCACCGTGGTTCGAGCCGCTGCTGACCTGATCTTGCGTCTCGACTACAGCTATGAGTGCGGCGATCGATGCGGAACGGGAGGCAGGGTCTTTTTTACGGATGCCTGCCAGCAACTGGTCGCGGTCACGGATTGGGTACATTGATGATGGGGGGCGCACGCACGCTGGCGTCTTGGCTGGGCCGCCGTATAAGTAGCGGTGAACCATGACCACGTTCTCGCCTGCCCATATCGCCGAAGCCGCAGCGGCCATCCGCCGTGGCGAGATCGTCGCCTATCCCACCGAAACCTTCTATGGGCTGGCGGTGGATGCCCTCGATCCTGCAGCGCTCGACCGGCTGTTTGCACTCAAGGGACGCGACGGCGAAAAAACGAGCGCCCTGCTGGTTGCGGACCTAGCCATGTTCGCCACCTTGTGCACGGAGGTGCCGGCGCGGGCGCGCGAGCTGGCAGCGGCGCACTGGCCTGGCCCGTTGACCCTTGCCCTGCCGGCCCGCGCGGATTTGCCAGCCGCCATCGTTCGCGATGGTTTCGTGGCGGCGCGCGTGTCGTCGCATCCCCTGGCTGAGGCCCTGGTTGCCCTGGCTGGACGCCCCATCACCGCCACCAGCGCCAATCCCGCGGGCGCGGCTCCGGCCCGGACCGCGGCTGAAGTTCGCGACCACTTCGGCTCCGAGGTGCTGCATCTTCTCGACGGTGGCCAGACGCCCGGCGGAGCTCCGAGCACACTGGTGCGCCTGCGTGGCCACGCCGTCGAAGTGCTACGCAAGGGCGCGATCGCGATCTAGTCCTCGGCCAGCTATTTCTTGGCCTTGGCGTCTTCTTTCGCCTTGCCGTCGTCCTTGGCCTCGACGGTGGCGGCGCTCATGCGGTAATCGATGGTGACCTTGGCGCCGACCTTGAGGTCGCCCTTGACCTTGGTGTCGGCGGCGCGCGCGATCTCCCATTTCTCCTTGCCCTTCTGAACGACGATCACGTCGTCGCGCAGTTCGAGCACGGGGCCAGTCACCTGGTAGGTCTTGGGTGGGGCGGCGTGGGCGAGCCCGGCCAAGGAAAGCAGGCTGGCGGAAAGGAATGCGAGGACGAGCAGCTTCTTCATGGTCGGTATCTCCTGGGTAGTCGGGAAGTGGGGATGGGATAGCACCTTCGTTCGCCAGCCGCAATCACAGGCCCCCTGAATGTTCCAGAACGTGGCCGAAATACTGTGTTATTCCCGTTGGATACGCAGCTGATCCGGCTTTCCGAGAAAGCCCAGATTGAAAAGTTTTGTATTCTATAAAATGTATTTGACCTTACTTGATTATGAACACATAATAGAATCATGAAGTTCACATCGATCATGGCCGCGTTGCTGGGAATGGCTGCTGCCTCCGCGCCGGCTTCGGTGTGCGCCCAGGACCAGAACGCGATCGCGGCAGCCCTCCAGGCCAAGCGCGCCGAGAGCTGGCCGGTGGTTGGCGTGATGGCCGACGTGGGCGTGCCCGATGGCGCCATTGGCTCGTTGGTGGTCCGGCCGTGGCAGTGGTTCCGGGCCTACGCTGGCGGCGGCAGCAACTCGGTCAGCAAGGGCTATCGCGGCGGCTTCAGCCTGCTTCCTTTTGGCGCTGGCCCATCCGTTTCGCTTGAATACGGCCACTACGCCGACGGCGACGCCAATGGGCTGGTTCGCCGCATGGTGAGCGGCGAGTTCAAGGGCAGCTCGCTACTCGACAAGGTCGGCTACGACTACGCCAACGCCCATGTCGGTCTCGATTTCGGCGGCAAGAACGTCATCTTCTACGTTCACGGCGGCGTGTCCAGGGTGTGGGCCCAGCTTCACGGCGTGAACGATGCTCTTGGCACTTCTGGATCCAGCACGGTGGTTTCGGTGAATCAAGATCCCAAGATCACGGTCACCGGGTCATCGCTCAAAATTGGGCTCATTGTCTTCTTGATGTGATGTGAGGCGGCCATGCGTACGACGACGACAAAGACTTCTCTGGTTGTGGCACTGACCTTCGCGGCGGCAGCGGCCTCGTGTGCCAAGGTCGAGGCGGATATCCCCCAGGCCCAGGTGACCCAGAAGTCGGTCAACTTCCAGGGATTCCCAGGCAGTAAGCAGTTTGGCGAGGTGTCGGTCACGCAGTCCTTCACCCTGACGTCAGACGACCTGTCCTGGGCGAAAGACCTCAATTCCGAGGTCTATGCCTACGAGGTCGAGCTCAAGGGCGTGGGCGCAGTCCAGGATCTTAGCTTCATCCACTACGCACACATCACCATGTCGGATGGCTCGGATGGCGCGACCACGCCAGCGGTTGAGATCGTCAACTACGAGCGGCCTGCCAACTTCGTCGCCAGCCCGGTGATCGATGCCCCGACCACCTATCCCATCAATGTGTCGCAGGTGTGGGCGGCCAAGAAGGTCGTCATCACCATGGTACTCGCCGGCATCTTCCCCGAAGAGGCGTGGGCGGCGGACGTGACCCTGCACATGAGCGGAAAGATGTCCTACAAGTTCTAAGCCCCTGATAGCAGCACCTTGCACTGGCGCGCGCGACCGGGCACTCTCCCAGTGTTCATGAACCACACGGGAGGACGCGCATGATCGGTATCATTGGCGGCACGGGGCTTGGCCAATCGCTGGGGGCGCTCGGCGCCGGGCAGAGCCACACCATCGACACGCCCTTTGGCATGCCCTCGGGCCCCATCGTCACCACCCAGATCGCGGGCGCACCGGTGGCGCTGCTGTGCCGGCATGGGGCAGGGCACCTGATTGGTCCCTCGTCCGTGCCTTTTCGCGCCAACATCTATGCGCTCAAGTCGTTGGGCGTGACCCACATCCTGGCCAGCGCCGCTTGCGGCAGCTTGCGCGAAACCGTTGCCCCACGCGATCTGGTGTTGCCCGATCAAGTGATTGACAAAACCTTCTGCCGGCCCAACTCCTTCTTCGATGGCATCGCGGCGCACGTCGAGATGGCCATGCCCTTTTGCCCGACCCTGCGCCACGTGCTTTCTGACGTGGGCGCGGGCATGCCGATCAAGCTGCACTCGCGCGGAACCTACGTGTGCATGGAAGGGCCGCAGTTTTCCACCCGCGCCGAGAGCGAAATGCACCGCGCGTGGGGCGGCGACCTCATCGGCATGACCCTCATGCCCGAGGCCAAGCTGGCGCGCGAGGCGGAGATTTGCTACGCGGCGGTGGCCTTGGCCACGGACTACGACTGCTGGCGCAAGCGGCCCGACGACGAGGACAAGCTGCACCTGCTGGAGGAAATCATCGGCAACGTCAAGGCGGCGACGCAGAACGCACTTTCCTTGATCGCCAAGGCCATTCCGCAGGTCGCGGCGCAAAGCGCGCAGCCCTGCGAGTGCCAGTCGGCGCTCAAGCTCGGCATCTGGAGCGACAAGCGCATGATTCCGGACGACGTGCGCGATCGCCTGTCGCTCCTCATCGGCAAGTACCTCGGATAGGGCAAAGAAATTCAAATGAAAGTCAGCGGCAAGCACTACCGAACCATCTACCCTGTGGATGGCGGCCAGGTCGTCGAGGTCATCGATCAAACCCGACTGCCCCACGAGTTCGCGCTGATGCGCCTGCACACCCTGGATGATGCCGTGCGGGCCATCGCCGACATGATCGTGCGGGGCGCGCCGCTCATCGGAGCCGCCGGCGCCTACGGCATGGCCTTGGCCCTGCGTGCGGATCCCACGACACCTGCCCTGGAGGCCGCGCGCATCCGGCTCATCGCCACGCGCCCCACGGCGGTTAACTTGCGCTGGGCCGTGAACGAGATCGTCGCGGCGGTGGCGCCTCTGCCAGTCGCTGACCGCGCGTCCGCCGCGTTCCAAGCCGCCGCCGAGATCTGCGACGAGGACGTGGCCAGTTGCGCCTCTATCGGCGAATACGGCAGGCATATCCTGGCCGAGATCGCCAAGAAGCAGCCTGGCCGGCGCATCAACGTGCTCACCCATTGCAACGCCGGCTGGCTGGCCACGGTGGACTATGGCACCGCGCTGGCGCCCATCTACAAGGCGCACGACTCGGGCATCCCCTTGCACGTCTGGGTCGACGAGACTCGCCCGCGCAACCAGGGAGCGTCGCTGACGGCGTGGGAGCTGGGCCAGCACGGCGTTCCCCACACGGTGATCGCGGACAATGCTGGCGGCCACCTCATGCAGCACGGCCGCGTCGACGTTTGCATCGTCGGCTCCGATCGCACCACTGCCACCGGCGACGTGTGCAACAAGATTGGAACCTACCTGAAGGCGCTGGCCGCCCACGATTGCGGCGTTCCGTTCTACGCTGCCCTGACCGGCCCCACCATCGACTGGGAAATGACCGACGGCGTGGCCCAGATTGCCATCGAAGAGCGCAGCGCCGACGAGGTTCGCTGGATGCGCGGCCGCACCGCCCAAGGGGAGATCGTGTCCGTGAACATCCTGCCCGAGGGCAGCGCCGCAGCCAACCCAGGCTTCGACGTCACCCCTGCGCGACTGGTCACCGGCATCATTACCGAGCGCGGTGTGTGTCCGGCGACCGCCGAAGGGTTGCGGCATCTATATCCCGAGCTCGATTCCTGACCCAAGTATCGCGCTTGGCTTTCGCTTGGCTTTCGCTTGGCTTTCATGGGCTTGGAAATTAGAGTGCCCAAACCATGGCCCGCATTGTCCCCTTTCGTGCGCTTCGTTTCGATCCCACGCGTTTGCCCGACATCGCGAAGGTAATCGCGCCGCCTTATGATGTCATCTCGGCCGAGCAGCGGGCCGCGCTCGAAGCGCAGCACGAACGCAACATCGTGCATCTCGATCTTCCGCGCGGCGAGGGCGACGCGAAGTACGAGCACGCGCGCGATCTGCTGAAGGCCTGGATGGCGGACGGCAGCTTGCGTGAAGATTCCCAGCCCGCCCTCTATCGCTACGAGCAGATCTTTTCCTTCGACACGGGCAGCGGCGCGCGCACGTACTCGCGCAAGGGCTTCTTCGCCCTCATCGAGCTGTCGCCCTTTTCGGAGCGGGTGGTGCTTCCGCACGAGCACACGCTGTCCGGTCCCAAGGTCGACCGCTTCAAGCTCATCAAGACCACCGAGGCGCACTTTTCACAGATCTTCACGCTCTACCGCGATCCCCAGGGCGTGGCCGAGGCGGCCCTGGAGCGCGCCACCACCGGAGCACCCGACGTCGATGCCACGACGCCCGATGGCTGCCGACACCGGCTGTGGGTGGTGACCGACAAGGAGACCATCGCGGCTGTGGCGCAGGCACTGGCGCCCAAGCAGGTCATGATCGCCGACGGCCACCACCGCTACGAAACCATGGTCGCCATTCGCGACGCGCTTCGACCCGCAGGCGCCGCACCGGGAACCTCGCAGGCAGATTTCGGCCCCATGTTCTTCGCGCGCGCGGAAGATCCCGGCTTGCTGGTATTGCCCACGCACCGGATGGTGCACGGCCTATCGGAGGCCTCGCTCGATGCTTTGGCCGAGCGGTGCAAGCCATGGTTCGCGGTCGAGGACGGCAGCGAGCGCGAGGCCGCCACCCTCGGCGAACGCTTGCGTCGCGAAGGCGAGACCGCGGTGACCTTTGCCGTGCGCCGGCCAAAGCAAGAACGCACGACCTGGCTGCGCCTGCGCAAGGACGCAGATCTGTCGCGCCTGGGACCGCCGACCTTGGGCTGTCTGGACGTGAGCGTGCTGCATGGCCTGATTCTGGATCCCATCCTGGGCATTGGCGCCGAGGCCATGGCCAAGCAGCAGAACCTGACCTACAGCCACGATTTGCGCGAAACCCTCGGGCGCGTGTCGAGCGGCGCCGTGCAAGCCGCCTTTCTCATGAACGCCACCAAAACCGATCAGGTGCTCGATGCGTGCGAGGCAGGCTTCGTGCTGCCGCAGAAGTCGACCTACTTTCAGCCCAAGCTGGCCACCGGGCTGGTGATGCAAAAGATCCGGGCTGACCAAGCGCCGGCCCTGTGAGCGCCGGAGCTTGCGTGCCAGAGCACGACGAGATCACGCACGACACGCTTCTGCGTGGTCGCGTGAAGCTGCTGCAGCCGCGCCATGGATTTCGCAGCAGCCTCGATCCGGTGCTGCTGGCCGGGTTCATCGTGCCTCCCTTCGGCCACTTCCTGGACCTTGGCTGTGCCAGCGGTGCGCTGTCCTTTTTGATCTTGGCCCAGGACGCGACGGCGCGCGGGCAAGGTGTGGAGATCCAGCCGCGCCTGGCCGCACTGGCCGGGCAGGGTGCCGAGGCGAACGGGTTTGCGGATCGCTACCAAGTGGTGACCGGAGACGTCCGCACGACGGGAACGGTGGCCGCGCAGTCGTTCGATCTGGTGGCCACCAACCCGCCGTTTCGGCCCGTGGGCGCCGGCGTGCTTTCGCCGCTGTCGGAAAAGGCCATGGCCAATCACGAGGTGACCCTGACGCTGACCGAGTGGTTGGACGTGGCCAGCGTTGCTTTGCGCCCCGGCGGACGGTTGGCCACGATCTTTCCCTTCGACCGCTGGGAAGAATTGCGTGGCGGGCTTGCCGCGCACGGCTTCTTTGTCGCACGCTCGCGCGAGGTGGTGCCACGTGCGGGGGAAGTGCCCA
>Ga0302321_100000834_pt1 | contig 26732 bp, 24 predicted proteins | sample Fen_T0_1_FD_202505 | JGI IMG/M metagenome (GOLD analysis project Ga0302321, IMG submission 202505) | Peat permafrost microbial communities from Stordalen Mire near Abisko, Sweden - Fen_T0_1 | ecosystem: Environmental > Terrestrial > Soil > Wetlands > Permafrost | place: Sweden: Abisko... | reverse complement strand
AGTCGGCCGTCGACAGTCGACAGGGAGTCGGCAGTCGGTGCTCGCGTGCCTTGTGACGTTGCTCGTTCTGATGGCCTGCGATCCCAATACGACGAGGCCCAGGGTCAATCCCTTTCCCGAGGATGCAACGACCGAGGTCAGGGCGAAGACCCCGGTGGCGACGGAACGGCTCCTTGCCGCACTCGCGGCTGACAGCGTACCGATCAAGTTCTCCTCGACGCGCGATGGGTATGTAGAGACGCCCTGGCTTAATGCCGAGACGCTGAGGGCCACTGATACACGACCGATCGGCACTGACATCGTGCGGATCCGTGGATGGGTGAACCCCGGCAAGGAGGGGTTCTCCGTCATCATCGTGGAGGGGGCGTACCGGCAGATGGCCGATCCGTCGCTGCCGGAGCGGGAACTGGAGCGTCCGCTGCCACCGGGCCATCCGGTGCAAGTGCGCATCGACAGCCTGCTGGCGCGCATTCCAACGAACCGGGCTGGTACCGCCAACGCGCCGCGGCCTGCTCCTCCTGCGACTGATAGCACTACCGCACCTGCTGCTGTTCCACAGGATTCGGCACCAAAGAGCCGGTAGTCCGTTCGTTCCCCTCAAACTGTGAGCCTTATGACGTCACCCAGCCCCAGCCGGCTTCCCCGCAGCATTGGTCTCTGGAGCGCCATCGCCGTCGTCATCGGTTCGACGATCGGGTCGGGCATCTTCCGGTCACCGGCGGGCATCGCCGAGCGGCTGCCGGGGCCATTGCCGCTGCTGTCGGTGTGGGTGCTGGGAGGAGTGTTCGCCCTCTGCGGCGCGCTGACGCTGGCGGAAGTGTCGAGTGCGATCCCGGAGACGGGTGGGCTCTATGCCTTCCTGCGCGATGGCTGGGGACGGATCTACGGGTTCCTGTTCGGGTGGGCGCAGCTGGTGATCATCCGGGCGGCGTCGCTCGGCGCGATCTCGATCACCTTCGCCGAGTATTTCATCCGGGTGCTGGGCTACGATCCGCGGGTGGCGCCGTATGACATGTACTCGCACCGTCTCGCGGCGGTGGCGATCGTGGTGACGGCCACGTTCAATATTGTCGGCGTGAAATGGGGCGCGCTCGTCACCAACCTTACCACGCTCGCGAAGTACGGCGGCCTGATGTTCATCATCATCCTGGCGCTGACGCTGGGTCTGCCGGAGACCGGTGGGCACTTCACGCCGATGGTGCCGCCGGGCAGCTTCTCCATTGCGCCGTTCGGCCTGGCGCTGGTGGCAGTGCTCTGGGCGTACGACGGGTGGGCCGACCTGACCTTTGCGGCAGGCGAGATCAAGGACCCACAGCGGAATCTGCCGCGTGCGCTGATCGGCGGCACCATGGCGGTAATCGTGATCTACGTGCTGGCGAACATCGCCTACCTGTCGGTGCTCGACGTGAACGAGATCAGGACGTCGAAGCTGGTGGCCGCCGACGTGGCCGAGAAGCTGATCGGGCGGAAGGGCGTGATCTTCGTCTCGGTTACCGTGATGCTCTCGACCTTCGGGACCCTGAGCAGCGTGCTGCTGACGTCGCCGCGCATCCTGTTCGCGATGGCGGACGACAAGCTCTTCTTCAGGCAGGTGGCGGCGGTGCACCCCAAGTTCGGTACGCCGTACGTGGCAGTACTGCTGGTGGCGGCGATGGGCATCGCGTTCGTGCTGCTGCAAACGTTCGAGAAGCTGACCGACACGTACGTGATCGCGGTGCTGCCGTTCTACGCGCTGGGGGTGGCGGCAGTGTTCCCGCTGCGGAAGAAGCTGGGCTATGCGCCGTCGTTCAAGACGCCATGGTATCCGGTGGTCCCGCTCCTGTTCATTGCGTCTACGATCTTCCTGCTGGCGAACTCGGTGATCGAGCCGGATACGCGGATCTGGACGCTGGGGATCTTCGGCGTGATCCTGGCGGGCATTCCGTTCTACTGGTTTGTGTCGAAGAGCAGGGGCGAGGCCTAGCGCGTCACTACAGAATCCCTGGGTTGAGTCGCCAAACGGCGTAGGTAAGGACGGCCGCGAAACTGACCCATGCCAGGTATGGAATCAGCAGCGTTCCGGCCATGGGCCGCACGCGGCGGAACAGGTTCATTGTCATCGCCACGGCAATCCAGAGCAGCATCACTCCCACAAAAGCCAGTGCGCCCTGGTGCCAGGCGAAGAAGAGCCAGGTCCAGAGCGCATTGAGCGCGAGTTGCAACACGTAGACCACGAGAGCCACCCGCGCACCGACGTAGTTCCGTGCCTTCCATACCATCCACGCCGCGGTCGCCATCGCCAGGTAGAGCACTGTCCACACCGGCCCGAACACCGATCCCGGCGGCGCCCAGGTCGGCCTCTGCAGCCCCTCGTAGAACTCACGTGAGTTGGCGGCGGCGATCGAGCCGATGGCCGCCGCGACTGCGGTGATCGCGATCCATCCCAGCAATCCCCAGATCGCCGGATCATCCCGGCTTCCGGCCACGCGCTCTGCCATCATCCCGTCTCCCGGTGCCAGTTCGAAGGCTCGCCCCTGCCTGACCTCATACCCCGCTCGCTCCGGCCAGGTGACCCAAAGCAAAGCGCGACGCCTCCGTTGGAGCGCCGCGCCTCCTCATGTTGCCCCATGCTCCCAGCCTCAGACCACGTAGGCCTTCACCCACTCCTCGAGCTGCGCCAGGTCGAGGAGTGCGTCCTTGCAGGGCCCCGATGGCAGCGTCATGGTAAGGCCCAGTACCGGCACCTTCCCCGCCACGTCGTGCAGGCCGCTGACCATGTCCCGCTCACACGCCACCGCCACCACCGCGCGGGGGCGACGCTCGCGAATGACGCGACGGGCAAGCTGGCCACGGGTCGCCACGAACACCGGCACGTCGTACTTCCCCGCGATCTGCAGCACCCCATCCAGTGTGGCCCGCGACAGGCACCTCGGAATGAGCAGCAGCAGCTCGCCCTTCCCTACCTTCCGGTTCCGCTCCAGCACCAGCGCGTTGTAGACCTTTACCGCCGCATTCTCCACCCAGTCACGCTTCCCGAACCGGTCGGCCACGCGCGACGTGAGCTTCATGAGCCGGAGGAATGGCCCCCGCTCGGCGAGGCGCTCCGGGAGCAGCGGACGGCGCAACAGATATGAAAGGAAGATGGCACCCCACCAGAGCCAGAGCACTCCCGCCGCCACGCCCAGGCCAAGCCAGACATAGGTGGGCACCTCGGCGCTCAGATGCGCAATATGAGGAGAGAGCAGTTCGGCGATCAGGGCGAGGACGCCCAGGGCAACGGCGAGGGCGACGGCCGACCAGGCAAAAAAGAGGGCGACCGGTGAGTCGTAGTTGCCGAGGTTCGGCAGGGGCGTGCCATCCCATTCGTCCCACTCGTGACCGAGTCGGCGATCAACGTCTATATGTATGAGCTGGGCACGCTGGGCATCCGACATAGGGGACTAAGATAACGTAGGTTTGCAGCCATGCCGTCCGTCCCTCCACTCCGCGGATCATTCCGAACCGATGTGCGAGCCCGCGCCGCCTACAGCGAGGGGGCGGGGGTGTATCGCGTCGTTCCCGTTGGGGTCGCGCTCCCTGTGGATGAGGTGGACCTGAGGGTGCTGCTTCAGTGGGCAGTCGGCAGTCGACAATCGGCAGAGAGTCATCAGCCGCTCGTGCTGAGGGGGGCGGGCAGTGCAATGGGTGGCGGGAATGTGGGAGAAGGAATCGTGGTGGACCTCACTGCGATGACGGAGAGAGAGTGCGATGTGGATGCCATCGGGCGCGAAGTGATCACCTCGGCGAGGGTGACGCTGGGGGAGATCGAGCAGGCCGCTGAGCCGTTCGGGCTGCGGCTGCCGCCCGATCCCTCGAGCGCTCGATGGGCAACGGTGGGTGGGGCGTTCTCGACCAACGCCTCGGGGCCACGGACCCTCCGCTATGGGAGCATGCGGCGCTGGGCACTCGGTGCCACGATGCTCATGGCTGATGGCGAGCGACTGGTCCTGCGCCGAGGCGAGGTAGCGAGCGGCAGGGCGGCAGCGCGGTTCGAGTCGGAGGTGGCCCCGGTCATCAGGGCGATGGCTCCGGTCATCCGGGAGCGATTCCCCCATACGAGGAAGAACTCGTCGGGCTATGCGCTGGATGCCTGGCTCGAGTCGGGCGACCTGCTCGACCTCTTCATCGGCGCCGAGGGGACGCTTGGCGTGGTGACGGAGGTGACGTGGCGGCTCGACCCCATCCCGGCCTTCAGGTCTGGGCTGCAGGTGGAGGTCTCCTCGCTCGATCGCATCGCCGAGACGATCCGCGCCCTGACGGCGACGGGTCCATCGGTGTGCGAGCTGCTCGACCGGAGCTTCCTCGACGTGGTGCGGAGCGGGGCGGCGGGCGGGTCGGTGATCGTGCCCGATGCCGACGCGGTCCTGCTGCTCGAGTATGAGGAGGACTCGGCGACGGCACTCGAGGCGGCGGTTGCGCGCGGAGTGAGCGCCGCCCAAGCGGCGGGCGGGCACCCGGTGCGCCCGAGCAGCGCGGAAGAAGAGGCGGCGATCTGGACGCTGCGCCATGCGGCGAGTCCGATCCTCGCCCGATTGCCGCTGACACAGCGGTCGATGCAGGTGGTGGAGGACGGCTGCGTACCGGTGAAATGTCTTGCTGAATACCTGCAGCTGCTGCGAGATGCGGCGGCACGGCGTGATCTGCCGATCATCCTCTTCGGCCATGCGGGTGACGGTCATGTGCACGCGAACCTACTTCCCGACACCACGCGACCGGGGTGGACCGATGCGGTCGCGTCGCTGCTCGAGGAGGTGAGTGCCGGCGTCATCGCGCTGGGAGGGACGCCCTCGGGGGAGCATGGCGACGGGCGGCTCCGCGCCGGTCTTGTGGAGCGGGTCTACGGTGCGGAGATCACCGAGCTGTTCCGGCTGGTGAAGAAGTGCTTCGACCCACTGGGCATCCTGAATCCGGGCGTTATCCTTCCCGCCGTTCCGGATGCGTCGCCGCTCTCAAACCTTAAGGTCGGGGTTGGGGCGGCACCGATCCCCGATGACATCGCGGCGGGTCTCCGGCAGATAGAGCGCGAGGGAGGGTACGCCACTCCCCGGCTCGACCTGGCCTGATCGGCTGCCGACTGTCTCACGACTCACGACTCACGACTGCCTCCCATGAATATTCTCCGCGATGCCACCGTCACCCTCCTCGCCCGGCCCCAGTTCGTGGAGCCGGCGCACCTCCCGATCTCGTGGCAGGGCGCTTCCACGGACGGGGAGCGACTGGCCGAGTTTGCCGGGCGGCTCTGCTACATGAGCCAGCACAATCCCGCCGGGCGGAGCACCGCCGAGTACCTGGAGAACATCCTGAAGCAGGGTCACGGGTCGGTGTTCGAGCACTCGACCTACGTGCTCCTCCTCGAGGGGATCTCCCGCTCCTGCACGCATGAGCTGGTGCGTCACCGGGCGGGCTTCGGCTACTCGCAGCTGTCCCAGCGGTATGTGGACGAGTCGGAGGCGAACTTCGTCATGCCCCCGGCAATCCAGGGTGACGCCGTCCTCGAGGGAGAATGGCAGCGGGCGATGGAGTCGGCCCAGACCTCCTATGTGGCGACGGTGGAGCTGCTCATGGAGAAGTACAGCTGGGTCGAGAGCCGGGTACATCGGCGCAAGATGGCGCGTGAGGCGGCGAGGAGCGTCTTGCCCAATGGGACGGAGACCAAGATCGTGGTGAGCGCCAATGTCCGCGCCTGGCGGACGATGCTCGAGCTCCGGCTGGGAGAGGGAGCGGAGCTCGAGATCCGGCGGCTCGCAGTGATGATCCTCCGCGTCCTCAAGAGCGAAGCGCCGGCGCTCTTCGGCGATTTCGAGATCTACAAGGCGGCCGATGGGACCGAGTGCGGGCGGGTTGGATACCACAAAGTGTGAGAAAATCCCGAAAAAACTATTGTGCAATCGTTTTGCATTCCTTACCTTAGATTGCGCGCGCGAGAAAATCAGCAGTTCCGAGTTCGCTCGTCCGGCATCGGACGTCTTTTTTTGTAGAGGGCCCGTTTGGCAGTTCGGATCGGACTAGCCTTCAATCTCAAGCCAGAGGCACCGGCACCAGTCGCCGGGGCGGACTCGCCCTCCCCCGTAATCCCCAATCACAACAGTGACGTCACGGCGCTCCCATCGGCGCAGCGAGTGCTGCGCGACGACTTGGAGCAGCCCGATCTCTACGCCGAGTGGGACGAGCAGGGCACCATCGACGCCGTCGCCGCGGCGCTCTCCACCATAGGAGAAGTGGTCCTCCTCGAGGCCAACGAGACCTTCCCCGAGCGGCTCCGCGCCGCCCGCCCGGACTTCGTGTTCAACATCGCCGAGGGGCTCTACGGCCCGAACCGCGAGGGCCACGTCCCGGCCATCTGCGAGTTCTACGGCATCCCCTGCCACGCCTCCGACCCGCTCTCGCTCTCGCTCTGCCTGCACAAGGGCCGGACGAAGGAGATGCTGCTCCAGCATGGCGTGCCGACGGCGCCCTTCACCATCGCGCGCACCCGGGACGACGCCCGGAACGTGTCGCTCCCCTTCCCGCTCTTCGCGAAGCCGTGCTTCGAGGGGTCGGGCAAGGGCGTCACGGTCAAGAGCCTCTGCCACAACCGGGCGGAGCTGGTGGCCCGGGTGGAGGTGCTGCTCGACACCTACAAGCAGCCGGTGCTGATCGAGACCTGGCTTCCGGGTCTCGAGTTCACCGTCGCGGTCATCGGCAACGGTGAGGAGGCACGCTGCTTGCCAATCGTCGGCATGAACTTCGATGTGCTGCCCGCGGGCGCACCGCCGATCTATGGCTACGAGGCGAAGTGGCTCTGGGATACGATCGCGAACCCGCTCCAGCTGTTCGAGTGCCCGGCGCGGGTGCCGGCGGAACTGACCCGGGATATCGAAGCGGCGGCACTCGCCGCCTACCGGGCGCTCGAGTGCCGGGACTGGTGCCGCATCGATGTGCGCTGCGACGCGGCGGGTCGCCCGATGGTGGTGGAGCTGAACCCGCTGCCGGGGATCCTTCCCGACCCGATGGACAACTCCTGCTTCCCCAAGGCGGCACGGGCGGCGGGCATGACGTACGACGACCTGATCCGCACCGTGGCGGACATCGCCTGGCGGCGGATCAGCGGCGGGTCCTTGCTGGCCGAGGTGAGCTGAATGCGCGCAGTCATCCTGTACGACGGTGGAAGCGACGAGTGGTCGGCCCAGGACGTGGCTGCGGTCATGGCGAACGTGCGCGAGGTGCGGACCGCCCTCCGGCGCGCAGGTCATGAGCCGGTGCTCGTGCCCGTCCACCTGGGCGACTTCCGCTGGCTGACGCGGGCGCGGAAGGCCGACCTCGTGTTCAACCTCTGCGAGGGGATCAACGGCAAGGCGCGCTACGAGGACTTCGTGGTGGGCACGCTGGAGCTGACCGGTGTGCCGTTTACCGGCTGTCGTCACTGGCCGATTGCCGTCTGCCACCGGAAGTACGTGGCGAACACGCTGCTCGCCGCGGGTGGCCTGCCGGTGCCGACGTTCACCCTGGCGCAGGGGAACAAGATCCCCGCCGACTTCCCGCTGCCGGCCATCGTGAAACCGAACGCCGAGGACGCGAGCGTCGGGATCGACCGGGATGCGGTGTGCACCTCGCGCCGGGCGCTCCGGAAGCGGGTGGCCACCATGCTGGAGCACTTCGACGAGGTGCTGGTCCAGGCGTACATCGGCGGACGGGAGTTCAACGTCGGGTTCATCGGCGACCGGATGCTGCCCATCTCGGAGATCAAGTTCGACCGGATGCCCGAGGGGAGCTGGCCGATCGTCACCTACGCCGCCAAGTGGCACGCGGGGAGCGCCGAGGACATGGGGACGCAGCCGGTCTGCCCGGCGCAGGCGCCATCGGAGCTGCTGCGCCGCATTGGCGTGGTGGCCCGCCAGGCATGGACGGTCATGGCACATGGCGAGGGTTACGGCCGGGTGGACCTGCGGGTGGACGACCAGGGCCAGCCGTGGGTCCTCGAGGTGAACCCCTGCCCCGACCTGTCCAGCGACGCCGGCCTGGCGCGGATGGGTCGAGCGGCAGGATGGAACTACGACGAACTGGTGCTGCAGGTGGTGGAGGAGACGCTCAACCGCGCTCGCCGCGCCTCGGCCGCCGCAGCAGCACAGGTGCCAAGCAGCATCCCGGCGTGACCGTCGCCGCCGTAGTGCTGCTACGTCCCCTCGCGACCGTGGACCGGTCGGCGGTGGAGACCATGACGCGGAACACCGGGTTCTTTCACGAAGACGAAGTGGCCATTGCCGTCGAGGTGTTCGATGCCTCGGTGGCGGGCACATCAGACTACATGGCGCTGGGCGCAGAGGTGAATGGCGTCCTTGCCGGCTGGATTTGCTGGGGACCGACGCCCTGCACGCTCGGGACCTGGGATTGCTACTGGATCGTGGTCGATCCCGCCCATCAGGGCGAGGGGATCGGCTCAACGTTGCTTGGCGAGATGGAGCAGCGGCTTGCGGGCCGCGCGCGACTGATCGTCGCCGAGACGGCGGGACGCGATGAGTACGGGCCGACGCGAGCGTTCTACGAGCGCCGCGGCTATCACGCCCAGTCGCGCATTCCCGATTTCTACGCCCCGGGCGACGATCAGGTCGTCTACGTGAAGTATCTGAGCGCCGCGGTTCGGCCTTAAGGAGGACGGGTACCGGCATGGAGACCTGGCAGGAGGTCCTGCGAAAGAACTCGATCGCTTCCCTCGAAGCGCTCGCCATCAAGTTCGGCCCGGAGAATTTCCCCGAGCTGGACCGGCTGCGCATCGCGGCGGACAATTTCGAGTTCCGCATCTCGCCCGCAATGGTGGACCTCATCAAGGAGCCGAACGACCCGATCTGGCGCCAGTACGTGCCGACGGTCGACGAGCTCGACGTGGTCGACGGCATCGTCGATTCGCTCAATGAGGACGAGGACAGCCCGGTGCCGAACATCACGCACCGCTATCCCGACCGGGCGCTGTTCCTGGTGTCGCCGGTGTGCGCCTCCTACTGCCGCTTCTGCACCCGGCGGCGGAAGGTGGGCGATCCCGAGAAGATCCCGATGTCGCAGTTCGAGTCGGCGTTCCAGTATCTCGAGGAGCACACGGAAATCCGGGACGTCATCATGTCGGGCGGCGATCCGCTGCTCCTCAATGACCGCCGGCTCGACATGATCCTGGCCCGGCTCCGGTCGATCAAGCACATCGAGATCATCCGGATCGGCAGCCGGGTGCCCTGCCACCTGCCGGAGCGGATCACGCCGGAGCTGTGCGAGACGATCAAGAAGTACCATCCGGTGTGGATCAACACGCACTTCAACCACCCCGACGAGCTGACCCCGGCGGCGGTGAAGGCCCTCGGCATGCTGGCCGATGCGGGCATACCGCTGGGCTGCCAGACGGTGCTCCTCAAGGGCGTCAATGACAGCCCCGAGGTCATGAAGTCCCTCATGCACCGGCTGATGATGGCCCGGGTGCGGCCGTACTACATCTACATGGCCGACCAGGTGGCGGGCGCCGAGCACTTCCGGACGACGGTGCAGACGGGGCTCGAGATCATGCATGCGCTCCGCGGGTGGACCAGCGGCCTGGCCAACCCGTACTTCGTCATCGACGCGCCGGGCGGCGGCGGCAAGATCCCGCTCCTGCCTGAGTACGTCGAGAGCATGAACGATGAAGAGGTAGTGCTCCGGAACTTCCGGGGCGAGCGGTTCGTCTACCGGCAGGCACGGGAAGAGGTGGGTGTGGGGGCGGGGTCGTCTGATCCGGAGTACCTGTTCCAGCCGACGCTGCAGCTCAAGAAGGGGAGAAAGCGCGCTACCGCGCCGAGGAAGAGAAAGACGGCATGAACAGGACTTGAAGGCGTGATGGCTTGAAGACTTGAGGGGAGCAACAGGGGGGGGCGGACCGAGTGGTCCGCCCCCCTGTGCTTCCACCGTCTGTCACTTCAAGTCGTCACGCCCTCAAGTCCTCACGTCCTACTCGGCAAACTTCACGATCGTCCCATCGGTGGCGAGGTACAGCATCTCCAAGGCGCCCTGTCGGCCAGGCACCATGGCGGCGGAACGGGTGATGCCGATGCCATCGTCGACGGTACTGTAGCGCCAGCGGGCGGAGCTCGTGCAGACGGACGAGCAGGTGGCGTAGCGCAGGCGCGCGAGACCGTTGTCGATGAAAATCGCCTGTACCCGGCCGTTCACGTCCATGGTAACGCCGTTGCCCTGTCCCACGAGACCGGTGCTCGCCAGTTCGAAGTTGGTCCAGTTGGCGAAGGTGAGGCAGGTGTTGAGGCAGGAGGCGTACTTGATGCTGCCCAGGGCAGAGCTGCCACCAAGGGCGGCGAAGTAGGTGACGGCAAGCTCCTTGTTGGGACCGAGTGCCAATGAGGGGTTCTGGCCGCCGTCCACCAGCGTCACGGGGTTCACATTCCAGATCTCTGCCGCCACGCAACTAGTGGCACACGTGGCATACTTCAGGGTCCGGTTGGTCGAGTCCTCGTAGACGACATGACGTATGGCTCCATCGACCACGATGGCGCTCGATCGGCCCACACCGGGGCTGGTGTCCGGCGTCCCCTGCTCCCAGCTGGCGTCGAGCGTACATGCCGCCAGGCAACGCGCATATCGCAGGAAGAGGTTGATGCCGTCATAGTAGGTGGTGTGCACGACACCGTCCGGCGTCACCGCAATCGACGGATTGATGCCGATCAGGCTGCTCGAGTTGTCCACCGTCGCGAAGGACCAGCTGGTCAGATCGGTGCAGGCGGTGATACAGGTGGCGTACTGGAGTGTCTGCAGCCGGTCACTGCGATAGACGATGTGGACCCTGCCTGTCCGGTCCACCCCGATGGCGCTCGACGAACCAATGTTGCCCACGGTATCCACCCCGAGTACGTGCCAGCTGCCCTGCAGGGAACAGTTGCCGGCGCACTCGGCGTAGAAGAAGTCACCGTTCACCGAGTCGGCGTAGACGGCGTGGAGACCGCCCGACGAGTCGGCGGCCAGGGCCAGGTGACCGAAGAACGGGGTGGTGCTGGAGGCCAGCGGAAAGGTTACGATCGGCCGAGTCTTAAAGGTCCAGGTGTACGGCGCGGCGACAGTGGAGCCGGTGGTGGACTGCAGGCTGCGCGTGATCTCGGCGTGGTATGTCTGGTTGGGCAGCAGTGTCGCGGTGGCCTGGATGGTTGTACCACCGATCACGAGGATGCGTCGTGAGACATCGGCGCCGGGATCCTCGGTGATCGTGAACGACGACACCGTGGCGGTCGAGGCGTTGAGCGGTTGACTGCTGACCGCACTGACCGGCAGGCCATACGGAGAAACGAAGTTCTCTGTGAACGGCGGGAAGGGCGACGAAATAACGAGCGGCGTACCGCCACCGCCGCCGCCGTCCGGGGGCGGAAGCGGCACCGGTTCGTCGCATGCGGCCAACCCGCCAAGGAGCAACAGGGCAGCGACGCTGCGCCGGTTCCATAGTGAGCTCATCAAGTTCCTCCGGCCAGCCGGCCTCGAGTGCGGTGAGACGACATCCAGCCAAAAGATCGCAAGCCACGAGCCGGGTTGGTAACCCCAACCAAGGCCTGACTCGGCAACCATCTCGCAAGCAGTTGTAAACTAGCTACTTAGCCGGCAGCCCCGATTCCAGGCCCCATCGCTCAACCCCCTCCAGCCAGCTCCAGGGATCGAGAATAACCCCGGTGATTCGCCGGGAGACGACGGCGGATTGCTCGGGTGTATAGAGGAACACCGCCGGCACATCGGCGTTCATGGAGTCGAGCACCTCGTGCCAGCGCGGACGCGCCGTCGGCAGGGCCGACGCCGAGAGTGCCTCGCTGATGAGTGAGTCAATGACGGGGTTCGCATAGCGACCATAGTTGAGCGCGCCCCACCCTGCCCTCGTCCACTGATCGACGAGTCCGCGCGGACTTGGTTCATCGAGATAGGCGCCGATGTACACGTCGAACTTTCCCTCCGCGAGCCGCTGCTGGAAGACCGGGAAATCAACGGCGTCGATGGACACCTCGGCTCCAAGCCGGTGCCAGGATTCCTGCAGGGCCTCGGCGAGCAGCTTCCGGCTCGAGCTGGTGGAGGGAACGAGGAGGCCGAAGGCCAGGCGTGTGCCACCGTGGCGGCGCACACCCGAAGCATCGCGCTTCCAGCCGGCGGAATCGAGGAGCGCCGATGCGGCGGCAGTATCGAACGGCAGGGTGATGACGCCGTCGCCGGCAATCCACTGCAGGCGCGACACCGGTCCCTCGGGGACGGCTGCATTGGGGCCGAACATCGCGCGCGCGAGCGTCGCGCGATCGACCGAAAGGGTCAGTGCCTGGCGGACAGCACGGTCCGAGAAGCGCGGATCGGGCTTCCCCTTCGCGCCGATGAACTTGAAGGCGGCGAAACCGTACACGGCGGACGGGTAGGGCATCACGCGCAACAGCGTATCGGCAGCAGCACGAGCCGACTGCGCCGGCGGTCCCGCATGCTCCAGCAGCTCGGCTTCCCCGGCGAGAACGAGGTTGAGTGCCGCGTCGGGATCGGTGGTGAAGCGCCAGACGAGACGGCGAATGGCCGGCGCCGGCTGCCAGGCGGGGTCGGCATCGAGCGTGATGGTGGTGCCGCGCTCCCAGCTGCTCACGCGATAGGGTCCGCTGCCGACGAGGTGCGCGATCGCAGTGTCACTCGTCCAGGAGGCGGGTGGATGCTTGCCCCAGATGTGCTGGGGCAGGATCCGCACATGCCAGGTCGCATCGTACAGCTGCTCGGGCGAGAAGCGGGGAAAGCGGATCAGCACCGTGGCGGAGTCCTCAGCCTCGGCGGTCACACCGTCGAGTGCGGAGGCCGCCGACGTCTCCAGGGTAGAGTCCGCGTAGGCGGCGAAGGAGAAGACCACGTCGCTCGCGGTGACCGACACGCTGTCGTGCCAGAGCGCACCTGGCCGGAGATGAAAGCGCCATGTGAGCGAGTCGACACGTTCCCATGAATTCGCCAGCGCCGGATGGAACGCGGTGGGGTCGATCGTGGCGCCGCCGGACTGGAAGGTGGCGAGTCGTTCATAGACCCGGTCGCTGATGTCGCGACCGACGGACTCGAACACCAGCGGCGGAAGGATACTCGCCGGCTCGCGCACCGCGGCGATGCGCACGGTGCCGCAGTCCCCGCAGGGCGGACCGGCGCGCTCGCACCCGAGCAGGGCGCCGAGTGCGGACGCAACCAATAGATATGCGGCTCGACGAGGCATACGGACTCCGGCGGTGGATCGGTCGTGGCTGGCGCTTCGGTGCCTGCTTCACCACGATGTATCTGGAACAAAACGTTACACTACGCCAGCGAACGCCGGACTGGGTTGAATGTGTAACCTATTACACCAAAACTACTTAGCAAGTTTCGCCGTCCGGGAACGGCACATGCCTATGGGCTGTGCGTCCGGGTCCCACCAAAGGGACCATCCTTCCCGACCAGCCCCAGAGGTATCGTCATGCGAAACTTCAGTTCTGTTACTCTTGCCGTGGGCGCGATGCTCCTGGCCGGTTGCTCCGGTTCGAGCACGGGGACCAGCCCCGACGCGACCGTACGCTTCAACGTAGCGACGGTAGCCAAGCCCACCGCCGCCGCGGGCGTCGCGTTCTCCGTGGCCGGCAAGCCGGATACGCTGACGGATGGAACGAATACGCTCGTCATCGACACGGCACAGATGGTACTGCGCGACATCAAGTTTCACATGGTCGCGACGGCGGTCTGCTCCGACTCGAGTGAGAGCGCGGACACGACCGGGCATCATGGCGGTGGCGACAATGTCCAGATGATGCATGACCAGGACGGCAACGACACCGATTGCGACGAGCTGCGCATCGGTCCGTACCTGCTCGACATGCCGCTTGATGCGGGACCGGCCCGGAGCTTCAGCATCGACCTCCCGGCGGGAACCTATCGGGAAGTGAAGTACAAGGTGCACAAGGCGAACATGACGGATGACGCAACGTTCCTGGCAGCGCATCCGGAATTCGACCAGCGCAGCGTCCGGGTGGTGGGGACATACAACGGCACGCCCTTTGTCTTCACCAGCGACGTCAGCGCCGAGCAGGAGGCGTCGTTCAATCCCCCACTGGCGGTGGACGGCACGACCGGGACCGACCTGACGCTCTTCGTCGATCTTTCCACCTGGTTCCTGGTGAACGGCGTGCTGGTGGATCCGGCGCAGGCCAATGACCAGCAGCCGCTGGCCAGCGACGTGAGCAACAACATCAAGGCGTCGATCCGTGCGTTCGAGGACGACGACCGGAATGGCGAAGATGACCACAATGAGCATGGGGGCAACAATCAGGGCAACAGCTGACCGGAGCCGCACTAGCGGATGACGCCGGACTGGAGCGTACTGATGGTTACCGTCAGTGAGAGCTTCCGCACCACCCTGGAGGGTGTGGTGCGGGAGCTCGGCGCTTTGCCGGTGCCGTGGAATCCGGCGGATGGACGGGCCTCGGTGGACGGGCCCGTGCTGGTGCTGGGCGGTGGCGCCGAGACGGATGCCATCGACCTGGTGGCGGAGCTCGACAAGACGAACCCGGTGATCCTGGTGGGTGCGTCGACGGATCATCGCCTGGGATCGGCGGCGGTGCGTGCCGGTGCGCGCGACTACTTCGCGTTGCCGGGCGACCTCGATGCGTTGCGCCGGACGCTGGAGCGGGAAGGGCGGGAGCGCCGGGGGGCGAGTGAGGGCGGCCGGTTCGCGGCGGCGGAGCGATCGGCGAGCGGATTTGCCGCGATCGTGGGGAACAGCGAGCCGATGCGGCGCGCGCTGGACCAGGCGCGTCGCGTCACCCGCCATGGCGGCGTGACGGTACTGATCACCGGCGAGACCGGCACCGGCAAGGAGCTGCTGGCGCGCGCGATCCACTACGAGGGGCCGCGCGCCACCGGGCCGTTCGTCGAGATCAACTGCGCCGCGATCCCGGCGACGCTGCTGGAGAGCGAGCTGTTCGGTCACGAGAAGGGGGCCTTCACCGGCGCCATCGCCACGAAGCCGGGACTGTTCGAGCTGGCGCATGGCGGGACGCTGTTCCTCGACGAAATCGGCACGATGCCGATGGAACTGCAGGCCAAGCTGCTCCGCTCCCTGGAGAGCCGCGAGATCCGGCGGGTGGGGGGCCAGCGGACCCATCGCATCGAGGTGCGGGTGATCGCGGCCACGCACGGCGACCTGCGCAGCGCCATCACGCGCGGCGAGTTCCGCGAAGACCTCTTCTACCGGCTCAACGTCGTGGCGCTGACGCTGCCGCCGCTCCGGGAGCGGCTGCAGGACGTGGAACAGCTGGCGGAGGTGTTCCTCGAGCGACTGGCCGCCACCTATGCGCTTCCCGTGCCGCCGCTCACGCCGGCGCTGCGCGCGGCGCTGCACGCGCACCCATGGCCCGGCAACGTGCGCGAGTTGCGCAACACGATGGAGCGCGGCCTGGTGCTGTCGCCCCGCGGGTCGCTGGATGCCGATGCGCTTTTTGCGTCCGATGCCCCGGCGGCGGCGCTCCCGGGCTCAGGCGGACTGCCGTTCCCCGCCGACATCGACACGATCAACCGCGCTGCTGCCCGGGCCATGGTCGAGTTCACCGGTGGCAACAAGAGCGAGGCGGCCCGGCGCCTCGGCATTTCGCGTCCACGACTCAACCGACTGCTCGATGATTCCACTCCCTAGATCCGGCAGCCGGCCGGAAGGATTTCGCATGTTTCTCAGCGCACGCTTCAGGGTGTCGACCGTCGCCATCGCGGTGGCGCTCGCCATCGGCTGCTCCTCCGACTCGGGCCCGCCGTCGCCCAATGACCCGGGGTCGGAGCGGCCGCCTGACGGGCTCACCGTGGCCCGGCTCGCCACGACGGCGCCGGCGCTGGAGGAGAACACCGTCTCGTTCTGGGCAGTAAAAGGCCAGGGCGTCGAGCAGAAGCTCTACTTCCTCGATTCCGGTGGCGCACGAGGTGAGGAGTACCTCGCGCTCAAGCTCGAGGACGAGTCGCTGCGCCTCCGGCCCGACGGGTCGGCGATCGCCGAGGGCGACTCGGTACTCATCACGATCACGGTGGAGGATCCGGCGCTCCTGCTGTTCTCGCTCCAGCCGACCGGGCTCAAGTTCAGCGCGAGCAAGCCGGCCGAGCTCAAGATCCGCTACGCCCATGCGGATGATGACCTGAACGAGGACGGCACGGTGGACGCCGAAGACAGTCAACTGGAGACGATCCTCGGCATCTGGCGGCAGGAGTTGCCGGGGGAGCCCTTCGTGCGGCTCGGCAGCGTGAAGGTGGAGGAGACGCAGGACCTCGAGGCGAAGCTCGATGGCTTCAGCCGCTACGCGATTGCCTACTGAGCTGATGCATGGTCGCGCCCACCGCTGAACCTGACCTCGTCGCGATACTGCGCGCGCTGACCAGCGCGGGCCGGTATCGCGAGGTGGTGACGTCGTGGCTCGCCGCCCCGACGGCGGAAGCGCGCCGCAGCGAGGCGCAGCTGCTGGCGGCGACGGCATCGATGCGGCTGGGCGACGTCGAGCGGGCGGGGAACCTGGCGGCCGAAGCGGCGGAGGGATTTCGCCTGCGGGCGGACCAGGATGGCCGCCTGAGAGCGCTCAACCTGCTGGGCGCGGTCGCGTTCGAGCAGGGCGCGCTTGCCGACGCCGAGAGCCGATTCGAAATGGCGCGCACCCTGGCGCGGCAACTGGGCGACACGCTGTTCGAGGCGCATGCCGCCAACAACCTCGCGTCCGTGGCGCACCTGCGCGGTGACGCCGTGACGGCCCTGAGCCTCTATCGCGCGGCGCTGCTCGGCTATCAGCGTCTCGGCGACCGGCGCGGCACGGCGCAGACCTACCACAATCTTGGTCTCGCTTTCCGGGAACTGGGCGCTTGGCAGGACGCCGACGAGGCGACGGTGCAGGCGCTGCGGCATGCGCGGCTGGTGGAAGATGCCGCGCTCGCGGCGCTGGCGGTGACGGGACGCGCGGAGCTCGACATCGCGCGCGGCGCGCTGGACGTGGCGGCACGCGAGCTCGATCGCGCGGGCGAACTCGCGGCGCAGGTAGGTGACCAGCTTGGCATCGCCGAGGTCGGTCGGGTGCGGGCGGTCGCGGCCCTGCAGCGCAACGATCCGGCGGCGGCCCTGGACGAGGCGCGCGCCGCCGGCGGCATGGCGAACGAGCAGGGATCGGCGCTGCTGGTGGCGGAGTGCGCCGCCGCGGAGGCGCTGGCATTGCTGCGGCTCACGCGGCGGGACGAAGCGGAGGAGGGTCGACGAAAGGCCACCGACGGATTTGCGCGGCTGGGCGCGACGGGGCTCGCCGAGCGGTTCAGCCGCGAGTGGGACCGCTAGGCGACGGTAATTTCCTTCGCCAGGTAGACGTCCTGGATCAGGTTGAGGAGCTTGATGCCCTCGGCCATCGGGCGCTGGAATGCCTTGCGCCCCGAGATCAGCCCCATGCCGCCGGCGCGCTTGTTGATCACCGCGGTCTTCGCCGCCTCGGCGAAATCGTTGGACCCCGACGCACCGCCCGAGTTGATGAGGCCGGCTCGTCCCATGTAGCAGTTGGCCACTTGGTAGCGAGTGAGGTCGATGGGATGGTCGGAGGAGAGTTCAGAATAGATGCGCTGGTCGGTCTTGCCGTACGGATTTTCCTTGCTGTTGAGCGCGTTGAACCCGCCGTTGTTCTCCGGCAACTTCTGCTTGATGATGTCGGCCTGGATGGTGACGCCGAGGTGGTTTGCCTGCCCGGTGAGGTCGGCGGAGACGTGGTAGTCCTTGTCCTTCTTGAAGGCAGGGTTCCTCAGGTAGCACCAGAGCACGGTGGCCATGCCCATTTCGTGGGCGATGGCGAAGGCCTGGCTCACCTCGACGATCTGCCGTCCCGACTCAGGCGACCCGAAGTAGATGGTGGCACCAACAGCCACGCATCCCATGTCCTTCGCCTGCTTCATGCTGGCAAAGGCGATCTGGTCGAACTTGTTGGGGAAGGTGAGGAACTCGTTGTGGTTGAACTTGACCATGAAGGGAATGCGATGCGCGTACTTCCGCGCGACTGAACCGAGTACGCCGAGGGTGCTGGCCACGGCGTTGCATCCGCCCTCGAGTGCCAGCTTCACGATGTTCTCGGGATCGAAGTAGATCGGGTTCTTCGCGAAGGAGGCGCCCGCAGAGTGCTCGATGCCCTGGTCGACCGGGAGAATGGAGAGGTACCCGGTGCCGGCGAGCCGGCCATGTCCGCTCAGCGACTGGAGGCTCCTGAGGATCGGTGTAGGGCGATCGGAAACAAGGTGCATGCGATCGACCCAGTCGGGGCCGGGCAGGTGCAGGGACTCCTTGGTAATGCCGGTGCACCGGTGCTCGAGCAGGCTCTTCGCGTCGCTGCCCAGAAGCTCGGTGATCGCTGACAGTGGGGCCATAAGTCCCTTCTCCATATTGCTTTATACTGATCGAACAACGGGGTTGGCCGAGCAGATGCTGCGGGCCCGGGCAGTATCCTATGGCGCGAACGGCTCGGGCGCCACCGTCACATTGACCCAAGGTTGCTCTGGACAGCGCGACAGGGGTTCACCATGTTTCCCACCCCTTACTGCATAACCCGTATCCGAGGATGTCTTATGCGTCGTTTGTTTGTCCGAACCGTTGCGGCAGCCTCCCTGCTGGCCGCAGCCAGTGCAGCCCCGGCCGCTGCCCAGATCCCGACGACTGCCTTCGAGATCACGCCCCTGATTGGCTACGTCTGGGGCGGCGCCTTCCCGACCGCGGGCCTCACCGCCAACAACGTTCCGGCCGGCCGGCTGGTGCAGCAGAGCGGGCTCGGCTGGGGTGTTGAAGTTGGCTATACGCCGAACGGCAGCAGCTGGTTCGAGCTGACCTACCTGCGGCAGGACAGTGACATCAACTGGGTGGCGCAGGGCGGCAGCAGCGTCTGTCCGTTCACGTCCTGTGCGTCCACCCTCGCCGTCAACTACATCCATGCCGGCGGGCGCTGGGAATTCGGCCACAAGGCCAAGCTCCATCCCTTCCTGGGCGCGGGTCTCGGCGTCACGATCTTCGATCTCGGCGCTCCTGGCGTCGGCTCGAACACCGACTTCTCGATCTCCGGCCAGGCCGGCGTGCGTTACATGTTCGGCAAGGCACAGCGGGTCGGCCTGCGCGGAACGTTCCGTGGCTGGTGGAGCTTCGTGCCGAACGGCCAGGTGGCGGCGTGGTGCGGCTGGTACGGCTGCTTTGCGCAGCAGGCCTCGTCCACCATTGCGCAGGGTGAACTCTCCGCCGGACTGGTCATCCAGTTCTAGCTTCCGGCGCGGGTGAACATGAGGACGAAACCCCGGGCGTCGCCCGGGGTTTTCTCGTTGGGGGGCAGGTCCACGGTCCCATTGAAGTTCATGACGACATTGCGAGGCACACCATGACTCCAGACGAACCACTTCCCGATTTCTCCGACGTCGAGGGCGGCAGCTCGTCCGCCGCCGCGGAGCCGGATGCGCCGGCCGCACCGCGCACCTACGAAGTGAAGAAGGGCGATAGTCTCTCGAAGATTGCGAAGCATGTGTACGGCGACGCCGGCAAGTGGAAGGCGATCTTCGCGGCCAACGGCGACCAGATCAAGGACCCTGACAAGATCTATCCCGGTCAGGTCCTCACCATTCCAGACGCCTGACGGCGAGGAACCATCATGAAGCCGATCCGCACCCTGTTCGCCGTGGCCCTGCTCGCGGCACCGCTGCTTGGCACCGCATGCAAGAAGGAGGCACCCCCACCGCCGCCAGCTGAAACGATGGCCCCGACGCCGACGCCGGCACCGCAGCCGGCGGTGACACAGATCGAGCTGGGCAGCTCCGTGGGCGCCGACAAGCGCGTCCTGGCGGCGCGCTCGAGTTTTGGCGTCAAGGACAGCATCATCGCGTCGGTTTACACCGACCACACGGCGCCGGGCGCGATGCTGACCGCGAAGTGGACGTTCCAGACGGGACAGACAGTTGATTCCACCAGCCAGACCGTGGCGGCGTCGCCTGGTGTCACCGAGTTCCACATCGTGAAGAAGAGTGCCTGGCCGGTTGGCCGGTACACCATCGACATCTCGCTCGACGGCACCCCGGCTGGGTCACAGCAGTTCGACGTGGTGAAGTAGATAGGGCGGGTAGGGCGGGTACGGCGGGTACGGCGGGTACGGCGGGTGACCGTCGTACCCGCCGGGTATCACACCACTACCACCGCCGCCGCCCACTCCGCCGGCTGCTTGTCGTTCTTGTAGAGCAGGTCGAAGTCGATTTCCACTTCCGACCCGCTGTGCTTGATGGCATAGCGGTCCATGTTGCGCGTGGCGCGGCCCGAGATGAACGTGCCATCGGGCTCGTACTTGGACTTGTGCTTTGGGCACTGGAAGCGCCCCTCGTCCACCCAGCGCAGTGCCGTGTTCTGGTGCGGACAGGACAACGCGAACGCGTAGACGTGGCCCTGGTAGCGCACGAGAATCAGTTCATCCTCCTTGGCGAACTGGACGCCATCCTGCGCCGGCACGGCGAAGGCCTTCACGTTCGCGCCGGCATCCCGGCCGACAATCCTCGTCACGCGTGAGGTCAGCGCCGCTACGGTGCTGGGGGCAACGCCCTCCGCGAGGAACGTCAGCGCGAGCGCAGCCAGGCCACGGCCGATGGCTTCCCGGCGCGTGAGCGCGCAGCCGTCGCAACCGCGGGTGGGTGAGTCGTGTTCGTGGGCAGTCATGTGAGGTACCGGTTCAGGCTGCGTTGCCCAGCACGGTGCCGAGCAGCGTGGTGAGGAACCACAGGGCGACGCTGGCCCGCGCGGACACGCGCAGGCGGCGCCAGCGATGGTCGTCCTGCGGCAACGCGGTGCAGGCGCGCTCCAGCCGGAGCATCCATGCCCCGTTGGCGACGAGCAGAGCTACGCTGCTCATCTTGAGCCAGAACGGCAGGGAGCTCCAGTAGGTCTTTCGGTCAGAGAGGAAGAACCCGGCGCCGCTCAACGCCACCACCGTGAGTGCGGCGAGGACCAGTGCGTGGATGCCGCGCTGTGCTTCCAGGACCGCCGTACGGGCCGAGCGGTCACCAACTGGTATCCGCAGCATGGCGCGGTCGCTTGCCAAGGCCGTGCCGCCGGCGACCATCAGTCCGCCGATGTGGAGAAACTGCACCGTGACCTGCGCCGGTGTACTGTCCTGATAGAAGCCCGCCCAGCCGTCGACCAGCGTGAGCAGCGACATGGTTACCATCGTGCGCTTCACTCCTTCCAGATGAGCATCATGAGCCATGAGGCGGTCGCGATCGACATCGAGGTGATCGCGAGCGCCTTGTGGGTGCTGGCATTGCCGCCCTCTCCCACGTCGCCACCCTCCACCTGTGGTGCGGTGGCCCCCGTGGCCACAAAGCCGATGGAGGCGACGAACATCGCAATCGAGTGCACCCAGCGCCGGGTGCGTCCGGCGGGATCGTGGCGGCTCTCGACGAGGTTCCACACGCCGGTCACTGTATTGACGGCGAAGAGCGCGGCCGTTGCACCGGCGAAGAAGCCATGCCAGTCCTTCGAGAAGGACGACGCGTTGTTGCCGTTGTTGATCAGGTCGGAACCAGTGGCGTAGGAACCGATGAACAGCGGGAGCATCGCCCAGCTCGCGTATTTGTGGATCTTCAGCCGCACGTAGTAGCCGTTCGAGTACTCGATGGAATGCCTGCGGGTAGTGTCCGCGAATACCCCGTTGATGGCAGGATCGAAGCGGGCGTCCTGGAATGTGGTCGGGGCCAGCGCCTCGATGGTCGGGGCGAGGCTGGTCACCTCGATCACCGCAGGCGCCGGAGGCACCGGCATGGTGTCAGCCAGCGGGCCGATCAACGCTGCCAGTGACACCTGCAGGACAGCTAGCATGAGGACTCCGGCGGAAGGGAGGCGCGGCCCGTCTGGGGCGTCAAGACTATTCCGCCAACATGAATCGTCGATGAACGCGGAGTGAACCATCCAGCCCGCCGACGTGACCCATGGCATACCGGATGCCAGCTGGTGCAGGGACTCGCACGGTGCAGATTCATATCGTTCCACCGGTGAATTCGGCCATGGTCGCCCGTGACGCGAAGTTCGGTGATGCGTCGCAGCTGTAACGACGCGATCCACCTGTGACACCACGATGCAAGCGGAGTGCGCATGCCCTCGATTCCCCGTGATGCCCTGCGTGCCTGGTTTCTCGGACCGCGCGGCGAGAATGCCGACGTCATGGAGCGGCTCATCACCGAGTCGTTCCGCGATCACGTGTTCTGGCGACGGAACTACCGGCCCGAGGACGGCGTCACGATCCGGGAGGCGGACCGGCGACAGGAGGGATATGAAGACGCCATCGCGACGCTGACGCAGGAACTGATGGGGCTGCTGGCCGACCTGAAGCGCGACGTGCCCTTCTTCAGTGGCCGCTATCAGGGTCACATGGTCTGCGATCCGACAATCGCGGCGCAGGTGGGGTACTTCGCGGCCATGTTGTACAACCCGAACAACGTCACCCGTGAGGCCGGCCCGGTCACGACCCGGCTCGAGTTCGAGGTCGCGGAGCAACTGGCGCGGATGATCGGCTACGATCCGCCCGCAAGCTGGGGCCACCTCACTTCGGGCGGAACAGTGGCCAACTTCGAGGCGCTGTGGATCGCGCGAAGCCTGTTCTATCTCCCGGTCGCCGCGGCGATGGCCGCGCGAGCCGGTGCGCCGGACGTGGAGGTACAGCGACCCGACGGGACGCGGGCACCGATTTCCTCCATGGGATTGTACGACCTCCTGAACCTGCGTGGACCGGCGGCACTCGACGCGTGGGACGCGCTGCGCGCGGCAGTGCCGCCCAGCGCCTGGCCCGATGTGATCGACCGGCACACGCTGGCGCATGCCGGCTACCAGGAGTACACCAGGCGACTGTCCCGGCAGTGGGGCGACCCGCTCCCCGACAGCGTCGTGCTGGTGGCCGCCACCGCGCACTACTCCTGGGAGAAGATCGTGCGTGCGCTGGGCATCGGCGCGGAGCAGCTCGCGTTCGTGCCGGTCGACCGGCACTGCCGCATCGATCCCGATGCGCTCTGGGAGCGGATCGAGCGGCTGCACGCACGCCGCGCGCCCATTCTCGCCTGCATCAGCGTCTGCGGCACGACCGAGGAAGGTGCGATGGACCGGCTCGACCGCGTGCTCGAAGTGCGCGCCCGGGCGGAGCAGGAGCTGGGCGTCACCTTTCACCTCCACGCCGACGCCTGCTACGGTGGCTATTCTGCCGCCGTGACGCGGCGCGCTGACGGCACGCACCGCACCGCCGCGGAGATCCGCGCATCCACCGGCATCAGCTGGCCGTCGGATGACTGGGTGCAGTCCATGGTGGCGCTGGGCTGGTTCGACTCGGTGACGATTGACCCGCACAAGCTGGGATACGTCCCCTACCCCGCCGGTGCCATGCTGCTGCGCGACCGCCGGGCACGCGACCTCGTCGCCGTCGACCCACCCTATCTCGCGCCCGCCGCGGGGAGGTCACAGGACGCGTCATTCCTCGGGCAGTTCATCCTCGAGGGATCCAAGCCCGGTGCCGCGGCCGCAGCGGTCTGGCTGAGCCAGAAGGTGTTGCCGCTCGATGAGCGCGGATACGGCTACCTGATCGAGCGCACGGTCGTTGGGGCGTACCGGCTTCACCGCGCGATCGCCAGCGCGGATCTGTCACCCTTCCGCGCCATCATGCTGCCGGAGCCCGACCTCAACATCGTCTGCTTCGTGCTGACGCACCCGGCACTGCCCGACCTGGCGGCCGTGAACCGGCTCAACGAGGGAGTGTATCGCCAGATGAGCATGGGAGGCTCGGACCAGGTGCCCGAGTACATGATCACGCGCACGCGCCTCACGCACCCCAACTACGACGGCGCCGTGCCCCCGCTGCTCCAGGCGCTCGGACTGCGAGACGCCGGGCAGTGGGAGCAGGGCCACGAGGGACTGGTGGTGCTGCGATCGACCGTGATGGATCCGTTCCTCGCCGGCGATGCCGGAGGAACGGATCACGTGGCGGGATACGTTGCGGCGCTCCGGCGAGCCTGCGACACAGCCATGAGCGAGGCTGCGGCCGCAGGCTGAGCAGCGGTGTTCAGGCGTGGGCCAGTTCGGCCCGCTCCTTCGACTCCGACGCCACCTTCGTCGTCACTTCCGGTGGTGCCTCGGCGAATCCGTGGAACTTTTCCTTGTGGGTACCGCGGCCATGGGTAATGGAATGCAGGGCAGTGGAGTAGCGGTATAGCTCCGCCGCGGGCACGATCGATCGTACTCGCGTCAGCCGGCCGTCGCGATCGGTGCCGAGGATGTGCCCGCGACGGGCACTCAAGTCGCCCATCACGTCGCCCAGGGTTTCTTCCGGCGCCCAGGTCTCCACCTCGATGAGCGGCTCGAGGAGCACGGGGCGACACTGCGGCGCCACGTTCCTGAACGCCTGGATACCCGCCATCTTGAACGACATCTCGTTCGAGTCCACGTCGTGATAGCTGCCGTCGAAACACTCCACCTCGAAATCGACGACCGGATGGCCCGCGAGCACGCCGCGCAGCGCTGACTCCTGGACGCCGCGGTCAACGGCCGGAATGTACTTGTTGGGAATGACCCCGCCCACAACCTCGTCCTTGAAGCGATAACCCTCGCCCCGCGCCAGCGGACGGATGCGGATCCAGCAGTCGCCGTACTGCCCGCGGCCACCGGTCTGCTTCTTGTGCTTCCCCTGCCCTTCTCCCCGTGCGCGAAAGGTCTCCCGGTACGCGATGCGGGGGCGCGCCAGCTCGGCGGACACCCCGTAGCGTCGTGCGATGCGACCGAGAATGGTTTCGAAGTGCCGCTCGCCCATGCCGTGAATGAGCGTCTGTCCCAGCTCCGAGTTGTACTCGAAGTGGAATGACTGGTCCTCCTCGTGCAGTCGGTGCAGCGCGGAGGCCAGCTTGTCCTCGTCGCCCCGCTTGGTGACGAGCGCGGCCGTCGCCACCGCCTCGGGGAACTCAATCGGCGGGAGCCGCACCGGCGCGTCGCGTCGGCAGAAGGTGTCGCCGGTGTGCGTGTCCTTGAGCTTGGCAACGCAGCCGATGTCGCCGGGCATGAGCCGATCGACCTCGATTCGCTCCTTGCCCTGCGGCACGGAGAGGTGGTTGATCTTCTCGGCGACGCCATGTTCGGCATTCCACACCTCGTCGCCACTGCGCATCTCGCCACGATAGAGCCGGAAATAGGTGACGTCTCCCACGTGCGGCTCGGAGACGGTCTTGAACACGCGGCCGAGGAGCGGTGAGTTCTCGTACTCGCCGCCGTTCTGCGGCAGCGGCGCCTCCGCGGCGGACGGCAGCAGCTCGACGATCTCCTTGAGCAGTGTTCGGGTGCCGTACGTCAGGTCCGAGCTGCAGCAGAAGAGCGGCACCACCGCACCGGTGACCACGGCGTGCTTCATCGCCGCCGTGAACTCCGCGCGGGGGATCTCCTCGCCGCCGAGGTAGCGCTCGATCAGTCCGTCGTCGGTGGCGGCCACCGCCTCGAGGAGCTGGTCGGTGTACTGCTTCACCTGCGCCTCGAGCTCCTTCGGCACGGGCACCACCTGATACTCGCCGCGCGTGCCCTTGTACTCGTGGCAGTGTCCCGAGAAGAGGTTCACGATGCCGTGGAAACCGCGCCCGTCGCCCACCGGGACTTCCACCGGCACCACGCGTGACGTGAGGTGCGTGCGCACGTCCTCGTAGACCCGGGCGAAATCGGCGTTGTCCTTGTCCATCGCGGCCACGACGAGCATGCGCGGCAGGTGATAGTGATCGCAGAGCTCCCAGATCTTTTCGGTGCCCACTTCCACGCCGGCGGTGGAACTCAGCACCACGAGCGCGGCATCGGCCACGCTCAGCGCCGCCACCGCTTCGCCGAGATACTCGAGGTATCCGGGGGTGTCGAGCAGGTTGATCTTGGTGTCGAGCCACTCGGCGTACGCCGGGCCCAGGGTGATGGAGTGCTGGCGTTCGATTTCGTCGGGGGAAGTATCGGTGAGGGTGCTGCCATCCTTGATGCGGCCGTGGCGCCGGCTCGAGCCCGAGACATAGGCGAGCGCATCCACCAGACTGGTCTTCCCGCTGCCCCCGTGGCCGGTCACCGCCACGTTTCGCAGGGCATTGGGGCCATAGACTTTCATGGCCTGCACCTCCTTCGGCTGGAGTCATGTCCATCATGCAGGCCGAACGCGCCGCTGTCAAATCCGGGAGGCGTCATCGCCTCACGACCTCGGCGATGAACGGCAGGTGATCCGACCCCCAGTCGTCTCCTGCCTGCGCGCCAACCACCTTGAGCTGGTCGTCCACCAGCACATGGTCGATGCGCACCTTGATCCAGCCGTTGAGCTTGGTGAATCCCCAGCCATTGCCGGCGGCGTCAAAGGCATCGGTGAGGTCATCCCAGTAGCGCCGCCAGATCACGCTCTCGACCGGCAGGTTGAAGTCGCCCAGGACGATGCGCGGTGGCGTCGTCGAGTCGATCCAGCGCCGGACGGCACGCGACTCGGTGTCGCGCAGGATGTTGTTCGCGTCAATGAGCCGGGGCGCATTGACGGGGTCGGAGAGCAGGTGCTCCACGCCGTGCCGCGGCGTTTCGAGGTGGAGCACGAACACCGTCACCGTTCCGATCGGCGCCATGACCTCGTAGCGGGCCACGACTGCGGCCCCACCTGCTGCGCGGAAATCTGCCGCGGCCATGCGGTCCGGCGGCCGCCGCAGCGGATACCGACTCA
>Ga0302321_100000832_pt1 | contig 26772 bp, 19 predicted proteins | sample Fen_T0_1_FD_202505 | JGI IMG/M metagenome (GOLD analysis project Ga0302321, IMG submission 202505) | Peat permafrost microbial communities from Stordalen Mire near Abisko, Sweden - Fen_T0_1 | ecosystem: Environmental > Terrestrial > Soil > Wetlands > Permafrost | place: Sweden: Abisko... | reverse complement strand
ACTGATGCTCGCAATTAATTTCCGGCATCCTGACCCCAAATTGGCAGCGAAAATTGCTAACCTTTACGCCGAAGAATATATCGCCTACAACTCCCGCATACGGGTCGAAGAATCCATGAAGGCAGTCGACGAGCTTAAGGACCGTGCCGATCAACAGCGCAAGCGGGTGGACGAGATTGCCAACGCCCTTCAAGCCTTTCGCGAGAGAGGCAACCTGATTTCGTTGCTGCAAAATAAGGATATCGTAACTGAACGACTTAAAGCCTTAAATCTAATGGCGACCCAGACCAGCTCCCATCTAAAAGAGGCTGAAATTCGTTGGAATCAAGTTCAGGCCTGGCTCAAGGAGGGCAAGGACTTAACCGAACTACCGTTTATAGCCAGTCAAGCTCGTGTCAGCCAATTGATGCTGCAGATCACGAGCGAAAAAATCACGCTGGCCCAATTGAGCGAACGCTATCGCGACAAACACCCTCGCCTAATCGAAGCAGTCAATACTCTGGCACAAGCAGAGCGAGAGATGAAATCAGCCCTTGAGTTGGCAGCCAACGCAGTGAGGTCTGAATATGAGAACGCACAACAGAATGACGTGGAAATCAAAAAATCTCTATCACAGCAAGAAGCAAAATCACTCGATATCGACAAATCAGGCGTTGAATACGAGAATATGAATCGAGATTTCCGTGTAAACGAACAATTACTCGAATCGATGATGACTAGGATGCGTGAAGCCGCTGTGACCAGTTCCATCGAAAGTCAAAGCGCCCGCATCGTCGATCGTGCAAGCGAGTCCACCAGACCCACCTCACCTCGCATTGCAATAAATCTGATCCTTGGATTGATCGCCGGAATCGTGCTGGCCTTCGGGCTTGCTTGCCTCATGACAATGGTTGATGACCGCGTGAAAAACTCCTTCGACGTCGAAACACTGGTCAATCTTCCATTGATCGGAATGATTCCACACGTCGCGCGAATGGATCAGCCCGATAAAGCGCAGATTGTTTCGAACGGAGCCGACCGGATGATCATTGAGTCGTTTCTTTCTCTCTATTCTGCCCTGCGAATCAACGATCAGAGTCGGAACGCCAGGTATTTGTTAGTCACCAGCACGATGCCCGGCGAAGGCAAATCCTTTGTCGCTTCAAACCTAGCCCTAACCTACGCCTCCCAAGGGCAACGTACGGTCATCATCGACTGCGATTTAAGAAAGCCGAATGTACACAAATCGTTTCGACTGCCAGATACAACTGGAGTGATCAGTTACTGCACCGAGCAAGTGCCTCTCGCAGAAATCATCGTAAGTAATGTTCACCCAAACCTCGACGTCATCACTGCAGGCGGCAGAGCTAAAAATCCGATTCATATCCTTAATAGCCCCGAGTTCGAACGGCTCGTATCTGAACTAGGTAAGCGCTATGACCGTGTTTTATTTGATACTCCGCCAATCGGTGCGGTCAGCGATGCGCTCAACATCCTTCCACTCATGGATGGTGCGATATATACAATTCAGAGTAATCACACCAAAAGGGCCGTTACCCAACGCTGCGTCCGTCGCTTAAAAGCAACCAATGTCCAAATATTCGGCGCCGTACTCAACGATACAGATATTCGCACCGCAGACTACTACGGCGAATATCACCATAAATCTTACCAGGAATATATCAACGCAAACACCGGTGAGCCAGCAAATGCCAGTCGCAGCTAGCAGCTCTGGTGCCTTCGAGCCAGTTTCTATCGAGGGGTCGGCTTCACGTCGACGGCTCCTCACGAAGGAGTCTTTGGTTCTCGCCACGCTGCTCAGTCTTTTGGTTATTGCTGTGGTTCTACAGGCGATACCACACCCAACAGCAACTGTCATCGCGAGAGATGTTTCGCTCCATGCTTATTTTCCAGGCGATATGTCAGGATGGCATGGCGAAGATCGTCCGCTTGCAGAAACTGAAGCAACCAAAGGAGCCGTAGAGAAAATCCTACGCTACGACGAAGCATTCCTTCGGCGTTACAGAAAAGCCGGCCAAGAATTTTCCGTTTACGTTGCCTTCTGGAAAGCGGGCAAGATGTCATCACGCGAGATCGCCGCGCACACACCCGATGTCTGCTGGCCGGCCAATGGCTGGCAGCGCACTGCGAGCGATACCCACTTCCAACGAAAACTCTTTGGCGCTACGCTGGCTGAAGCTCAATATCGAGAGTTTGATCTATCCGGCCATCGGGAACACCTCGTTTATTGGCACATAGTGAACGGTTATTCAGTCACTTACAACGCAGATGGTCTGCCCGGTCCATTTTCCATGTTAGCCGATCTTAAGAAATACGGTCTGCATCAAAAAGGGGAACAATACTTCATTCGCATCTCTAGCCCAACTGATTTGGATACGCTCTGGCACGACGATGGATTCCAAGAAATCCTTGAACTTATCGCGCCTCTTGGGCCGGGTTTGCAGATAAATCGGGGATCTGATCCTTCGCAGGCAGAAAAGTAGAATGACCTAAACTATTTATTTGATCTACACCTCTAGATTCACTTTTGCCCCATTTTATAATCGCTGGCAACAATACACACGCCGTCGATGCCGCAGCTGGATTGTGAAATGGAAAATCGAAGAATCCATATGCCGTCAACCCACCGAGCCCGCATAAAATCGGAAAAACGGCGATGTGATCCCAAAGGCGTAGCGAAACGACCTGATGGAACCAATAACCAACGATAAATAAAACGGGAATCGAACCCAAAACCCCAAGCTCGATTAGGAGTTCGAGCCAGTCATCATGGACGTTTTCCCAGCGGAGTTGAGTGTCGCGCCACTTTAGCAACTCAGGTTCCCTTTGCTGATATTTAGTGAACCCATAACGAAAGCATCCGGCACCCCATCCTGTCAGCCACTGATCAGTAAACATTTCCCAGCCACGTTTATTTGCCTGCAAGCGCGACCGGATCGCGAATTCGCCTTCCCATGAGAGCTTACGCGCCACGTTTTCTTTGATATCACTATAACCAACCGCAGCACCGATTCCAGCCACGAGCGCTAGGAGGATCACGGTCGTTGTCGCAAACCGAGCAATGCCCTTGTTTAGTGGAAATGTTTTCCTGTGATGCCAAACCGTAGTCGCTACGACCAACAACAATGCCATTCCAAGAATTACCAACCCCGAGAGCGAGAAAGACAAAATGACAGCCAACATCATAACCATACCAAAGAATATAAACAAAACCAATGACCCAGAACTGTTGCGCCGACTTCCGTTTTTTATGAAATATCGAAGTCCAAGGCCAGTCGTTACCAGTGTGAGTAAACTAAAATATGCGGCCGCATGATTTTTGTAAACAATTCCGGCCACCGAACCTTCCACTACTGTCGCATACCACTGCCCTCCATGCGTGCCACAAGCACGTTGCAAGATGCCGACCACCGCCAGCAAGAAGGCATTCACGCTCAGTACCGTCAGCAGGACGCTCACCGAGCGCCGCCGAGTTATACCAACCCAAAGTGCACAGACCTTCAGCCAACAGGCCCCCAAAATAACCAAAACTCGCCAAGGATTCATTTGCGCAAATGGCACCTGCATCCCCATAGGCAGCCAATGGATATGGGGAATACGCACCAACCACCACTGGTCTCCTTCGCTTTGGTAAGAGAAGGCCGGATTCACGGCCTGAAGAAACACGTATCCAATCATCACTACGCCAGCCCAAAAAACAGGGAACCTGAGAAGTCGCTCTCGGCACGATTTTGGAAATCTTTCATCGTTTTCCAACCCGCCGCGCTCGCCTCGAGGCAAGAGGGAGAACAGGAGTGCGACGACGCTAAGCCCAAGACTTACGATCTGGCTCGAACTAGTCATTCCACCATAAGCCCAAGCCTGGAGACAGAGATCCAATGCTATCACACCGACCAGCACCCATTCGGGTTCATCCAACAACACAGGGCTCTTTCGTCGCCGGTCCTTAATTTGTTCAGGACCGCGACAAAGGTGCTTATGTTTCATTGACGTAATTTGGATCGAAGCAAAACGGCTTGTTGGCCCACGTTCCAGCGTGCCGTCTTCACTCGGTTAAACAAGTGCCGAGGAGCTCCATAACCTGTATAGCCCTAGATTTCACCTTGGCGTAACATGATCTGGCTCGGATCGCTCGACGTCACATCAAGCTTATCCCAATGATCACCGTAAATCCCACCAATGCATTTCCGCGCAACAAAGCCATCAACTGCTTTCCCAACCAACATCATGGTTGGACTCCTTACCGTTATCGGCTTTCTCGCTTACCTCACCTGGGATCAATCGTATTGGTGGCTGGTCAAACAGGATTATAGCTTCGGCTGGTTAGTGCCTATTGCTGTAGCCTACGTGATCTTTGAACGCTGGAGCACCATAAAATCTGCTCTTCACTTTCCTCAGAAAGTAGAGACACCATCCAGCCTTAACCAATTATTAGGTCTATTTGCAGTACCAGCAGTGTTAGTGGTATTCCTCTGTGGAGCGGCTTTGTTTCTTCTAGGCAGTATTTTTCGGTCAGCCGCAGGCCCCTCTTTTCAGGCCACCCAAGCCGTCACACTTGGAGCCTCCTCCCTGCTCCTATCGACAATCTATCTGATCGCACCAACCCAATCGCTTTCTCCAACAACACGAGCGCTCGAACGTTGGCGGTTAGCTAGCTTGTTTCTTTTCCCAATCCTCGTCTGGTTGATATCAGCCCCAATGCTTGCGGTGGTTGAGAGCAGACTGAGCCTGTTCCTCATGCATCAGATCACATCTGGTGTCTTCTTTGTTTTTGATGCGCTCGGCTTCTCTCTGGAACAACGAGGAAATGTTCTCGTGCTGCCCAATGGTAACGTTGGCGTAGAAGAGGCGTGTTCTGGCATCAGATCGCTCACCGGATGTTTATTTGCGGGAAGTTTCATGGCCGCTGTGTATCTAAAGCATTTCTGGGGAAAAGTCGCTCTCGTCACCGCGTCATTGGCATTTGCCATTGGCAGCAATCTGCTACGGAGTCTTTTCCTAACGGGTTGGTGTTATCGATTCGGAGCCCACGCAATCGAGGGGACAGTGCACGACGTTACAGGATACGCTGTGCTCGGTGTAACGATTATAGCGCTTATGTGCGTAATGCCGTGGCTAACACCACGCCCAAAGATCCAAAACTCAGCAGCAGACGGCAGCCCAAGCAATAGCAACCTAACAAAGGAAGTATAATAATCCGTCTCCCGTAAGGCCCTTTTTCACGTGCTCGGCTCAACCGAATGCCGGTGCCAGCGCGACCGCGAAACAGCGTGATAAAGTCGTGGCTATTCAAGATCTGTTTCACCGCCGCCCGTTGTTCCTCTGACAATGCAGAAGCACCGTCATAGCGCGGGTTGAACGGGAGATGCCGGCTGCGTCCTTTCTCTGCAGTAAGCACGATGTCGAGTTCGCATTGAAGCGCTTCCTGTGAAGTGAGTTTGTCGGTGCCGATTTGTCGCGCATGGTAACGCGCTTCGACCGCTTTTCTGAGATCCGATACAGTGACGTTTTGACCGCGACCGTGTGCGAGCGCAGCCGAAAGGAGCTCGCGCTCATAGACGACGGAACGGCGTTCAAACAGATGCGCGTCGGCCCAAGCGACGAAATGTGCTGCATCAGCGTGCAAAGCAGGTGCGCTCGCGCGAACGTTTGAGCCAATCCGGACATAGCTGTTCAGCCGTCGCGCTATAGGCTTTATATTTGCGACTGCTACGGTACTTTCTGTGTCTCAATATCGATCTGCTCATAACGCTCGGAGAAGCGCTGAACGGCGCTCTGCGGAACGCCTTTGATTTCAAAGCCTTATTTGGCGGGTTCGACTTCATAACCGAGTGAAGACAGACCCTGACAGAGCATGTGGTAATAGACGTTCTCCACGAACTTCTGCGCGCAGTACATAGCGGCTGGTTCGAGCGCTTTCCAACGTTGCTCGGCCGCATCAAAGGTTGCGTTAAAGACAATACAATGCGTGTGCAAATGCGGATTGAGTTTGCGTCTGGACTCGTGGCGAAAGGCCGCTCCGATCACATTGCTTGTTGTGCGCACACTGTGTGAACTCCCGTGGTGCACCTGGGATGACGCAAACACTTCAAGTTCGCGCATCGCTGACTTCACCGCTTCGTTGTGCAGGCGCACGATGCGTTCGTCTTTCAGCAGCGCGAAGATGGAAACGCTTTTCGGCAGACTGATCGTGAAGTCATAGAGAACGCGCCGATTGGCCATCATTTGGCCATTCTCACGACGTTCGGTGTTTCGACGCAACGTCAGCCATTCCTGCGTGTTTGGGTCCAAGCCTTCGCAGAGATTCAAAAACGGCTGTTCCTGGACGGTGCCTTTTAATCCTAATTTTTCGGCACCATGGCCGAACCATTCACCTGCATTTTTGTGCTGCTCGGTATAATACTCGCCGGCACATAAGTGCTCGCGAAAATACTCACGAGCGTTCTGCAATTTTTCTGCGGTTTTATAGTTAACATATAAATTTGACGACTTAGCTTCTGATAATTTGCACAACACACCTGTGTTATGCCTAAGACCAGACGCCCCACGTCTTACGCTGCCGCGTAAGATTTTTACTTTTGTAAGTGAGTTAGGCATTCTGCCCTTGGCTGCGCGTAAACCGGTAAAAATTTGCACGAGAATTGCCGACGCTCACGACAACGCGCCTCTCTGGTTCGGCGCGCCCTCGTGAACTTCCGGTAGCAATAGGGGCACGCGCACAAGACTCGGGCGCTCGTCACTGCGTGCGCTGCCGCCCTGCGTTCCTTAGCACCCGAGACTCCGTGCCGGCCCAGTTGGTTGCTCAAGCGTCATGATAAGCGAATGGGGGCGGCTGACTTCGTTGGAATATCTTCGCAGCAAAGTCCGATTGTGCAGGTGTGCGGTCTGAATACACCACCCTCTTAAAAAGACTGATTCCGAAATTACGTGGTTTAAATTAGGCTCCTTTTACATCCCTAAGGCTGATTTGAACTCGTAGTTGTATCAAAAAACCGACCTCACGATTTTCACTTACAAACGCAGCGCGCGTTTTTTTGTCGTGAGACACAGTACCCCTTAGCGCTGCGCGTAAGGTTTGGATTTCCGTAAGTGCGACACACGCCGTGTCGCATGACGCGCAGCGTTAACCGGCGCAGACCTGCGCTGGCTGGCTGCCTCTTGTAACTCGCCAATCACCGCGCTTGTCGTCGAATATGGGCAGTTTTTCTTAATCGCGGATCACCTGAAAATAGGGCCAACAGTCGGTACTCCGAGCGATGATCCCATTTAGAAACCCAGGGTTTGTACTTTATAAATGCCCTGTCTTTTCGAGTGAGCGACGATGCCCGAGAGAGAATTTCGGACCGATCAAGCCGCGACGAAAGGGATCGGAGCAGGGCCCTCTGCGTCGTTTTTTGGCTCGGTTGCGATGGCCATGCACTGGGGCAGGATGCTGAAGAACTGCTCGGCCTCGGCAGGACTTTTTAGATCAAGGTAATGCTTGCGAATAATGCTTTCAGAGTTGCCCGCCTGCAAAGCGGCTTCGCCCATCGAGCGAAACTTCGCCACAAACATTGAAATAAACGTGTGCCGCATCACGTCGTGCGTGAGATCAAATTTTTTGGCCACCGCTGCGCGTAGATGCTGCAAATTCGGCGGGATGAGCGGAAATTGTTTTAGTGGATAAGCGCGCAGCCAAGCAGCAAGATTGGGCTGGATTGTGACATTGCGCTTCATCCGCACCTTCGAGACATCCGGTTCAATATGAATTACACCAGTATCTAGGTTTATCTGTTCCCTCTTGAGTTTGAAGATTTCGCCGTTGCGCACGCAGGGACGGATGCCGGCAAAAAGGCATAACGCAAAAAAAGGCACAAGGCGCCCGCCCTCGTGCGTTTCCACGAAGCTCATCAAATTCGCGGACTCTGTTGCGCTCAGCGTCTTCGCCGAGCCACGCCGATGTGCAATACGGTGATACGGCACTTTCTCAATTGGGTTCGCGACTACCCAATCCTTTTGAAACGCAAATTTGAAAAACGTACTCAGGATGCCACGCCGGTTATTATAGGTCTTTAGCGAAGGTTTACCGCGCTCACAAAACGCTATCAACGCGGGCACCTTCAAATCCGCTACCTTACAGCACTGAAAACGGGCCTGCAGATGAACGAGTTCCTTTTTGATGCTGCTAGTCTGCGCAATCGAAATCAAACCGCGCTCTCGTTCACGCTGTTTCGTCACTAAATATTCTTTAACGGCTGTGTTAAGCAGCTGCTCACGCTCGGGTACGCGGTAGTTTGCCAGTGCGTACTCCAAATAGAATAAAAGCGACTGATTGGGATTTTCTCCAAGGCGACGAAATGCCGCCTCGGCGTCCTGTAACTGCCCCTCGCTTAAGCGGGTGATTGTAGTGCGAATTCCGGTCTCTCCCTGAATCAGCTGAAGTTCCAACACCTGTCGTTCAGCTACAGCCTCAGTGCGCGTCAGAAAATTTTTGCGCACACGTTTTCCATCCAACCAACCGCTGACTCTAAAAACGATCTCCCCGGAAGGATTCGTAAACTCTGAAATAACGAACTTAGATTTTGTCTGCATGACCGATTTGCCACGTCAATTGGCAAATCGGCTGTTGGGCATTTTAACGTGCTGTATACCAGCATGTTAATGGCGGAGAGGGTGGGATTCGAACCCACGGTACCCTTGCGGGTACGCCTGATTTCGAGTCAGGTACGTTAGACCACTCTGTCACCTCTCCTAACTCAGGGAGGCGAAACCGTAGGGGTCATACGATAAAAAGGAAGCCGAAAATTTTAGCGGCATCAAATCAGCGCCTCACCCGAAACTTATGGCTGCCGATAAATCCGGATCGAGCTGCTCACCAAACCGTTTAGCCCGCCCGTTGCTGCCGTTACTCGGTAATTATTACACCGCTTCGCTGCCTGTCGAAGGAGGTGAAGCGGCTTCCGCCGACTTAGAAATTGCACCGGGAGCCGATTTCGCTTTGTTAGCAGCACGTTCCTGGTCTCGCTTTTCATCCAGCGCTTTCTCGGCCGCTTTGGACGCGAGTTCTTTGGCTAGAAAACGAAAGCAAAAATACGTGGTGACCAACAGTACGGGAATGGTGATGAAATTGAGAATTGGCCGCTGATTACGCGTGTTGAGCCCAAGCGCGAGCCCAACCATGCCAAAGGCGAATCCCACCATCGAGGTGGTCACGACGTAGCAGAGGACCATAACGATCCAAGAGAGGAAATAGTCACTCTCCTTCAATTTGGGGGGCATGATGACTTCTGATGTAGCAGAGTATTTGCGAAGAGCGCAACCCAACAGAAGGCCGCGCAATTAAAGTATTCACTCTTCCAGTATGGTCCAGCGAAAGCCCAGATTGGTTCACTTCTTTTTATCGTTCTGACCCGTCACGAGGTCCTTCACCACCGTGTCCAATCCGCGCACCGCCGCAGCGAAGTGGAGGTAGTCGAGTGTCTCCGGCGTGTCGGTAGGTTTGTGATAATTCCGGTTTCGGAAGGGTGCGGTATCCGTCACCATCACTGCCGGGTAACCTTCTTGCCAAAACGACCAGTGGTCCGACCAACCCACGCCCTGCAAACCTCCGGGTAACGAAGCACTCTCCACCGGCAAAACATTGGCCGATTCAAAAACCGTTTTCACTCGCTTAACCAAGGCGCTCGACTCGCGGTTTCCGACGATCGCGAGAAAATTGCCGCGTGAAGGATAAAACAGACTGAGAGGAAACGGATAGTGCTGAGTCTTCTTAGCGTCCGTAAAGTAACCCATCGTCTCCAGCGCCAGCATCGCGACAACTTTATCACCCTGCGCTTTGCAGCGGCGGGCATAGACGCGGCTCCCCATCGCATCAGTTTGAAAGTACCACGGCTCCTCGTTCGTAAACGCCACAAAGCGCAGCGTGCGTTCTGGCGCCGCCGTCGAAAAACGTTCCGCCAGAGCCAGCATCGCCGCCACGCCGCTGGCATTATCGTCCGCCCCCGGCGTTTGCGGTACCGAGTCGTAATGCGCACCGACGATAATGATTTCCTCAGGAAATTTCGTGCCACGTTTTTCAACCTCGATGTTTTCGCAACGTTTAAACCCAACCCTATAATCGAGTCGGTTCACCTTCCAACCGGAGGCCGCGAAACGTTGAGCGACATAATCAGCAGCTTTCTGCAACACGTCGGGGGCATACAACGAACGCGGCCCGATAGTATCCGCAAGCATCGTGACATCTGCTCGCAACTTGGTTTCCAGACTAACATCGTCTCCACGTTCCTGCGCAAAGGCCACCGTCGATAAAAAGCAAACGCCGAGGCCAGCTACGATCTTTCGCATAACACGTCGCAGCGTTTTCCGCTTCCCTGATTTTTCCATGCGGGCATGATGACAACAGAACGCTTATTCGCCAGCCCTTTCCAACCGATGTCTGCCGCCAAACAACGCCTTGATGAACTGCTCGTCGCACGCGGGCTCGTGGCTTCGCGTTCCCAGGCCAAAGCGCTTATCATGTCGGGCCGCGTGCTGCACGGAACCGATCGGCTCGACAAACCAGGCAAGGAATATCCGGTTAATATTGAGCTCACGGTCGAGCAGCTGCCGCGCTTCGTCAGCCGCGGCGGAGAAAAACTCGCTGGTTTTCTAGAGAAATTTCCACTCGATCTGCGCGGCGTGCACCTGCTCGACGTTGGCGCCTCAACGGGAGGTTTCACGGACTGCGCTTTGCAGGCCGGCGCCGCGAGCGCGATTTGCGTGGATGTCGGGCGCGCCCAACTTCACGCCAAACTCCGCGCTGATCCACGCATCACCAATCTTGAGCAAATCAACGCGCGTCATCTTAAACCCGGCGACCTGCCCCGCAGTGAGTTTGACGTCGTCGTCATGGATTTGTCGTTCATTTCGCTTAAGGCTGTATTGCCAGCCGTTTGGCCGTTCCTACGGACTGGCGGCACGCTGATCGCGTTGGTAAAACCGCAATTCGAAGCCGGCAAAGCCGAGGTGGATAAAGGCCGCGGCGTTATACGCGACGCTTCGGTACAAGATGCTGTGCTCGCCAACATCACGGCCTTTGCGCTAGCAGAACTTCCCTGCTCCGTCGTTGTAGGAAAAATGGACTCACCCATTACTGGAACCGACGGCAATCGCGAATTCCTGTTGGGACTGCGAAAAACTTGAACCAATCGACCGGTCGTGCACCTTTGACGAAGACGTTTGTCAACTTGAGCATTTCCCATGCAACCCATCCGCAGTCTAGCGTTCGTTGTTAATACGCAGAAAAAAGGCGCCAGCGAACTCGCCCGAGCGTTGATGGCGATAGCTGAGACCAAAGGTATTCGGATTTGCCATACGGATCAGTTTCCATTGTCTACCGGATTCCTGAAGGGCTGCGATGCCTGCTGTGTGATCGGCGGCGATGGTACTCTGCTCGGGGTCGTGCGCGAATCCGCTCGCGAACAGGTCCCGATTATCGGCGTAAACCGTGGCAGTCTCGGCTTTCTCACCACGTTTTCCGCCGAAGAAGCCCGCACAAAATTCTCCGCTTTGCTTTCTGGCGAGTTCCGCCTGGCGCAGCGTTCGTTGCTCGATTGTTCGACCGGGACGGGGCAGCACGATCTCGCCCTTAACGACGTGTTAATCAAAGACGAGCGGCCGTCACGCCTTGTGCGATTAGAGGTATTCGCCGATGACGAGCTCGTGACCGAGTACGTATGCGACGGTTTAATTTTCTCTACGCCGACAGGTTCGACTGCGTATAATCTTTCTGCGGGCGGGCCGCTCATTCACCCCGATGCAGGCGTCATCGCCATGACTCCGATTTGCCCACACACGTTGAGCAATCGCTCCATCATTTTCCGTCGCGACGTGAAATTGCGCGTCCATAATCGCGGCGAATCCTCACGTTTGCTCGTGGCAATGGATGGACAGCGAAACCTCGTCTCGTGCGAAAATTCGCCGGTCGAGATTTCCGTGTCCAAACTCGAGCTTCCCCTCGCCCAGCGCCTCGACTACTCCCATTTTTCCGTGATGCGCACCAAGCTGAAGTGGAGCGGCGGCGTTTCTGGAAATGGCGCTTGTTAATAAAACGCGCCAACTGCTTCCGGGCTGATCCGATCGTCTATCCACCAGCCATCACTGGCCGGAAACCGGCCTCAGTTAGGATGCGTGCAACGACCTCGCGTCGGTCGCCTTGAATCTCGATTCGGCCATCTTTAACCGTGCCACCCGAGCCAGCTGCCTTCTGTATTTTTTTTGCTAGCTGCTCTTTTTCCGGCAAGCCGATGCCGGTAAAACCCGTAGCCACCGTGACGGTTTTGCCGCCACGGCCAGCCTTTTCGCGCAGGATGTCGACGCGTCCACGATTCCTCGCCGAAGCCGACGGAGAAGGCACCTTGGCGGCTGCGGCCTGAGCCTGAGTCGATGAAACCGGTCCCGCAGGCAATGACAACCCGCTGAGGGCCGCGAAGGGATTTTGTCCTAGGCCTTGTCCACCGTTGGTCGAGATCTTCTCTTGGGAGCTCATTTGCCACTGCTCTTTATTTTGCCTCCGCCACAAATACCAGCCGGGATATCGGTTGCGCCGCCGAGAAATTGCAGAGCCTTGTTATAGCTCCGCTGGTCAAGGAAATGAACGAGTTGTGGATGCAAACTAGCCCGACCATGGCTGGCTAAATCGTCCAACCTGGATGTCGCCGAGGCGATCGCTGCCCCATCAGAGGCCGTAATGCCATCCATTAGATTAATTAGCGCTGCTTTGATCTCTGCTTCCATATAGGTTATTAATTAGAATTATCCGTTTACCATCAGTGTCTTAACTTTCCTGCAAAGTGGCCGAAGGGCGGCATACAATGGGTAATCGACTTGAACCATTTGTCAGGCGGCATTCACTTTTTCTCACGCCCCATATTACGCCAATTAATGAGGCTCTGCCGAAATCAGCCTTAAGCTCTCACAATTTTATTATCCTTCGATGAATTCCATGACGCTCCCGACCCAAGCCAATGCTGACATCCTCGAGTCAGCCTACCGCTCCTGGCTTAACAACCCTGATTCAGTGGACGCGACTTGGCGGGCCTTCTTCCAGGGGTTCACGCTTGGGACCAGTGGCAATCTGATCAACGGCAACTCCAACGCAGAGGCCGCGGCTGCTTCCCTTCCCCACAGCCTGAAACAATCGCATGTTCTCAGCCTAATTTACCACTATCGATCCATTGGCCATCTCCAAGCTCATCTCGATCCGCTCAGCGCTCCGCCGCAACCGTCGCCTAAGCTGCAACTCAGTGAATTCAAGTTAACGGAAGCCGATCTCGATGAGCAGTTCGATGTGGGCCATTACCTGAACGGTGGGCAAATGAAGCTTCGCGATATTATCGAAAACCTACGCGACACGTACTGCAGCCACATCGGCGTCGAATATATCCATATTCAGGATACCGAAGTACGTCGCTGGTTACAGGAACGCATAGAACCCGATCATCTCCGCCCGCGTTTCAACAAAGCGCAGAAAACTCGCATTCTCCGTCGTCTACACAAGGCCGAGCTCTTCGAAAAATTTCTGCATACCAAGTACGTCGGCCAAAAGCGCTTTTCGCTCGAAGGGGGCGAGACGATGATCGCCGCGTTCGATGCCATTATCGAACACTGCCCGCACGTCGGAGTGGAAGAGATCGTACTCGGAATGGCGCATCGCGGTCGCCTCAGCGTCTTGACGAACATCATGCGCAAGCCGTTCGACGTTCTCTTCGAGCAATTCTCCGAAAACTACATTCCCAACGCCGTCGGCGGCGACGGTGATGTGAAGTACCACCTCGGCTACGAAGCGGTGCTCGATACCGCGGCCGGGAAGAAAGTTGAAGTCCGCCTCGCGGCCAACCCATCGCACCTCGAGATTGTTAATCCCGTGGTCGAGGGTAAAGCCCGCGCCCGCCAACGCATCCGCGGCGATACCGCTGAACGCCGCAAGGTATTGCCGTTCCTGATACACGGTGACGCCGCGTTCGCCGGCCAAGGCGTGGTCGCGGAGACGCTTAACTTCTCGCAGCTGGCCGGCTACAAGACCGGCGGTACCGTCCATTTTGTTATCAACAACCAAATCGGTTTTACCACGCTCCCCGGAGACGCTCGTTCAACACGCTACTGCACAGACGTAGCCAAGATGATTGAGGCTCCGGTTTTCCACGTGAACGGCGATGATGCCGAAGCCGTCTGCCATGCCACCGTCCTTGCGCTCGAATTTCGCATGAAGTTCCAACGCGACGTCGTGGTCGACATGTATTGTTACCGCAAGCACGGCCATAACGAAGCCGACGAGCCAGCGTTTACCCAACCCGTTCTCTACAAGAAAATCGCTAATCATCCGCCGATCTCCACGATCTATACGGAAAAACTTGTCGCCGAAGGCTCGCTCACCCAGGCCGACTCCGAGGCGATCAAGGCAGAGTACACCGCAGCCATGGAAGCCTCATTCGCCAAGGCCAAGGCGAACGAAGCTGAAAAGGCCAAACGCGATCCCGCAGAAAAATTCCGTGGCTCCACCGCTATTTTCCAACCCGTCTATCAACACAAGCCGGTGCAGACCGGCGTCGCGCCCGCGCTGTTTGAAAAATGCGTGCAGGGGCTTACCAGCGTTCCAGCGAATTTTAAGGTCAATCCGAAGATCAAACGCTTGCTTGAAAATCGCCTCCACGCCTTCAAGGAAGGCGGCCCGGTCGATTGGGGCTTTGGCGAGGCGCTCGCGTTCGGCACGCTTTTGCTTGAAGGGATTCCCGTACGCCTGAGCGGACAAGACTGCGAACGTGGAACCTTTAGCCATCGCCATGCAGTGCTCTACGATCACGAAACCCGTGAAAAATACGTGCCGTTGCAACACCTCGACACGAAGCAGGAACGTTTCTGTGTATATAATTCGCTGCTCTCTGAAGCCGCTGTGCTCGGCTTCGACTACGGCTACTCGCTCGATTACCCACAGATGCTCTGTCTTTGGGAGGCGCAGTTCGGTGATTTTGTTAACGGCGCACAAGTTGTGATAGACCAATTTATCGTCAGCTCAGAATCAAAATGGCAGCGCAACAGCGGCATCGTCCTTCTGCTCCCTCACGGTTATGAAGGACAAGGGCCCGAGCATTCCTCGGCGCGCCCTGAACGCTTCCTACAAGCCTGCGCGGAAAACAACATCCAAGTCGCCAACCTCACGACTCCCGCCCAGATCTTTCATGCACTGCGCCGTCAGATGCATCGCGACTTCAAGAAGCCTCTGATCATCATGTCGCCAAAATCTCTCCTACGTCACCCGGCGGCGGTTTCGCGCATTGATGATTTTACCTCTGGCTCTTTCCAAGAGATCATTGACGATCCAGTAGCTTCCGCCAAAACGTCCCGGGTCATCCTTTGCACCGGCAAAGTTTACTATGACCTGATCGAATATCGCGAAACCAACAAGATCGCCGATTCCGCGATCATTCGCCTCGAGCAGCTCTACCCGCTGCATCGCAATCGTCTTTCCGAACTTTTCGACAAATACGGCCACGACAAGCGCCTGATCTGGTGCCAAGAAGAACCGCAAAACATGGGCGCTTGGTCCTGGATCGCCCCTCAACTCGAAGAAATCTTCGGGCACAGAGCGATCTACGCCGGCCGAGACGCTGGTGCCTCGCCCGCCGTGGGTGCACTCGCGGTTCATAAAATGGAGCGTGCAGCTCTCCTCCAAGACGCTTTCAATCTCTAAAACCCCTTCTTCTTATGGCTCTGCTTGAAGTTAAAATCCCCCCGATGGGCGAATCAATCACCACGGGCGTGCTGGCCAAATGGCACGTCCAAGACGGCGATATCGTTAAAAAAGATCAGCCCCTCTTCGAACTCGAAACGGATAAGATAACTTCTGAAGGAGTCGCTGAATCAGCAGGCAAGATCTCCCTCAAAGTGGCTGCCGGCGCCGAAGTTAAAATCGGTCAGTCTATCGCCTTGATTGATCCAGATGTCACCAATCAGAAACCAGAAGTCAGCGCAGCATCGACCTCTGACCTCCGACCTCTGACCTCTTCAACAGCCTCTCCTGCCGTTCGCCGTCTCGCCGAAGAGACTGGCGTCGATCCGACCAAAGTCACCGGTACCGGTAAGGCTGGTCGCGTGACCAAAGGAGATATGCTCTCTGCCGCTGAACCTAAATCCGCAGCCGTAGTTCCAACACCGTCCGCTGCGCCCGTTCCCACCGCTACATCCGTGCCCTCGTCAGAACGTCAAAGCCGTCGGAAGATGTCGCCTTTGCGCCAACGGATAGCTCAACGCCTCGTCTCAGCCCAGCACGAAGCCGCCATGCTTACGACCTTCAATGAGGTCGACATGTCCGCTGTCATGGCGCTCCGCGCCAAATACCAGGACGACTTCGTCAAGAAGAACGGACTCAAGCTCGGCTTCATGTCTTTCTTCACCAAGGCTGTCGTCAACGCGCTGAAGGAAGTGCCTGGCGTCAACGCCCAGATCGATGGCGATACCATCGTCCAGAACCATTATTTTGACATCGGCATCGCCGTCTCGACCGAAAAAGGTCTCATGGTTCCGGTCGTCCGCGGCTGCGACACACTTGGCATGGCTGACATCGAAAAAGCCATTGCTGACGCCGCCAAACGCGCCCGCGAGGGCAAAATCACGTTGGCCGATCTCGAAGGCGGAGTCTTCACGATCACCAACGGTGGCATCTTCGGCTCGATGCTTTCCACCCCGATCATCAACTCGCCACAAAGCGCGATCCTCGGTCTCCATGCGATCAACGACCGCCCCATGGCGGTCAACGGCCAAGTCGTCATTCGCCCGATGATGTATCTGGCACTTAGTTATGACCACCGCCTCGTCGACGGTCGTGAAGCCGTCACTTTTCTGGTGAAAGTGAAACAGGCGATCGAAGACCCTGCTCGCCTCCTCCTGAGCATTTAATTTTAACAGAAGGCAGCGAAGAGAGCAAACCGGTGGAGACTCACTGCGACGCCTAGCTCCTAAACAACCTCTTCATTACCTCCGTTATCTTCTGTAAAATGTCTGTTCCCCAAAACTTCGATCTTATCATCATTGGCGCCGGCCCCGGTGGCTACGTTTGTGCCTTTCGCGCCGCCCAACTCGGACTCAAAGTCGCGCTTGTCGAAAAACGCTCCGCCCTCGGCGGCACCTGCCTCAACGTCGGCTGCATTCCCAGCAAAGCACTGCTCCATTCAACCGAACAATTCATTTTCGCTAAAACCCATGCTGCCGACCACGGCATCAAACTTGGCTCCGTCTCCATCGACATCGCTACGCTGCTAAAGAAAAAAGATGGCGTCGTAACCAAACTCACGGGAGGCGTCGCCGCCCTCGCCAAGGCACGCAAAGTCACTGTCATCACCGGCAGCGCTTCGTTCGTTTCGTCGAATACGATTGAGGTAAAAGGTGAAAAAGAATTCTCCCAACTCACCGCTAAAAACATCGTGATCGCGACCGGCTCCGCGCCTGTGGAGTTGCCATTCATGAAGTTCGACGGTCAAACGATCGTCTCCAGTGACCAAGCCATCGCGTTCGATGCCGTTCCAAAAAAACTCGTTGTCGTGGGTGGCGGTGCCATAGGCCTTGAGCTCGGTTCGGTCTGGGCGCGTCTCGGCGCTGAAGTCACAATCGTCGAATTTCTTCCTAAGATCGTTGCCGCTTACGATGACGACATCGTCCGTAATTTCACCCGTTTGCTTCAAAAACAGGGTCTGAAAATAGAAACAACGGCCAAGGTGACCGGTTACGCGAAAGGTATTCTAACCGCCGAGCGTGATGGCAAACCGCTCGAATTCCCCGCCGACAAAGTCCTTGTCGCCGTCGGCCGACGCCCTTTCACCGATGGCCTCTCGCTCGAAGAAGCTAGCGTTCAACTCGATGAGAAAAAACGCATTAAAGTTGACGACCACCTGCGTACGTCGACGCCTGGCATTTGGGCCATAGGCGATGTAGTAGCAGGCCCCATGCTCGCCCACAAAGCCGAGGAAGATGGAGTCGCCGTTGCCGAGTGGATCGCGGGCAAAGCTGGTCATGTGAATTGGGATCTCGTCCCCGCCATCGTTTACACCGATCCCGAAGTTGCTGGTGTTGGACTCGGCGAAGATGCGGCCAAAGCCAAAGGTATCGCGGTTAACATCGGTAAATTCAACTTCGCCGCCAACGGTCGTGCCATCGCGGCCGATGCCACCGATGGCTTTGTGAAAATTATCGCTGATGCGAAAAGCGATAAGATCCTCGGAGCACAAATTTTGGGCCGTGGCGCTGGCGAACTCATCAGCGAAGTCGTTACGCACATGGAATACGGCGGCAGCGCGGAAGATCTTGGCCGAACCATTCACGCTCATCCAACTATGAGCGAGGCCGTCAAAGAAGCCGGCCTCGCGGTGAGCAAGAGCGCGTTACACGCGCTCTGAAGGCTATTTCGTAGATGCGACTGCTTTGGTGAAATCGAACCACTGAGTAGCTCTAACAGTGACCGCCCGGCCTTTGCTCGTCGGCGGTGAGAACCTCCACTGTAGAATGGCTTCAAGTGAAGCGTCGGCCATCGAGTCGTTCTCGCCTACATCCACAGCAGGCATCCGCGGCTTTCCCGTTTCATCAATGTAGAAGTCCACGCAAACACGCGAGCTCCCACCTTGAGCACCGGCCCCCTTCGCCAAAGCTGGCGAAACCACGTGTATCGGCCGCGGCTGTGCATCGAGTTCGTTCATCGGTACTACACACTTGATCGGCTTTTCAGGAATAATTCCTTTCAAATAAGCATCCCACATATCGAGACAGGTCATCGAGGTGGCTTGCCCCGTCGTTTGAAATGCAAAATCCAATACCGTTCGCGTGGCGATCGGTGTGCCTCGGTAGGTAGCCGGCTTATACTGCCAATCTTTTACTGCGTCCAATGCAGCATTAGCATATCGCTCATTAGTGTAATCGAGCAACATGCAATCGACAAGGGTACCGCTCGCGTCAACATTGACTATAATCCGAACCGCTCCTGATGCAGGAAGCGGCACTCCTACCGCTGGCATAACAGAGGGTTTGCTGGTCTGGATAACTGTCAGCCGTTGATCAGCAACATCCGCTGCAAATGTGGACTGCACAAAAATAGCGCCGATGGTCATTGCCCCCGCCAAACATAAAAATCCTAAGAATGTTTTCATTAGAGAATGGGTTAAGTTTTCCTTTACTATAACCCCGTAACGACACACATCCCGTCATATTCTACCTTTTAATAAAATAGCCTCACAAGTTAGCCATTCCCTGTTTCTTGTGGGTTCATAAAAAATTCCGCCAAGATTAGCGTGGAAATAGCGGAAACGAGTCGCTGATTGTCTGCCACGGAACAAAAAAGGCCGGACGCAAAGTCCGGCCTCTGTAACTACTGATTGAAAGCTTACTTACTGATGTCCGCAAGCATCGCGTCCAGCGTGCGGTAACCAGCAAGCAGTTTGGCCGCGGCCGCACAACGGTCTTTCGAAGCCAACGCCGTGTTCTCGGCGAGGAACACAATGTAGCTCGCGATGTTCTTGGCAAAGTTCAGACGACCTTCGTCGCTGATCGAGTAGAACCGTGCACGCTGCTGATAACCTGCAGGCGAGTGATCGCCCAGCGCACTCTTCTCCGCCTTGCCCGCACCAGCGAGGACGTAGAGGAAATTGTATTCAAACCAGAACATATGCTCAGGGCTAATCGTGAGTGATTCGAGCGCAGTGCGGGCTGTGGCTTCGCTGGCGAAAACATCGACTGATTTGCCCGACTTACTCAGAGCGTCGGTCACGAACACACGGGCCATTTTCTGCTCAGTCGCGTCGGCGCTGAAAATGCCCTTTAGAGCGAGCTCAACAGTAAACTTATACCAGTCTTTCCAGAGGGCTTGATCAGCAGCGTTTTTCGAGGCGAAGAGCGCACGACCCATTTCATAGGTATAACGGCCGCTGGTCTTAATCTCGAGATTACTTCCGGTGACTTGTCCCATGACCTGGTAGTTTTCGCCGGATTTTCCGGAGCCGGAGTGAAACCCAATGCTTGACCCAAATTTCTTACAGACGTCCCACTGTTTCGCGATGAGCACCTTGAGCGCAGCATTGTCGGGATACGGCATGTTCTTTTGGAAGCCAAAAGCTGGCGCAACGAAGTTGATTTTCATGCCGAGCGCCTCGCAGAGTGAAAGCATGGTTGCCGTCGTTTCCGGCGTGGTAAGGCCCGGCAATTCGTCGATAGAGAGCTCGCGCAGGTATTCACGACCAACCTTCGTGGTGAAAAGCTTTGCACGGGCGGCGGCGTATTTCTCATCGCGCACCTTCATTTTCTTAACGCCAGGCCAGACATAGGCCAGGAGCTTGGCGAGATCGGCTTCATTAACCGTCAGGCCGATGGAAGCAACGCGGGCTTTGACTTTGGCGATCAGTTCGGCAGGCACGTTAGCCTTAACCCAACCATCAGCATCATCAGGCAACTTGGTCTGAGCCAACTCGGGTGAAAGATCGAAAGTGATGTAGCTAGCTAGCACACAGCCGGTGACAAGCTGGTCTTCGCGTACGTCAAATTTACCACCAATCGGCTGATGGTCGGCGTTAAAGCTCCAAGCGATACCACAGCGATGAAAACCAGTTTTCAACTTTGAGAGCACACAACCATGGCTCATACCCTCCACGCTCTGGCCCTGGTGGCCTTCAGGCACATTCGTTCCGATGAATGGGAAGGGCACGGTGTCGAGTTTGCCATCAAGCATGGCCTTCACGTCATAAACGAGCTCACGCGGGATAGAATTTTGATTGGCAGTCACGCCAACGCCAAGGGCGCTCATTGCCCATTCGACGGCAGGCCAATGCAGCGTCGTGAATCGTGCACCGATGCCAAGCGTGCTTTGTCCGAGCCTCTGTCCCGCCGTTGGGAAAATCGTCGAATCCGGATTTGCTTCCTGTATCAGATTTTTAAGTACGAGAAGGTTCGCGAAACTCGCTGGGAAAGCGACGCCGCCCGCGATTTTAACGCCCTCAGCGAGCGCCTTGAGACCGTCGCCAGACTTGGGCTCAAGTTTCCACGCGCAATCTCCCGTAGCTACATCTTCGAGCAGAGTCCATTTGCCCGCCACGGTTTCAAAACTGCTTTTAGGCCAAATCTTGATACTCGAACCACCAGCTAACTTTCCACTGAGGGTCGGCCAGTCCAGACAGAAGTCGGGGCTAACACATGGATTGTTAGAGATACGTAGGTTATTTTGGAGGAGGAATTGATTTATAGTGCTCATGGGGGGCTTTCTTTCAACACCTCCACCCCGAGATGCGCGAGTGCAAAAAACAAAAACTTATATTAAAAAACCAAACATTTGAAATATCCTCAAAACTAATACGGAGCCACGGGAAGTCCCGCCTAGTAAGAAATCCCTACTCCTCCACTCCTGCAAAAACGAGGGTTGGAAATGGCGGCGCCTACAAACATTACACTAACCTGCTATCCGGCACAAAGACATGCAGGATCTCGAGTAGAAATCATCGCTATCCCCAAGAAACGAACGGATCGCTTGGAATAACAAAGGGCGTGAATCAACCTGCAGCGTCTCGTTCGAGAAGCGCCTTCGCCTGCTCGAGAACTTGCTTGCGCCGTTTCTCAAACTGAGCGGTAGAATCGACAAATTTCTTTTTCTCGTCCTGGAATGAAGTGACTTCGGCTTCCCAAAGGCTGCGTTCCTGAGCAAATTTCGCTCCATCTTTTTTGAGGCGACCTTCCTCAAGCTGGAGTTTGGCTTCGATATCGGCAAGTTCGGCTTCTTTTTTGGCGAAGTTTTTATTGGCGGCTTCGACTTTGGCGAGATCGGCTTTGAGCTTTGCCTGTGAAGATTCCACTTCGGCGCCGATGCGCTCGACCTCGTCCTGTTCGGCTCTCACCTTGGCTTCCATCGCCTTGATTCTGGCTTCGGTTGCGGCGATACGTTCCTGATCGGCCTTCAACTTCTTCTCGGTCTGCGAAATTGAAGCACGCGCTGTTTCGATTTCTTCCTCAACAGAGGCGCGTTCCTTGGCGAATTCGGATTTTTCCTTGGCGATAGAAAGGCGTCCGGAGTGCAGTTCCGCCTCGACCTTGGCCTTGGTCTCGTCCGCAGCTTTCTTCATCGCAGTCTGCTCGGTGGCGAGCCTCTTCTTTTCTACTTCGAGCGAGGCGAGGTGTTCTTCCAGCTCGGCGCGTTCCGTGAGCAGCTTCTGTTCGTTCTTCTTGAGAGCAGCACGTTCAGTGGTGACCGCCATTTCGAGCTCAGCCAATTTAGCCTGTTCTTTTTCAGCTTCCTGTTTAGCCCTGGCGACTAGGGCAGCAGCTTCATTCTTAGCTTTGTCGAGGGCAGACTGAACCTGCGCTTCCTGTTGCTTGAGCTTAGCTTCACGAGAAACCAATGTGGCTTCACGCGCGCCCATCTCGTCCATCTGCTTCTGGATTTCAATCCGCTCCTTGGCGTAGTGCTGCTCGGCTTTCTTAAGAGTTTCGCGTTCGGTAGCGAGCGAAGCTTCCATCTCGGCAAGCGCTTGCTGCTCCTTGTCGGCCTCAGCTTTGGCTTTGGCCAAGATTGCGGAAGCTTCGGTTGTCGCTTTCTCGAGAGTCAATTTCGCCTTGGCTTCCTGATCGCGCAACGCGGTCTCGCGCGCAGCGGCTTCGGTGGCTTGCTTCTTAAGCGCGGCCTGTTCGGCGGCGAGGCGCTGTTCGTTTTGCTTGAGAGCACTGCGCTCCGTGAGGAGAGACTCTTCCATCTCGGCAAGCTTGAGCTGTTCTTTTTCAGCTTCGGCTTTCGCTTTTTTCAACAAGGCATCAGCGTCGGCTTGGGCTTTTTCAAGTGCGGCCTTCGTCCTTGTCTCTTGCTGTTTGACCAGTGCTTCACGCTCCGAAAGCGAAGCTTCCATTGACTCCAACTCGGCGCGTTGTGTAGCAATTTGCTGTTCGGATTTTTTGAGCGAGGCTTTCGCAGTCGTCAGTGCCGCTTCCCCTTCGGCGAGTTTGCGCTGTTCCTGTTCGGCCTCAGAACGGGCTCTCTTCAGCAAGGCCTCTGCCTCGGCTTTCGCAGCATCATATTCTGCTTTCGCCTGTGCGTCACGTTCACGGAGGGCTTTCTCACGAGAGGTCAGCGCAGCTTCGCGCTCAGTGTAAGTGATTGCACTCTTCTTGAAAGTAGCTTGCTCAGAAAGTAGTTTTTGTTCGCCCTGTTTTAGAGCCGCTTTTTCGCTCTCAAGCGTAGCTTCTGCGTCGGCAAAGCGAGCTCGTTCTTTTTCTGCTTCGGCACGAGCTTTCGCGACAAGTGAAGCGGCCTCGGCCTGAGCCTTAGCCATCTGGGCCTTGATTTGATGTTCCTGCTCGCGCAGAGCAGCTTCACGTTCGGCAATAGCGGCAGACTGTTGTTCGGCTTCGGCGCTTTCGACTGCGATTTTTTGTTCGGCCTTTTTGAGCTTCGCTCGATCAGCCGCGATAATGCTTTCGGCTTCGGCCATCGACGCGCGGTCCCGGGCGACTTCTTCGCGGACTTCGGCAACGATGGTTTCCGCTTCGGCCTTTGCTTTTTCAACAGAAGCACGTGCCTGCGCTTCTTTTTCGCGCAAACCTTCCTCACGCTTGTTTACCGCGTCGATCTGAGTCTGAAGTTCGGTACGCTCAGCTGCGAGGCGCTGCTCGGTCTTTTTGAGAGCAGCCTTGTCCGTGGTGAGAGAGGCCTCCATGTCGGCAAGGCGTTGCTGCTCCTGCTCAATTTCTCTTTGGCGGGCATCACCTGCTTTGCGCTTTTGATCAAGTTCCTTGAGTGCACTGGCGAGATTGGCTTGTTCCTGCGCGAGTTGATGTTGCTCGGCGGCGAGGGCGTCGCGCTCTTGTTTGAGAGCTTTGGCTGCAGCGTCTTGTTGCTTTTGCAACGCGCGCAACTCTTCGAGTTTCTTTTCTCCTGCTGCAATCTCCTGACGGGCTTCAGTCAACGCTGCGCTCTCCACGGCGAGTTTGGCTTTTTCCGCTTCCAAACGCTGGCGTTCAACACTGTCGGCAGCCAAACCATCAGCCTTTTTCTTAGCCGAGTTTTGCTTTACCATCGCCTGCTCAGTATCCAGTCTCTCCTGATCCATCAGGAGACGTTCTTGGGCGGCAACTAATGCTTCTTCGCGCTGCTTAAGTTTAGCCTCGTTTTTCTCGAGATCAGCAAAGCGCGCAACATTCTCGGCCACGACGGCACGTTCGGCCTCGAGTGTGGTGACGCGTTGCTCAACCTTCTTGGCTTCTTCAGCAAGCCGGGCGCGTTCGCCAGCTAATGACGCGCGTTCTTTCGCGAGCTCTTCGCGAATCGCATCGCTCTCGATGGCAGTTGGTTTGGCACGTTCTTTACGAGGTGGTCCAGCCTTGCCAGATGGTTCGGGTGCAGCCGTGGCAGACGCACCACCTTGAAAAAATTCTTCAAGTGAACTCCAATCAGCGTTACGAAGGGCCTCGCCGGCGCCATCGCTCTTACCAATAAAATCGGCGATGCGCTTGGTCATGGCCTCGATATCAAGAGGAGGCTGGAAAACGTCCTTCACGCCCAAACGGATACCACGAACCACAGTGGGCAAGTCCAAGCCATCAGCCACAAGAATTACTTTTGCGCGCGGTTGAGCCTTGCGTAATGTCTCAACAAAATCCAAACCATTTGCATCCGACCCACGACAATCCGCCAAGATGACGTCGACTGTTTCTCGGGCCAAGTAATCTTTTACCTGTGACTCCTCGCGCAACGATAGTGCATGAAAAAAAGCCCCGCCAAAGATCAAAGATCTGGCTTGGCGAAGCATGTCGCTGTGCTGAACTAACAGGATTTTGGCGCTCACTTTACTTTCAGTTAATACATTCTGTCACAGGGTGAAATCTATACAACGTCAATCTATCGTAAATCTGGTGAAATTACCTTATATAACTTTCAAGCCAATACTTTTAAAAAATAACTACGACACAAAGACTTTTCCCTTTACAGCAACAGTTGAAGGATTACGCCTCAGGCGGGCGTCTTCTTAAATAAATTTACTACGTATCCCGAACATAATGAGCGCTTCAGACTCTATTAGTTATTTTGTCGAACTGGGTGAATATAATCTTATCATCGCCCGAGCTAACCTCGGCCCTAAACCGCGCACGATCGAGGCCATCAAGGAAGTGTGGATCGGCGACGCCGCCGGCACCGACAGCGCACTCAACGAGATCCGGCCCGCCGGCAGCAGCGCCAAAGCGATTGCCCTGCTCCGTCTGAAAGCTCGTGGCACCTATCTCGCTGACGCTGCCCAAGCAAAAAGTATAACCACACCTGACGCCGTCGAAGCCTTCCTTCGCACCTCGCTCGGCGCCGAAAACACACCAGCCAATTGGGCTTGGTCGAATGTTAACAACGGTCTCGCCCCTCAAGGCGGAGCCCGTTGGATACTCGACGCCGCTCCCTCGACCAACACCGAGGAGACGCTTGGAAAGATTCGCGGATGGACGTTTGAGCTTGTTCGGTGCCAGTCCGCACCGATTACCCTCGCTGGCGCGTTATCCACCGCCGCCAAAAACGATACTGTTCTCCTCCTCGAGGTTTCCGAGCACAGCACCACGTTGATTGCCGTGTCCGGACAAGGCATTACAGGACTTACTTCGGTCCCAGTAGGCCTCGACGAACTAGCTGGCTCTACCCAGACCGCATTGGGCCTAAAGTTCCGCGGTTCAGCCGCGCGATTGATGTTCAACGATTCATACGATTTTGCAGAAGCGGCTTCCGGTATCGCGGAGCCTCTGGTTAATGCCGTACGTGCCGCCTTGCCCAATCTAGGAAGTCCTGCTCCCACCAAACTGGTCTGCGGTGGCATTCTGGCGCGTCAGGCTTGGATCACACAGGCCATCGCCAAGGCGCTCAATCTCACCGTTTTTCCGCTCGACGCAGCAGCGTGGGCGAGCAGCCGTGGAATCGCCTTCGGCCCAGGGCTCGCGCCAGCGGATGTCGCTCCTTCATGGTTAGGCGTTTTGAACGCGGCTGCAGCCCACGAGATCGCCTCGCCTGGTAGCATTCGCGCATGGAATCCCCTTTTATCAAATACTCCTCTTGCGGCTGCGCCGATCATACCGGCCATAATTCAAGAACCGCCTAAACCAGCCACACCGCCGCCAGCGATTATACCGGCTATCATCCAAGAGCCGCCCAAGCCAGCTACGCCTCCGGCAAAACCGGCGATTATCCCGGCTATTATTCAGGAGCCAGCGAAACCTGCCGCACCGGCTAAACCGGCCATCATTCCTGCAATCATTCAGGAACCGGCTAAACCCGCGACACCGCCTCCTGCGAAACCTGCGACTCCGGCTATCCAGCCGAAACCAGCAGTCATTATCACGCCTCCTGCGAAGCCAGTGGAAGCCGCTAAACCTGCGACACCACCAGCCAAACCGGCAGCCCCCGCGGCAGTGATCAAGCCGACAGATGCAAAGCCCGGTGCTCCGGCCACGCCAGCCAAACCAGCGATCGCATCTCCCGCCCCAAGCAAGCCTTCTCCCGCTCCTTCAGCGGTGAAACCCCCGGGCGCCAAACCAGAACCTGCCAAACCAGCTCCTTCCGCCAAACCTGCTCCTGCTCCGGTCGTCGCCGGCTCTAAGCCCGCCACGGCTGCTCCTTTCCCGCCGAAGAATAACAAAACGATGCTGTATGTCGGCATTGCTGCCGCCGTCATCATTGGCGCCGCGGTCTTTTTCTACGTCAATTCTACCAACAACGCTAAGGCCGAGGCAGCCGCTAAAGAAGAGAAGGTCCGTCAAGATAACGAGGCTAAG
>Ga0302321_100000829_pt1 | contig 26820 bp, 43 predicted proteins | sample Fen_T0_1_FD_202505 | JGI IMG/M metagenome (GOLD analysis project Ga0302321, IMG submission 202505) | Peat permafrost microbial communities from Stordalen Mire near Abisko, Sweden - Fen_T0_1 | ecosystem: Environmental > Terrestrial > Soil > Wetlands > Permafrost | place: Sweden: Abisko... | reverse complement strand
CTCTCGAGCATACGCTATACCAAGCGATTGCTCCAAACATGACTAGCCGTTTCGAGTTCGACAACGCCGACCGCACCGAAAAGATGGGCACGGTTGACCAGTTCACCCAGGGAACCGGCGCGAGCTACCTCCGCGCGAATGGTGAGCCTTCGGTAAAAAACCGCTTCTCAATTCCTGAGGGCTATTTGTGGGCCCGCGAAGGCCAGCCGTCTTCGCAGCTGCAAATCATTACGCGCCTAGAGAACGACATTGTGATCCCCTTCACTTGCGTGCAATCGCCCCTCGACGGCACTTGGCCTGTGCTGACCGCGGTGTACCTCGAGATCATCATGAGAGTCGGCGGGCTCAACCTCCGCATTCCGGGCAGCAACTAAGCTAGCCCGCACTCCGCACACAACAAGGCAGGGGCAGAGCCTAAACGGCTCGCCCCCACCCTGGCACAAACCAAAGCGTGAGGTTTTCCCGTGGATCAAAACCAATATTATGCACTCGTCACGAGGCCGGCCCGGTTCACCTGGGAAGCCTCCGTCAGCCTCGCCGGCACCGATCAAGCATCGGCGCAGGTGCAAATTGATTTCCCTCGACCTGTTCAGGTCGTTTCAGTCTACCCGTCCATTTCACCGATCGGCGGCGCGGACACCCTACCGGTACCAGAGCTTGACGATCTGCTCGTGCAAATCGACCTCGACACGGCCGCGCAGCAGCGGCTGACGTCGCGTTTCGATTCGGTGCAAGCAACAGGCGTTGGCACCTATCCAAACGTCACACTAGGGTCATTTCGCGACAGCGTTCTAGGCTCTCGCGTGCTCCTGTGGGATCTGCCCGATCCGCGTCCCACGCTGACGTTTACGTTCGCCTGGAAGCGGCTTGTTTCCGGCGGGCCCTACTATCAAGACGTGCAAGTTGGATTGGCCCTCAACTGCAATTACCTGGGGGGCAAGTAATGTCCAGCCCTTACAAAGTTCCGGCGTTCGGCAAGACTCCGGCAATGCGCATCAAGAATGAAAACCAATACCCGGGCCCGCTCGGTTCTTGTCGCGCGCAAATTCTCATTGTGTGCAACACAACCGCGCAGATCACGACCTACAACAGCACGCACGTAGGGAATGAGCAGAATATTGTGATTCCGGACGCTTACAAGATTTTGCCCTACACGACGCTGACCCTGCTGTTTATGAGTGGCCCACCTGCTGACACAGACTACCGAATCGGCATTACTCCGCCCGCCTTCGGCACAAACGCAGACGTAGCAACTGCAACGGCTGCAGCGGTCAAAGCTTGGGTTGCTGCGAGAATCAAGAAATACCCCGATCTCAATGGCCTGGACGCCAACATTTCGCCGACTGGCGCGAACGTGGTGCTGCTCCAATTGCCTTGGGGCATCCTTGGAAATCCTGCGGCTGTCTACACAGGTGCAGCGACCGGGTCCATTACTGCGGGCAGCAAAGGCGTCGACAATCCGCTACGGGCGGGCATCGTCGGACCGCGCCGAAATCTCTACTTGTTCAAGGGCCCGTACGTCGATCAATACTACGGACCGATTCCGGTAGGCTAATCAGAGCAACGCAAAGCGAAAGTAACCGCAAAAATGCGAAATGTGAACATCAGAGCCGGCCTACGTGACGTCATCACTTTCGAGCCAAAGACCGCCGAAAATGCGGTCTCAGTCGTGGTGCAAGGCGGGACTGTGCCCTGGTGTTTGCATTTTCGCGCACAGATTGGCGATCGGCGCGCCTACGTTGGCAGCGTGAAACTATTTGCGACGAAAGATCCGCGACTGGTTGCGGTCGTCTCGTGCCCTGGTGCCTCAAAATGGGAGGTCTCCGGAGAACCCACAGTATTAGGCGCGAAAGACCAGATCGAGGTCGCGCTAAACGGCCACGAGAGCAAAGGCGGGCCCTGGGGCGTTGTGCCGATAGCGGGAAACAGTGTGGACGGCGCGAGAGCCTACCGGATCATTTCTGGCACTTCCGGCGGCCCCATTGTCGTAACTGGCACGGTTTACGGGTGGACGGCTTACTCGGTTGCGGGTGGAAGCGTCACTTGTACTGCTTCGCCTGCCTTCTCGTTTACAGTGCCGATCGCGGCCGGCACGAGCGTTTCGGGTGACTGTCGAGGATGCGCGCCGCCCGTCTCCAATTGGACTTTCACGGGCACAGACTCCTATTTTCTCGAGGTGTTGCCACCCGGCGGCGCCTTTGACGGCTGAGGTCTTCAATGATTGGCAGTGCTCAAATTCTCCCAGGCGGTGGTGGTGGAGGTGGTTCAACTGCAGGCTTGACCCAGGCGACTTGGTATTTGTCAGCCGCTGGCAGCGTCCAGAACAGCGGGATTGATGCCGCTCACCCGATCCCAGCCTCCGACCTGCAACGGCGCATCGGGCGGCATCTCGGCACCATTCCGCAGTCGATAACAATCACCAATTTGGATGCGACTCCTCGGATCGCGTTTGACATCGCCTTAGCCAACGGCTGCACCTGCGAGCTAATCCAGGCAAATCAAACGGTAGCACTCGCCGGGTTGACGCTTTCGACGGTGACCGCGGTATCTGTTGCGAACCGCGCATTCTTACAAGGCTCGATTGCGGCTTTTGACTGGTCCCCCTATGTCGATCAAAGAATGGTCGCAACGTCTGGCACCAACCTCGGCGCCGTAAGCTGGATCACAAAGGTAAACCCCAAAGGCGCCGGCGGCGCCGACATGGGAAACACTTTCGCGCAACTGACCAGACTATTTGTTGAGCCAAAAAGCTCAAATAACTACGTTGCAACCAACGGCGATCCGACAACGTTACAAACCTTTGCCGTGCAGACAATCCCACAAGTCGGCGAAATGGACGTTAGAGCAACGGTATCGCCTAGTACTGTGGTTGCGTCGGCCACTACCGGCACATACAGCAATCAGCCCGCGCTTGTAATCAAGGGTTTCGACGTGGCCCACCTGTCGACCTATGCTGCGGGAACGCTCCAAGCCAGCTTGGTGATTTGGGGCAGCAAAATCAGGCAATGGTCCGCCAACGGCTCAACCTCATCAAACACCCAATTGATCGCAAGTTACATTCAGTCGACTGACGGCATTTTCCCGACCGTGCGCGCCCGCGGTGTGGGCTGCAAATCCACGGCGGCTCTTGCCCTCATCGCCTATGGCAACGTGGATTTGCAGTACGTCGCCTTTGAAGGGGTCGGCCTGAATCTCGCCTACGGAAATCAGCACCTACTGTCCTTCTGTGGGTTCAGTAACGCGCCTGCATCGACGCCGGGGCTCGCCATCGGTTCCGGCGTGCAGGTCAAGGGGACCAACCTAGTCGGCCAGAATAACGCTACTTATGGGGCAACGGTAGACACAAACGGCACACTGAAGACAACGATTTCGGGCGGCGCGGCAACTGTCGTTGGTATTGGTGGCGTGTTCGGTGACTGGCAATTTGCCTCGGGAATCAATCGTTCTTGGCTGAATGGTCTCCCGCGGGAGCATGCGCAAGGCATCGCGCCGGTAACACAATTGGCGGGAGGATTAGCCGCCTATTTGGTCCCGGAAATGCCAGCCGACGCGGTCGTCTCGCCTGCGTACAAAGTGAGATCCATTGCCATCCTGACCCCCCTCGAGGTAACTGCGCAAACCACAGGCGGGTTCACAATCCGAGGTGACACGGGAGACTCAGCCTCGACAGTCTCAGCCATTTGGAAAGGCACCGGCGGGGCCGGCGGAGTTGTGGCGGGCTAATGCCGTCCGCCTACGGTACTGGGTTTGGCACTGTGTACCCGACGCGGTGCATTTGGGACCGCTCGATCTCGGGTGTGACTCCGCTTGATATCGTCTATAGCGGGGAGGGTTTTCAGCTGTTCGATTTCGAGCACCGACTACGCCCGATCGTGATGCGGATGATTCGAAATTGGCTGCACGAAAACCCGCTTGTTCAAGTAGCTGACCGGCTGTCGATGCGAGTATTTGAGCGCCCGATTGATTGCCAGGACCGCGGGATCTCCCTCGATACGCAAAAAGACAACATCCAAAAGCACACCTATTTCGGCGTTTCGTCTGCTGACCCGTGGATACCTGAGCCCGTGCTCGATACGTTCATGCAGAATTCAATGACCGGGTGGGGCTCGTCGGGTGCCTATTCGCTCGCCTTCATCAACGGAAATCAGGGCCTTGGCGGTGTTTCGAGCTACTCGCGATCGGCTCAAGTGTCGTTGGAAGAATTGCTTTATTCCGGATGCGCCGACCAAATTGCACAGCATGAGCTGCTCGGGCACTGTATCGGGCGCACAGGCGACGAATATCAAACCGGTTTCACAGCAGCAAGCCGAGCCGAAGAAGACGGGTGGAGAGCTTCCAACCAAAACGCCAACCTAACCGGCAACTTCGATTTGACCAAAACGCTCCCCGATCCTGCGGCAAATGTGCCGCTAGCCGGCGGCCGCTCACAGATTCCGTGGCACGCGTTGGTTACGGACTTCGAGACAACTTGGCCAACGTACAAATATAACGGCGGTTCGCCTGGATTCAACGGCATTGCGCCGAAATATTACCTTGTTGGAGCATTCGAAGGCGCTCGCTACTCCTACACTAATTGGTATAGATCACAGTACAATTGCCGCATGGTGCAATGGGGCGACCCGTTTTGCGTCGCGTGTTGCGCCTCGATCCTGGCCCAAATTGCCCCCCATCTAAAACCATGAACCTAAAACAGTGCATCGAAATTGCCGAAGCATCCAAAGACCTGACCCGTCTCAGTCGCGGCGTTTGGATGCCTGACGTGTTCGTGATTTGGCACCCGGGCGGCCGAGTGTGCATGGACCGCGTCGTTGAAGTCGATGGCGTGCGCAAGTTCGACGACACGCAACCGAACGAATTGCACCATGACCCGTCCTTGGTACTTTGTGGCCTAGGAGCTCCTAGACCCTACGAACCCACACCCGAAGACAACTCTGCCGTTGACTGGACGGCTAGCACCCGAAAATCGGCATCCACGCCACAACCAACCACCGCGCAGCCAGCCACTTTGCCGGCCTGGCTTGTCGCGCTAGCAAAAGGTACCAAATGACCGAGCAAATTCTAAAATATATCGTTTCCGCCGGCCTGTTTCTGTGGAGCATTCAAAAGATAGTGTGCCCGGCGGCGCCTGGGTTTGAGGCTCTTGCAATGGTCTGCGATGCCCGCAAATGGGCCGTTGCCTCCGTCGTGCTCCGAGCAATCTCGAGAGCCCTTGGCGTGGTTTCGCTGGTCGACTTCGGGGCAATCCTCCGCGGTCTTGGCTTCCTCGCAAGCTCCGCAAAGACTCCGCCAGCGACAAAAATCACCCTCACGTCGATCGCAATGATTGGCCTTTTGACTGGCTGCGCGTCGCTCGGCTTCTTGCGTTCCCCATCGCTATGGGACAAGGCACAAGAGGCCTGCAAACTCGCGTATGGGAGCGCTCCGGAAGCTCAAGCCGAGGCAACGCGCCGCGGGCTGTCATTCGACGATTTTGCGCAGCTAGTGTGCCAAATCTCCGAAGTCGTGGAGCCTTGGGTAGTCGTGCGGCCAGCGACTGCCGCGCCTGACTGGGCGGCGACCGAGTCCATGACGCGCGCCAAGGCGAAAGGGCTCGTCAAGTGATGCGGCGTCTAGGGATCTTATGGTTGTCGGTGTGGTTTGCTGCGCTGTTTGCGTTCAGCTGCCACAACTACCGCCCCGATCCGGGGCCGAGCTCCGGAGGGATGCCCGCGGTCGGTGGTACTTCCTCCATCATAAACACGAGCAGTTTTGGAGGTTTAGGCGGCAAATCGTCCGAAAGTTCATTGATGGGCGGTTTTGTCTCCTTCGCCGGCTCATCGAGCGCGACCACGACTGCGCCGCCTGTCGCCATCGAGTGGCCAGAATGCGCGGAAACCACCAGAAAACTTGAGAAAACGGACGTTGAGCATTATCGGCACTTGCTCGGCCGTCGCGTTGTTGCGGGCCCATCGATGCGACTTCTGTCCGTGCTCCCGCGCACCCTCGACCTTCCCCCGGTCCTTTGGGAGCCGTTAGCCGACACCCTCGACCAAGGGGACCTCGGCAGCTGCACGGGAAACGCTGGCATACAGTGCCTTGTATCCGCTCCCTTCCGCTGGGATGGGCCGTTGGATGCTGAAACGCTGGAAGCCCTGGCGGTGTCCGTTTACAGCGGGGCAACGCGGCGCGATCCCTTTCCTGGACAATACCCACCGGACGACACTGGGAGCGATGGTGCGTCCGTCATGGCGGAGTTGCGCGCGCGCAACTTTATCACCGGGTGGACGGAGGTGGTCACCCTCGAAGGGATCCAGCGGGCGCTGCAGTCTGGACCGTGCTCGATGGGTTCGAACTGGTACGAGTCAATGTTTACGCCCGACCGTTGCGGCAACTTGTCGATCAACGGCAAAATTGCTGGTGGGCATCAAACCGCCGCAAAGGGAGCGGATCCCGTCAGTAAAAGGATTCTTTTCTTCAACTCGTGGGGCCGCAAGTGGGGCGCGCAACGCCGCGGGCAGGGGGGCTGGTTCTGGCTGTCATTCGCCAACGTGCAGCGGCTGATTGAAGAAGGCGCCGATTTCCAATGTCCTTGGGGGCCTCACTAAATGGAAACGCGCCAAAGCCTACGCCAGCGGGTCGCAAACCTCGCATCAAACGAGGAGGGGAGCACCAACGCGGCCCGCTATTGGCGCGCGGTGCTGCCCGAAAACTGGAAGGGCCCCTATCCTCCCCAATGGTGCGGAGCGTTCGCGCTGTGGTCACTCAAGACCGCGCTTGGTTGTCCCTGGCTTTGGCAGGTGGGTGAAGGATTCCTATTCCGACTGCGCCGCACTTCAGAGCCCGATCTAGGGGATATCTGCTACCGGGCGCACTTCCAGCATCATGCGGTATTGACCGCGGTGGGCAATGCAGCCGACGGAAAACCGTACATCATCGCCCAGAACGGCAACGCAGGCGATCCGCCCGGCACTTGCCTTGAATCATTCACCGACCGCGGCACCTGGACCGCCTTCTACTCAATTGAGCCGCTATTGTCGGCGGCTCTCGCAAAGGATCTGCCATGAGAGAACCCAAAAATCGCGCGCGAAATCCGCGCGTTCGCTCGCACATTGTTAGGCTGGCCGCTAATGCCGCGTTCGGCGCGCATGCCGCGGAAAATCAGGTGTTCGCCCTCCCCGCCGGCGCCAAGAACGGCGACAACATCACGATCACGCTCGTTGGTCCGGGCGATCCGCTCGACTCCGCCAACATCCTGAATTGCCTGTTGAAGGCCACAATCAACAGCGGTCAGCTCATAGTCACAATTCAAAACGCCTCAGCCAATCAAATCGCGCGCGGAATCGCTGACGCTCGCGTATCCTACACCCGACCCTAACCGAATCGCGCGCGGCGCATCCAACCAGCAAAGGAAAGACGGACATGGCAAAACGACGCAAGAAGAAGGCAAGCAAAACGGGCCGAGTGACTGTCTCGAAAGCCCTCCTGAACAAAGCAACAAATGCCCTGGCAGCCGTAAAACGCACGGTCAAGGCAGCCGCAAAGCCGCGCAAGAAGGGCCGCCGCAAGAAGGCACGCCGTAAGGCTCGCTAATGTTCGAACTCCCCCGATTTTCAGGACTCGAGAAACATCGGAGCGATGCCGATCGGGCGGAGTTTGTGCGCACTATTCGCGGCGCGGGTTACGACCCGGTCGCGGTTGCGGCGGTAATCGAAATCGAGTCAAATCGTTCCTGGGATCCTGGCGTACACGGCCCGGCGGGGTCGTTCACTGATTACCCTGGCTATCCCGTGGGGCTGATTCAATTCGCCCCCTCGACGGCGCGAGGACTCGGCACTACCTCGGCACAGCTTGAACAGTTGAGCTTTGCCGAGCAGTTGCCTTTTGTGGTCGCCTACTATGGCAAGTACGGCGGGCCGTCGAAGTTCCAGCGGCCTGGGGATTACTACCTAGCCGGGTGGGGCGCTCCTCCGTCAACGCCTGACAATCGGGTCTTGGCTGTCGAAGGCTCGGCCGCCTACAAAGGCAACACAGGACTCGACACGAACAAGGACGGGACGATCATAGCGAGCGAGCTGCGCGGCTTGATTGATGCGACGATTGCCAACGCTCGTAAGCGCGGGACCTTCCTCGTGGATGACAGCCCAAGGCCTTCGCCTTCGCCACTAGGACCAAATTGGGTGGGGTTTGACGCATTGGCGGCTAGTGCTTTCGGGCTCTCAGTCGCTGCAATCGCCTTAGCAGCGAGAAAGCCAGCAAAATGAACTTTGACAACGAGACCCCGAACACTTCCAACCCACCCACCGAGCCCGTTTGTGGGCCTCTACTCAAGGAACGCACAAGGCGTCGCGAGTCAGATGCGCAAATCATTGTCCGACTGACGACGGTGGACACGCGTTTGACCGCTATCGAGAAGATTTCACGAGCGACCCTCGGGTGTCTCGTGGTGATGGTGATTTCCGCGACGCTCGAATACGCGGGCGTTATCGGCAAGCACGACGGCGGGCGGGCTATCTGGTCCCGTGCAGTCATGGACGGCGTCGCGTCAATCGTAACGGGAGTGGTGCCGAAATGAACTATCAAGACGAAGTGAACAACCTGCGAGCCCATTGGTATTTTCCCGGGCTGGCGGATACTGGCGCAGCGGAGCCGGATGCCATGGGATTGACAACGGCACAGCGTCAAACGAACCTAGATCGGACCGTAGGCATTGGCGCCGCTGTTGTCGGGGTCGTTGCGGGTTTCGTCGGCGGTAAACTGCTAGGGGTGGCGCGATGACAACACCAGCAAACACGAGTTCAGCGTCAAACGGCACATTCGAAATCCAATTTGTCAAACAGATGATCGGCCAAGCTAGCCCGGTTGCAAAGTTCGGCGGTCTAGTTGCCGGGTTGCTCGTTGGCGTGTTGCTCGCTCGCTCGAGCGGAAAGAAAAAAGGCAAGTCCCGATGAACTATCAAGACGAAGTGAACAACCTGCGAGCCCATTGGTATTTCCCCGGGCTGGCTGATACTGGCGCGACTGCAGACCCGCTGGGGCCGCCAACGCCAACAGATCCGACGCACCCTATGACTCCACTGGCCAGTCTACAGGGAGCCCTAGCGCAGGGCAGGCAAAACGCCATGTACGCAGCGTTAGGTGGTCTCATCGGTGGTTTCTTCATCGGAAAGATTTTATGACCTACGAACAAGCAGCCCTGAACCTACGCGCCCAGCTCTTTGGTTGCGGCTCTTGCGAAACTGGCGACGTTACCCCGACGCCTGACGCGCAAGCGGCTCCCGCCGGCGGCTACCCTCCCCCTCCCGTCTTCAATGTGACAGACCTGTTGCCAACCCTCACGGCTGAGCGAAATCGCCAAGTGGGGCTAGCGCTCGTGCTCGGCGTTGTGGGTGGGGCCGTCGGCGCCGTTGCATTGACGCGGATTGCTCGCGCCTAGGCATTGCGCGGCACGCGCGCTGCGCGCTACTCTGGCGCTATGCTCCACCCGCTAGCGCTCTCCGAACATCCAGCCCCTAAACCGCCGAATTGGCTTCTGACGACGTGCCGAGGGCGCGTCGCTCACCTTCGGGAGGCCCTGCCGACTTGGCTGGATCTCCTGCCTGACTGGTCGCCGCTCGTCATCTGTTGCGATGACCGGGCGGCTTTCGACTATGCGTCTGGTGAATTGTTCCTCGCAGGCCGCGGCGCGGCTGTCTACACCTCGCAAGGCGAGTGGTTCTCACGGCTCGAGGCCATCCGTCTTGGACTCTATGCGCTCGAGGAGGGCACCATTCCCGACGGGCGAGCGTTCGAGCTGCAATTGCCGCGAGAGGATGCCCCGATCAAAACCCTCGGGCGGCCGCACCTACGCGGAAAAATCGCCATCTTCGATGCGGACACCATCGCGCTGTCAATGACCGGTCCGACCATGAGCCGGGTTGACCAATACGCCGCCGGCATCGCCCAGAGTGGCATCCGGGATGACATGGGCTTTCTTCTGTGTGCCGCGGAAGTGCTCCAATACGCCGTCAACCAAATCGAGCGGAACGCGTTCAACGGCTACGGGTTCGAAGACAGCGCCCTGAGAGTGGGCGCATGGCACGCAACCAACGGCGCATTTATGGCACTCCCGCCCTGCTGGGCCCGTAAGGTCCACAACGATGCCGCAAGGGATGCGAACTACCGCCAGCCAATGAAACTGGCCTCGCAGGCCAACGCCAAAGCCTTGGGAAGTCTTATCACCAGGCTGATTGAGCCGTCCAAATGGGTCGAATGCTGCAACGCGTGTTTGCCCGGTCAAAAGTTTGACATTCGGCTACCGCAGGTCTCCCCGTGAGGTTCTCGTTTGTCTATGGTCTGAAGTACCGGGCCCGGGTCGCAATGCCGCTAGCTCTGCAGCGGATGGTCCCGCCTCAGTCGATAGCCGCCGAGCTGCAGCGCTATCAGCTGTTTGGCACCGTGACACCGCACGGCCTCGAATATGTCGTAGAGGCCCAGTTTCGAGGTCGATCCGGCACGTATGACCTCCCCGAGCAGGTGCAGAGCTGCGAAGTTATTGGACAGTAAAAAAACGAGCGTACGCACGAAGAAAAAACTTGCGTACGCACGATGCGCGCGGTAAGGTTTGGGCATCGGTAACCCGTGCGGTTACAACGGAGGCCCAATGCAAAAGACAGAAGAAGCGCCAGCGTCCTGGCGTCGCGACACGTTGCGCAACCTAAAAGCCATCACTCAAAAGCACACCGAGCAAAACGAGCGCCAAGAACGCGCAAATCGTCGGCTCGAAGAGGTAACAAGGAGGGCGGCCCGTGTCAGCCGAATCAGACCGCGCTGAATACCGGGACCGGTTGGAGCTGTCGCTAATGTGGACGGCTTCGGTCGTTCTCGAGGTGCGGAGCTGTGTCGGTGACTGCATTGTGACGCGTAGAAAAGGCAGCGTATTCGTCGGAGCGGACGGTGCCTGCGTCACCTTCCCGCCTGACGACGTGGCAGGGCAAATGCCCGTCCAAAAAACGCAGTCCGGCAAGCGAAGATCGATCCAGTTGCCTAGTCCTGCGGTGCGATGGTTTGTCACAAGCAAAGCACCGATCGATGTGTGCCGGATCTGTCTGACCGATGAAGCCGAAGCGATCGACATGGTTTTGACCAAGACAGTCGAAGGCGTCGTGATCGGCGCAGTCCAGGGAAGCCTCCCGGTGCCGAGCGGTTTTCTCGTGCGGTTTTACCTCCGGCGCGATGCCGGGTGGTCCAATTCTCTTCCAATGAATGCAGCAAAGAAACGAGGTGATACGTGATATTTCTGGCAATTCTGTTTGCGTGTACGACGGCGGTTTGTGTGCTGGTCATTGTGCGGCTGGGCAAGTATTACTGCGGGGAGATCGAGCGGTACCGCCTCGAAGTCGAGCGGCTAGAAGCCTGCACCAAAGCTCTGCGCGATGAGCTGAACGCAAGCTTGAAGGACTTGGCGCAAGCGCGGCACGACGTGAGACACCTTGAGTTGAAGCTAAAAGCGGTAGCCGAAAACGAGCGCGAGCTGGTTGCCTTGTGGGGGCAGTTGAAACCCTTATGACAGGCGACGAAGTGAGCGATACACGAGTCAGGCTCGGCTTGACGCGTGCCGAATTCGCCGAAATCTTTCTCGCGCCGGCCTCGACGGTTTATCGTTGGGAGGACCGCGCCGAACTGCAGATCCCATGTAGCCCGCTCCACTCGCGGATCTTGGAGATCTTGCGAAACCTGGCGCTTGGAAAAGTGCGCAGCGCGCCGGCTGCACAAGTCGGGGATACACTCCGAAATTTGAAACAACACGCCTCGGGAAGCGCGCTGCTAGTCGTGCTCGCGTTAGGTATTGATCAAGGAAGGATCGTAAAACGTGGAAAAGCGTGAATTGCTCTGTTTTACCTGTGAAACGCCATTGACCGTCGCACGCCTGAGCGGCCCGGGTGGCTTGCAGTGGTTTCGCGTGCCGAACGGATGCAGCTTGGCCAAGGTGGTCGTGATGCAAAATCACGGGCAAACGTACATTGAAATCGTGCAGTGTGAAGCCTGCACAATGCGACTCGAGAAAGGCGGAATGCCGTCATGATGAGAAAGGCGGAGCCGTGACGCAGCCAAGAATCTGGAAATGCATCGCGGGGATATTCGTCGCGACTGGCTGGCACCCGATTTGGCGCGAGCCGATTGGCAAGCAACGCGAGGGGGAGCGCTACAGTTGTACGGGGTTTCTTCGTGTGGTGCGCGCGATTGAAAAACGACAATGGGAAGACCGAAGCGCGATCAATTCTTACGTATGGGAGCCCGATCGTGGTTTGTGGGTGCTCAGTGCAAGCACCGCGGTTTTTGCCGACGGGGTGGCGTGGGAATACGGACCAGAAGCGCTGCCGGCTGGAATTGAAGTCTTAGACCCAGGCGGACTAGCCTGGAGCAGCAAGGAGTTGTGCGAATGACCGCGAAATTTGAGCCGGAATATATAGACCCGCAGCTTTGCAGGTTCCTGCGGTCTGTTGAAACTGCGTGCGTAGTCGCTGCAAAGTTCGACCGCGGCGGTTTCATCAGCAAATCAAAGGCGATAAAACTTGCAATTGAGTCGGGCGCGGTAAAAACCGAGCAAGAAGCTGAGCAGATACTGAGCGAGCTAATTGGGGATCGGCTGCTCTCCGTGACCAACGGCGGGTTTTGGATGCTTGCGAGCGCATCGCGCCGGCTGAAAAACAATTGGCTCGACCTGGAGGAAAAATGAACACACAGAACCAAGACAAAACGAACCTACTTGAAGAGTTGGTTAGCTTGATCGACAAGCTCGAAAGCTTGCGAGAAAGCGCACTCGCCGCGGCGGAAAGGTGCCCACGTAGTGCCCCAGAGCCAAACGCTAATCAGCGTTGGAGACTTGTTGCGTCGTCACTAAAGGACGCAAAAAAAGAGATCGCGCATTGGACCTACAACCTAATGGGCCTTGCTTTCGCGGACGAAATGCGGCGCGAAAAAGGAAAACCAAATGGACCATGACCTTTGGCCAATTCACTTGGCGCTTGTGTCCGTCGGACACGCAGTCACGAGGGCAAAGCGGGAGCTTGAGCCCGGTTGCCCGCACGCATCGGAAACGTTTGGGCGGCTGACGCAAGTATTGCGTGAGGAGTTTCAAACATTGCGCGACCTGCAAACCTTACGCGAACTATTGAAACGGGGTGAGTGCGCACCAGGACCGGACTCACAGCCGTCAGCCGAAAGCTAAAACACTGCTAGTCTGTTCAGTATTGCGTTGCCACCCGTACCCGTGAGAATTGCTCTAACCGTGCTTCGCGGCGCCCAAATCTTGGCATTCTGCAAACCGGCTCAGCCGCCGGCGGGGTCGTGTATCGTCCACGCGGGTCATGCAACGCGGGGAGGCTCTTGTCAGAATAAGGATAAGTCAATCAACGATGCCAAATCGTGCGGCCTGACTCGTCAGTCTTGGCTCAACTTCAAGGGCGATTTGCCGTCGTTGGTTGACGCGGGGGGGGCCCCAGTCCCGGAGCGGTCGCGCGCGGCAACGTGCGGAGCGGGGAGCTACCAAACTCCCCCGCAGCACATGCGCGCGACCGCTCCGGGACTGGGGGGGGGAGAGGCGCACGAAGGGCGACCGGACCCGGAGGGGGGAGCGAGCGCGCCCACCGGGCGCGCTCGCGGGGGGAACCAGCCCAAAAACCTGCATTCTGATTCTCATGTCCGAGCGTCCACAATAGGAGCATCGGCCGTCTGATGTTCAGTAGTTCTGTTCAGTGTTCGGCGACCGCTCAGCCTCGCAGGCGGAAAACCACTGAACAGCAACGCATGGACTCCGCCAAGAAGCGGGCCCGTGCAATATCTACGGGACTAGCCGAATTTCGGAAAACTCCGGCCGACCGCTTACCGTTTCACGTGAAACATTGCCATGAGACTGGCTCTCGGGACTGGTGGATTCACACAGTCAACAAGAACGCTCCGGAAGGCACGGTCACCCGGGTGCCGTACCGATGCAATTCATGGCGCTGTCCAGTGTGTCGGCATCACGAGTCTCATGTCATGTTCGCGAGAATCGCTAAGGCTTCCGCTAACTTATCACCAGACGGCTGGTGCTTCTTCGTGCTCACGCTGGACCGAAATGGGACCTATTCGGGCGAGAAGAAGTGGGAAAACGCGCAAGAGGCCTACCGCGACCTTTCGAGACTACGCGCCGCATTTTTCCAAAATCTTCGCAGATTTCAAAAGCGCATGGGATGGCCAAAAGTACTGAACCAATGGGTAGGCACTACCGAAGCCCACAAGGCAAAAACCGGGGGTTGGCCGCACCTGAACCTGATGATTCACTCACCCATGCTGGCGGAGTACTTGCGCGCCGAACGTGCCGAGAGGGAGCGCCAAGGCTTAGCCGGCCGAGACCTAATCCAATGCACTGGTGAACTTCTCGCGGTCGTTGAAAATGCCGGTTGGGGGATCATGTCGACGGCGGAATCGGCTCGCGATGGGCAAGCGGTCGCGGGATATATAACCAAGATTGCAGGCAAATCGGACCAAACAACTGGCGAAATCACGAAGCTGACACAGCTTCCAATGAACATGCCGTTCAGATTTCGGCGGCTGGCTTCGGGCAAGTCGTTCCTTCCACCGCGGGCAAAAAACCCAGACGTGACAGGCGCGCTGGTGCGCCGCCAGCGCCAAGGAATTGGGGGCGGCATTGACGTACTTCCGTTGTTTCGCCTGAAAGACCCCGTACTGATTGCGATTTGCGCGCGAGCCTGCGATCTCGAGTACGACATATTTTTGACGGAACTCGAGGCAATGGTCAGATGTGCGCGCCAATACAAGAAATACGGAATTGATGCGATTTCGCTACCGCCGGCCACCTATTGGCTGCGCAAGGTGAGGCTGTCACGTGGCCCACCTATGGGGCGATCTCAATCAAAAGACATTGAAAAGCTGGCCGCTTAGTGGCTAGATGGCAGAGCTTTGCGTGATTTTTATTTGTTGGAGGCAAAATGAGTGAAATTCAGAGAAGCGGCGAAGAAATACTAGTCGAGATCCTGAACGCGGTCGAAGCGACAGGATTTGAGACCGAAACCATCAAAGAGAAGCTCCCTCAGTTCGACCTCGAAGAACCCGAGGAACCGCCACCCGAAACCCAGCGAACGCACGCGGTCACCCTCGACGAGCTGCCGCACGTCGAACCCTTGCGAGTACTCGAGGACATGCCTCCGTTGGAAGCCGTCGAACTTGGGCCGCCACCTGTCGAAATAAAGCCGCCCACCCCTCGCGGCTCCACGTACGTTCCGCCCTACGGCTCCCGCTGGATCTTCGCGTTCGACGCAAACACGCCAGACCCTAAAGTGTGGGTCGTGAGATCCGGAGAGCTTCCGGGAGAGCTAATCGATCTAGCTGACGAAGCCGACACCGGGGCCCCCTACGCGTCAACAATTTGGGACTTCCGCACGGGTATTCTTATCGAAGCTCCCGGTTACCAGCCGCCGCAGAAAAAAAACGCGGTCGAAGTCCCGCCGGGTTCTTTGTGGCGCTACCGAGAGACCAACGAAGAGCATTGCTACGAGGTAATTGGGCCGCATCCTGATTCACCCGGATGCTATTTGGTGGATTCTTGGTGGTTGTTGCCAGGTGGTGGCACGTTCGGAACGCGCAGCATTCCACAGCCGATTTCCTCGAATTACGAACGCTTGATCGACGATCCGCCATGGCTAAACCGTGAACAAGTCCCCAAGCTCTACTCGACCGCGACCCGGAACGAGCCAGCAGAGCCGAAGTCGTTCGACCGTATCGCCTCTGAATTGGGCGTGACTTCGGGGGATGTACTCGAGGCCGTTAGCGCTGTCTTGACGGTCGTAGCCAGCGTTCTCGAGTCGACAGCGGTCCTTGCAAGCAACCCGATCGTTGCGGCCTTGCTTGAGCGCGCCAAGTCTCCGGAAGTGGTCAACCTACTGGGCGCTATGTTGTTGCCTGCAATCCGTAACGAATTGAAACCCATACGGGCAGACCTAGAGCAAAACTCAAGGTTCGACGACCGCACCCGCGTTCTTCTGAGTGAACACTTGCGCGATGAACACGACAAGCGGGCTTCTCTCCAAGAAGTGCCGCTACCCCAAGACTTCTTTTCCACTCTACAAAACGAGCTGAACCCGATCCGCGAGCAAATAGCCGACTTGCAAGACAAGACGAGCGCGTTCGCTCTAAAGCAGATAGTCAGGCAGCAACAAGCCCGCCGGCGCGAAGAAATAAACGAAGAAATGCGCGTGCCAGAAGAGCAACAGAAGGAAACGCGCCGAGCCCGAGAAAACGTCCGATCACAATCGAAACGAGCGGAAAAGCGGCTGAAGACTGCCCATTTGCCGCCAAAGGTCGAGACTCGAGGGCGCAAGCCAAGACCGCCGGGCGAGCTGACGCCGGAGGAGTTGCGAAGAATCGAGCGATTCCTGCACAGTGGTGCAAAGTTTGACAAGGGAGAGCAAAGGCATTTTCGGGCCCTTCTGCTGCAACTCGAGCCGCGGCATATAAAAACCATCGTGCGGAAGCCTCCGAACCTCTTCAACCTCTTGGAAGATATCACCCCATGGTCGACCAACGAACGAAAGGCCTTCATGGCCTGGGTGGACCGTGGAACTGGTTGATTTTGAGGTCGAGCGAGACGAGCGCACCGTGACCATTTCGGCGCGGTGCAAGTCGGGCGCGCTTACAATGACCCTACCCATCGAAGCCGCTTCAACCGTTTCGGCGGCTCTCGAAAAGGCAACAGAAGAAGAGACGGTAGAAAAGACCCTAAGGTGTTCCTTTAGGGCAGAGTTTGAGGTCACAACGTGAAAAACCACCCACTATTTCAGAACGTTCCGGGCTACACCGAAGCCGAACAGCAAAAGGTGAACGAAACCGATCTCGGCACCCTACACCTAGCGCGCTTTGTCGGCGGCAAGCTGCAAGGGATCCCAAAGTCTTGGGACTCCGAAGAGCTGCAGAGCGTAGAGGACATCTACGAAGCACTCGAGAAAATACGCAAAGGCGGAGGCTCGGGGACTTTCGAACTGACGGCGCGAAACCGCGACAAGAAATGGTTTCAAGCCAAGACACGCATTACGATCGAAGGCCTCTCGGATGACAGCGACGAGCCCGAAGAGAAGCCCGCGCCGCGCCCCCAGGAACCGCCACAAGTGCCGCAAATGGGCCCGCCAGCGACGCCGTCCATGACGGCCCCAGGGTTTCAAATCCCAGTGGGCGCAGATCCAAGCACTGCCCTAGCCTTCATGTATATGCAAAGCCAAGCCGAGGACCGACGGCAACAGCGGGAGGATGCGCGCCAAAATCAGATCGTTATGCAGCAAATGTTCATCGCCTTCTCCAAGAACCAAGCGGATCTTGTGGTGGGGCTTGTGAACGGACGACAGGCGCCCGCCTCGGAGTCTTCCGGCGATCTACTCATGAAAGGCGTTGAGATGGGCGTCGAATTGATGAAGGGAGCAGCCGAAGTCAAAGCCGAAAACGAAGACAACAAGCCGCTAGATATGAACTCAATCGCCAGCAACATCGCGCAATCAATCGCGGGAATTCGTGACATAGCAGTAGCAACCAGCAACCGCGGGGCAGTAATCCCGCCGGGTGGGACGACATGAAGAAATTGCAAATCCTAACGACGTTCTCGCGGAACCAAGCCCGCTTTGAACGTCAGATCCACTGTTTGAAAAGCTGGGCCGCTATCGGTGCCGAACTGATTGTCGCGCGAGACTCCGACAATTCAGAACTCGCGCCAATGTTCGACGCTTGCGACGAAATATTCGGCGAAAACTACACGTCATTTGGCATCGAAGAGCCAACGATTGGCGAAATGCTCAACTTTCACAATGACGGCTGCGTGTTGATTCTAAATGCTGACATCGAGCTCGATCTTGACGCGCAAATACTCCCGGAGCTCGAGCGCGAAATCGGCGACGGCATGCTAATCCTACCACGCACGCACGACCTAGCAGGCAAGCAAGACTATGCGCCATGGGGCATTGAAGGGATCTTCGTCGACCCAACAAAAAGCCCTGCACTCGTCGCAATGGCCGAGCGCTATCGACTTGGGCAACCCTGGTGGGATGTAGTGCTGCCGCTTGCGCACCAGCGAGCAGGGAAGAAAATCTACAGGCCCACCGAGCCGATAGCGTTCCACAAGGAGCACGACCATTTTTGGGACTTGGCGCTATGTGATGCCGTCGCGGCCCAAGCCTCGATTGACCTACGCACGCCAGTCCGCGCCAACTCCCGAGCGATCAACCACTTCAGCACCGAAGCTTGGAACGAGCTTTTTGACTGGGTGCAAGACATCGCGATCGGTGAGCAAACCTTCGTTGTCACCGCAGATCCTGAGCCGCCGCCGGTTTTGGAGGCGCCATGTCCGACGGAATAACCCCGCCGGCGGGAGCCCTGCCCGCCGAAATCGCGAAGTGGGAATTCCTGAGGGACGCGCCAAACCAAGACGCGGTTACGCGCGAAATTCAAACCCTGGCGGCGCCTCTAGCGCATGTCGCCTCCAGAAGCCCATGGCCTGCGTACGCGTTCGCATGCTTGGCGCAATGCCTAGCCAAGGATTGCATCACGTACGTGCTCGACACGGACCGAGTCGGTCGAGAACAAATCGACGGCTTCACAGATCCGCAGGGGCCGGCAGACATGAGCTATTTGCGCGGCTCGGAAGACTGCGACGGAAAAGCACGCCTATTCGTTGCGCTCTGCCTTGCTGCCCGAATAAAGGCCCGCATGGTCGGACGTTGGCAGCATGGTCGCCTGGCGCACGTGTACGCCGAGGTCTACTCGAACGGCCCCACAGAGCTACGCCAGCGGTGGTGGACGGTCGAAACGATTTTGAGACGGGCGAGGCTCGGAGACATTGCCGAGCAAGTCCCCACAGAACCTGAGACTGGCAAATGGAGCCAGTGAGGAAAAGAGAGAAAATGCACTACGCAAACGGACGTGAAGCAAAGAACGGCGACAAGGTGATTTGTATCAATCAGACCTCGCCAACCGTCGGCATCCTATACGAGGCGGTTGCGGGGAATGACTTCTGCAACGGTCGACTAGCGCCGGTACTGAATTCCAACCCATGCGCAAATCTGAAAGAGTGTTTGCACCTAGACGACGCGATCGCTCTGCTCAAAAAGCCGAGCGAAACCCCCACGACTTGACGCCATAACGAGCCCGTAGGACCATTGGACATGGCCGATCCCCAATTGCACGGAAAAGCACTGAAGCGCGAGCTTGTGAAGTACTTGCGAGAAAAGGACCGCGCCGCGCTCAAAGTCCTACGGGCTCGAATCAATGCGGCCCGAGTCGACCGCAAGCACGCGATTGCCTCAGTCCGCGCGAAGTGCAAGGAGACACGCGCCGAGCTCCGCAAGCGTCACCAGCTAGAGCGGGAGGCACTCCGGAGGCGCCACCGTGAGGAATGGGAAGCATTCCGGACGGATTGCGAGCTGAGGCTTGCTCAAGCCAAGGTGACAGGAGACAGCGACGAGCAAGCCCGCCGGCGAGAGCTGAAGGAGGCCAAAGCGCTACAAGCGCAGATGAGACGGACAGCAGGCGAGCGCCAACGCTCCGAGCGTCGCTCGCTCTCGGAACGCCAGCAAGAATCAGACGATGAAGTACGGGCCAACCTAACGCCAGATCTGGTGCCCATCTTCGACGCAATGGGGGCGACCTTGAAAGTAAGGGGCCGCAGGACTCGCACCGAGGCGTTTTTGGAGTGGGTCCACGACCATGCAGAAGAAGCGCACAAGCTCCAAAACGACGCAGCAGAGCGCAAACTAGCCGCCCTAATCCAAGCCCATGAGCGCCTAGCAACGGCATCAAGCACCCCGATCCGCTACGCGGGCACAGTCGAGGAGCTTTCTGCACGTCTTAGCGACCCGCTAGCGGATTTTCTCGGAGATTCCGACCCGACCGGCAAGACTTGGACCGGCTATGTCGAGCAAATGGCGCTTGTGATTGGAGAGGCACTCGGCCGCGAATGGTCTGGCAAGTACTGGAAAAAAGGCAACAAAGAGCGCGTATACGTCAAGCAAAACGGCAAAGAGCGCGGATATCTCCAATTTGGCCCGGAGCAGGAAATCGACACCTCACACGCTCGATTCCCAAGCATGCTGCGCGCCCGGGTCCCCGACCTAATTGACAACATACTTGGGAAAGATTGACAAATGATGAAATGCAGATTATCAAAGTGCAGTCGATGCGCCGCGAACAATTCGACAACCCTAGCGGGTATCAACGCGAGGTCACCAAGCCCTCGCGTTGAGCTTTTTAAGCGCAAAGTGTTCGTCTCGGGTTGTTTCGACATCATCCACGCCGGGCACGTCCACTTTCTGCAGTCCGCGCGAGCCTTGGGCGACCACTTGACGGTTTGTGTCGCTTGCGAGTCGACGGTGGAGAAGCTCAAAGGGCGCAAGGCTTCGCTACCAGTCGCGCACAAAGTGGCGATTCTTTCGGCTTTGTCCTGCGTGGATCAGGTTGTGGTGGGCGACGACACACAAACCCCCTTCGACTTCGTGCGGCAATTTGAGGAAATCCGCCCCCAGGTGCTAGCAATCACGACTGACGACCGTTTCGACAAGTTCAAAACGCAGCTATGCGAGAAGTACGGGGCAATGCTGCATATTCTCGCCAAGACCAAAGATCCGTTGTGCTCGATGCAACTAGCGCAAAAGAAGCCCGAAGCCGTCCGCGTGCCGCTGCGAGTCGACTTCGCCGGCGGGTGGCTCGATGTGCCGAGGTTCGCGCGACCAGACGCGCGGATCGTCAACTGTGCGATCGATATGTTCGTGACAAAGGAAAATCAGGCTTTCGGCGGTGGACTCGGACATTCAGCGGCTTGGCACATAGCCAACGGCCGCGACGCGATAGCGGAAGAAATAGCCGCCGGCGTCGGCTGGCAAGATGCTGCGGTCATCGAAGAGACAAGCGTTTGTGTGTGGGATAGCGGCCCGCGCCCCGTGCTGATGTATCGTGACCGGGGAGACTTTTTGCGCGGGAAAATGGCGGTAGTGTTCACGGGTCAGCGCTCCGACAGCGCGCCGAACATTGGCAAGAAGGAGCGCCCGCATTGCCAATGGCTCGCCATCGAGCAAGCAGGATTTATGGCGGAACAATCCGTGCAGCGCAAATCGTATCTGTTGATGTGCGAGGCCGTGAGCATGTCCTACAAAGTGCAACTCGATGAAGGCATGCGCCCGCTGCCAGAGTTCAACGGTTGCATTGCCGCGAAGTACTGCGGAGCGGGTTTTGGCGGGCATGCCCTCTTGATGTTCTGCAGCGATTACGAGCGAAACGAAGCGGTCAAAAATAACAAGGACGTGCGCGCGATCGAGCCCTTCACGCAGGAATGACGCGGGGAGCGACTCCGGCACCTATCGGCACGTCCCAAGCTCCAGGCATGCAGATCCGAGACTTCACGACAACGGCGTGCGCGCAACCTGGGGCGCATGCCGTCGGACGTTCGTCGCCATGGTGTAGCTCTGACCGCGGCCTGCCTTCGGCTTCGCAGGGCATCACGTCGACGATGCAATCACAGTCGAAATCATCGTCTTCACCATGCCGGCTAGCCCCGTGTTTCCCCTTTTGCGAAATCAGAATCAGGTTGCGATCTCTGTCCCTTGCCCATTGCCTTGCTCGAGCAATCCAAGCTTTGCGGCGCGGTAGCTTTTGGATTGAGTCGACGACCACAACGACGGGATCGAGCGCTTCCACCTCTTCGAACTTGTCGGCATCCTCGTACCAATAAAATTGGGACGTATCCGCGCCGGCGTCCCGCGCTGTGTCCGCTGAGAGCTTCGCCCCCATCTCGAGCGCAAACACCATGGCCCGCCCGCCAAGGGCGCCAGCCAGGCGGAACGCTGACCGGCTCTTGCCTGCTCCAGGGCGGGCCCGCATCACGAGCGAGCACCCCAGGCAGAGGCCTCGGGGGAGCAAAGGGGCCCATTCCGGCACAATCACGCCGGGGGTCAAATCCTCGATTTGGTCCGGAAGAATTGCCGAAAGCTCGACCTCCTCGGGCGCGTAAGCATCGACCATGCCGCACTGATTGCACCAGGGCGGGGGGCGCTTGCGCGGGCACAAATCCCCACAGTTGACGCAAACCCAGCGCGGGCCCAATACACAAGACGCTCGTTCTGTCAAGTTAGCCTCCGTTTGACTTGTCCGGCCGAAACTATAGCCTAGACAAATGGCATACGGGCAGCCGATTGACGTTGACACCTACCCGGGGGAAGTCGGCTGGTTCGGTGGGAAGCTTTTCAAGGCCGCAAAAAAAGGCGTCTCCTCGGCTGTGCACACGGTCGGCCAAGGGGTGAAAGTCGTTTCACACCTTCCGGGAGTCTCGACGATAACGGCGCCGATTTCCCTAGCGTCTGACATCGCCCACGGCAAAAACGTCGTTAGGTCCGTCCGTAACCGCGCAAACGGCGTAATCAAAGACACTCGGGCAGCCCTGCCAATGGCGGCCTCCGTCGTCTCGTTTGTGCCTGGTGTTGGTACTGCGGCGGGATCGGCTATCAACGCCGCCGCCGCAATAAGCGAAGGCAAGAGCGCCAAGGACATCGCGCTAGCTGCAGCCGCCGGCGCTATTCCGGGCGGAGCCCTGGCGCTGCAAGGTGTCAACGTGGCCAGCGACATCGCACACGGCCGAAACGTCATCAAGTCGGTGACAAATCGAGGCCTCGAATATGTGTCCAACAATGTGCCGGGAGGCGGACTAGCCCGCTCAGCCGTCAACGTAGCGAGCGACGCGGTCCACGGCCGAAACATCGTGAAGTCTGCAGCAAATCAGGGACTAAACTACGTCGCATCGAAGGTGCCAGGCGGGCAAATCGGTCGATCTGCTTTCGGCATCGTGCGGTCAGTTGCCAACGGTCAGAACGTCGTGCAAGCGGCAACGCGTGAAGGTCTCACCCAACTCCAAGCCAACGGCGCCAAAGTTTTAGGAAATACCACCATGAAATTTGTGAACGCTACCCGCCCGTCATTTGGTCAACTCACCAACGCCGCACCCGAGTTCATTGGAAATGTCCGGTCTGCAGTCGGCGCGAGCATGCCGCAATTTCGCCAGCAAATGGTAAACACGCGAGCCAAAGCGTCGTTTCGCCCCCTATCGTCACGCGGTCGAAGTTGGTTGACCCGAGCGCTACCGAACATGCGGGGAGAGGTTGCCGGACTCAACCAAAGCGGCACCCAATGGCTCGTTGAAGCTGGCGACACGGGCAGCAAAATCGCCAAGGCCTTGACAGGCGACGCAAACCGCTGGACGGAGCTGCGCGCGGTCAATCCAAAGGTCATGGCGCGCGGTGCTGCCGCAATCAAAAAATATGGGTTCCCGGTCTACGTGGGAGATCTAATCAATCTCCCGACCTCGTGGATCACCGTCCATACCTCCCCGATTGCTCCGAATGCGAGTGCTACGACCGTGTCCATTCCCGGCGGGGATTTGGCAGCGCAAGCGCAAGCCCGGACGATCCTCGTAGCTTGGTCCAAGTCGGACGGTTACAACTTCAGCGGCGTGACTGACTACGGCGCCGCCAGCGAAATCGGCGCGTCGCAATGGTCGGCGCGTGACGCGTTGCAGGCCTCGAGCTTCGCCAATTGGTGGAGGAGCCAAGGCGGAAAACCCGAAGTCACGAGCGGCGGCAACTGGTCCGACAGTCTCGCAAAGGCGCTCAACGCCTGGGCTGAGCGCAAGGCTAATGCCGTAACGGCCAACGCCATCGCCATGACCACGCCGGCGGCCGTGACAGTGACCCCGGTTGCAATGCCGGCACACCTAGCAGAACAACTTTCGGGCGGCGCAGTCGTGCCGGTTGCCTCCTCACCACTTGCGCAGCCCGGAGCTACTTCATTGAAGCCGACCGCGTCCATTGCGGCGGCCGCAACCACAAGTCCAGCAGCGCCCGCCAAATCTGGCATGTCGTCCGCTGATAAGTGGGGCCTAGTCGCGATGGGCGTCTCTACTGTCGGAGGCATCGCGGCGAAACACTTCCTATGAGCCAAAGCCTCACCATTGCAAACCCCACGCTTTCAACCGCGCTCACCCGCGGATTGACTGCGCTAGCGTCCGGCAATTGGCCCACGCCTGGGGTTGATGAGTTCTTGGCAACCCTCGCCTTGCGGCTCGTTGTGTGCGGCTATCTGGTGGGTGAAGTGCGGCGGGTCGAGGTCGACGGCCACACGCAAATCCAAGTCACGCTTGACGATCGACCCGTGCCGGAAGAACGCCGGCGGGCGGCAAAAATCCTGCTTGCTCCCCTCGCGGTGTATCTCGAGCTAGCAGATCTGAAAGTGACCACGGCGCCGTCCCTTGTCGATACCGGAGCAATCCCGGTGCCCATCATCATTGCCGCGGGTGTTGTGTCGGTGGCAATCGTTGCCGGCGGCGCTTACGTCATAACCTACGTTGCGAGCGAAGCCGCTAAGGTTGTGGACGGCGCCCTGCGTCGCAATGCGGCCGCAAAAGAAGTGCAGTCGGCTGACGAGCAAGCAATCAAAGTGATGAACGCCCACGTTCAGCGGGAGATTGCACAAGGGCGGCTGTTCGAGTTTGACGAAGCAGAGCGCGCGGTACTGAACGCACTGCAAGACCGCGTCTCGAACATCGTCAAGCAAGCGTACACACCGATCGACTCAAACAAAGGTCTTCCGGCGTGGGCTTTGCCCGCGCTCGGGATAGCAGGCGCGGCGGCTGTTTCCGCGTTGTTCTTCATTCGGAGATAAAACCATGAGCATGAAATCAAGAGCACGAGCCGCCGGGCGTAGGATCGCAGGCGGGGCACTAAATAGCGCGTTGGCAATGGCCGGAGGCGGCGCATTTTTCGGCGCGCACACGTTCATTGCGCCCAAAGTAATGAGCGGAGCCGATCCGCGTGCCATGACGCTGAGAGCCATGGCAACCCCCCTAGCGGGTGTTGTGGTTGGCCACCTCCTGACAGGTATGCCAAAAATGGGCGCCGCGGGGCTCGGTGTAGTCGGTGGAGCAACTGCAATCGGCATCGAGCAACTTCAATTCGCCCTCGCCATCGAAAAGCAGCAAGCAAGCACGCCGGCAAGTAACACCGGTGCCCTTCTGCAGCCGTCCGACGTGCGGGCGTTCAATACCGGCGGGGTCGATAGCTACGACTCATACGACGCCGGTGCGCTCTATCAGCCACAGATCGACGAAGCCGCAGGCCTCGGCCTCTAATCGCTGAAATTCAACTCGTAGGTTGTCGGATCTTCGCGGCGCAAAACACGCACTCCAACCCAACGAAAACGAGTTTAGACCATGAGCCAGCAAGCATTTGCCACCAAGCGATCTGATGTTCTCGATACCTACAAAAAGAACAATGTTGCATTCATTGCAACGACCCGCGCCCTGCACTCCGTCCGCTCTGTGCGGTTCGACGCAGTGAACCAAGGCGCCAACGGCGCGATCGGCTATCTACGCGCTTCCGCCGGTCAGCAATTGAACTTTTTTGCGTACGGCCAAAATGACAACATCGCCTTGTCTGGCGATAACGCTCACCGAGCCAACGAAGCCGACACCAATCTGACGAAGGCTTTTTGTACGCCTGCAACCTCGGACATGGTGATCGAGTGGATCTCGATGGGTGCCAAGGCCCTGAAGGTTGTCTACCCCGCGACGGCGCCCTTTGTGGCTTCTGGTATCGACGGCAACGCAGCCAGCGGCGTCGCTGGTGCCCTCGGTGGGACGGTTTCGGTCGTTGACCCGTTCGCGCGCATCCTGCCCCCTGAGGTCGGCGCGTCCGCCACTCTCGAGCATACGCTATACCAAGCGATTGCTCCAAACATGACTTGCCGTTTCGAGTTCGACAACGCCGACCGCACCGAAAAGATGGGCACGGTTGACCAGTTCACCCAGGGAACCGGCGCGAGCTACCTCCGCGCGAATGGTGAGCCTTCGGTAAAAAACCGCTTCTCAATTCCTGAGGGCTATTTGTGGGCCCGCGAAGGCCAGCCGTCCTCGCAGCTGCAAATCATTACGCGCCTGGAGAACGACATTGTGATCCCCTTCACTTGCGTGCAATCGCCCCTCGACGGCACTTGGCCTGTGCTGACCGCGGTGTACCTCGAGATCATTATGAGAGTCGGCGGGCTCAACCTCCGCATTCCGGGCAGCAACTAAGCTAGCCCGCACTCCGCACACAACAACGCAGGGGCAGAGCCTAAACGGCTCGCCCCCACCCTGGCACAAACCAAAGCGTGAGGTTTTCCCGTGGATCAAAACCAATATTATGCACTCGTCACGAGGCCGGCCCGGTTCACCTGGGAACCCTCCGTTAGCCTCGCCGGCACCGATCAAGCATCGGCGCAGGTGCAAATTGATTTCCCTCGACCTGTTCAAATCGTTTCAGTCTACCCGTCCATTTCACCGATCGGCGGCGCGGACACCCTACCGGTACCAGAGCTTGACGATCTGCTCGTGCAAATCGACCTCGACACGGCCGCGCAGCAGCGGCTGACATCGCGTTTCGATTCGGTGCAAGCAACAGGCATTGGCACCTATCCAAACGTTACACTAGGGTCATTTCGCGACAGCGTTCTAGGCTCTCGCGTGCTCCTGTGGGAACTGACCGATCCGCGTCCCACGCTGACGTTTACGTTCGCCTGGAAGCGGCTTGTTTCCGGCGGGCCCTACTATCAAGACGTGCAAGTTGGATTGGCCCTCAACTGCAATTTCCTGGGGGGCAAGTAATGTCCAGCCCTTACAAAGTGCCGGCGTTCGGCAAGACTCCGGCAATGCGCATCAAGAATGAAAACCAATACCCGGGCCCGCTCGGTTCTTGTCGCGCGCAAATTCTCATTGTGTGCAACACAACCGCGCAGATCACGACCTACAACA
>Ga0302321_100000828_pt1 | contig 26862 bp, 24 predicted proteins | sample Fen_T0_1_FD_202505 | JGI IMG/M metagenome (GOLD analysis project Ga0302321, IMG submission 202505) | Peat permafrost microbial communities from Stordalen Mire near Abisko, Sweden - Fen_T0_1 | ecosystem: Environmental > Terrestrial > Soil > Wetlands > Permafrost | place: Sweden: Abisko... | reverse complement strand
ACATCGAGCGACTGGTCGTGGTGAACCTGGGGCTGACGGCGGTGTCGCTGTTCGGCGTGGTCATCGCCATCTTCATCGGCATCGGCCTGGTGTCGAAAGAGATCGAGAAACGCACGCTGTATACGGTGCTGTCGCGCCCGGTCCGGCGCTGGGAATTCATCGTTGGCAAGTTCTTCGGGCTCACCGGGACGCTGGTGGTGAATACCGTCTGCATGGCCATCGGAGTATTTGCGGCCCTGCTTTACGTGTCGCACAAATTTCAGGCTTCCGATCGCTGGATCCTGGTCGCTTTGTACTTCATCGTGCTGCAATTCCTGATTCTCTGCTCGCTGACGTTGCTGTTTTCTTCGTTTTCTTCCCCGCTGCTGTCCGCGGTGTTCGCCTTCTCGCTGTTCGTGATCGGCAGCTTCGCCGAGGATCTGCGCGGCTTCGCCGGGATGTCGCACGGGCTAACGCAAGGGCTGGCTACGGGAGCCGCATACCTGGTGCCAAATTTCTCGGCACTGAATGTGATCGGGCAGGTGGCGCACGAGCAAGCCATTTCCGGACGTCTGATCGCCTACAACACGGGGTACGCGCTGGCGTACTCGGCCATGGCAATCTGTGGCGCTGTCTTGATCTTCGAGCGCCGGAACCTGAAATGAGCGGCTCGCGCAAAGTTACGGTGGCGGCAAGCATACTGCTGCTGCTTTCGCTGGCCAGTTCCGTCCTTCTGTTGAGGCGCGTCGATCAGGTGCGCAGCCACGCTACCCTGGAAGAAGTCCTCTATTTCAGTTCGCCGAAGTGGATCAAACGCATGAGCCTGGGCTATGACGGGCTGCTGGCCGACATCTATTGGACACGAGCGGTGCAGTATTTTGGCAGCCGCCATGTGGCTCACGCCACCGACTACAAACTGCTGGCTCCGCTGCTGGAGATCACGACGGCGCTGGATCCCAAGCTGATCGTTGCTTACCAGTTTGGGGCAAACTTCGTGGCGCCCAAGCCGCCGGAGGGCGCCGGCATGCCCGACAAGGCGGTCGCGCTGGTCGAGTATGGCATCCGCAACAACCCCGACAACTGGAAGCTGTACTACGAACTGGGCTTCATCTACTACTACATGGACCCGCCGGAACATGCGAAGGCGGCCGAGGCCTTCGATCGGGGCACCAAGGTGCCCAACGCGCATCCGTTCCTGCGGGTGCTGGCCGCCCAGATGGCGCAGCATGCGGGCGAAATCCAGACGGCACGCATGCTGTGGCAGGCTGCCTATGCCACCACGCAGGACGATCTCATCCGCAAGAATGCAGTGACCCACCTGCGTGCCTTGAAGGTGGATGAGGACATCACGGGACTGGAGAAGATGGTCGCTACGTACCAGGAACAGACCGGGATGCTGCCGGCGAGTTTCAACGCACTGGTTGGCGCGGGCATGCTGCTGGGAGTTCCGGTGGACCCAAACGGGAAGCCGTACCAGCTGATGTTTGATGGCAGCATCGAATTGCGCACGCCCGAGGATTTCCCGTTTGTGGAGAAGGGACTGCCTCCGGGATATAAACCGGGGCCGCCAAAGCTTCACTAAGAGCTGCACTCGGTGAGCTTGGCCGGATTGCGAATCCGCCCCAACCCAATCCCGATTTAAACTGCAGACGAGCGCCGCCAAGCGGATTCCTCGCGAACGATTTGGTAGCATGCGGGCGTGTCTTCGCATGAATTTCCTGAACAACTCTGGAACGCCTTTTGCAGGTGGTGGCGTGAGCAAGCGCGGCAGAAGGGCCTGGCCCGTGCGAGTTTCGCACTGGCGCACGAGCTTTGGCGCTTTGTGCGCGATTCGACTCCGGCGCGGCGGCGCGGCCGCTATGGCGACATGGAGTACGACTGGGAGCATCGCGTCAACACCACCAGCGGCACGGTCGGATGGGGCCAGCGTCTACTGGGAATTTTTCACTCGCCGTATCAACCCACCGATCCGGAGCTGTTCCGGGAGATGATGTCCAGCCTGCCGATTGACTTCCGCGAATTTACGTTTCTGGATCTGGGATCAGGCAAGGGGCGGACGCTACTGATGGCGTCAGAATATCCGTTCCGCAGAATCGTGGGCGTGGAAATCCTGCCCGAGCTACATCGGGCCGCGCGGGAGAACATCGCAGATTATAAGAGCGCGACCCGGCTCTGCGCGCAGATTGAATCCATCTGCGCGGACGCGGGCGAGTTCGTGCCGCCGGAGGGGCCGCTGGTGTTGTACTTGTTCAATCCGTTGCCGGAGGCGGCGTTGCGGCAGGTTATGCAGAGATTGCAGCAATCGGGTGCGGGAAATCCAACCCCGTTGTGGATCGTGTATCACAACCCGTTGATCGAAGCGGTACTGGCGGATTCGGGTTGGCTGGTGCGGGCGACAGGAACCGAGCGATACGTGGTCTACCGGCGTCGGTTCTGTTCGTGACCGGACGTGCGAGGGGCGAAGATCGTGGGCTCCCTCCGGAGTCTTTGTCATAGCGAGGGTGCCGTCCCTTGCGGGACTCGTGTTTTTCCACTTCCGCTCACCCGGGGCTCACCCCCATAAGCGCTAACTTAAGATCTCTGGGTTAGCTGCGAGATTGAGCATGTCAGGGCTGAGAGGGGCATTCCGGGTCGCATCCGGATCGCCGACCACCCGCCCGGAATGCGGCGGCGGGGGATGGCCAGCGTCTCTAGTACAAGCCCGTTACACGGCCGCTTGCAAGATTCTTGTTGACGGAACTAAGATCAGCGCGGAGCTGAACAATCTGTAATCAGCCAAAAGTGCTCGCATGCGCAAAGTAGAATCGCGGATCGCTATCACCCTGACCCTGGTCGCGATGACTTGTACGGTATGGAGCCAGCAGGTCAAGCGATCGATGGGGAGCGACGCACTTCGGGTCCAGCGTGCAGCGCCAGTCGATGCAACCACCCTTGCGACGCGACAGCGTTTCTTAGAGATGTTTGCTCGGGCCTACTTCCCGGGACGAACCGGCCAACTCCTGATCGTGCCGCGCGAAGGCGACTTCATCACGCGGGCTGACGTGGCGTACATGCACGGTTCGCCGTGGCCGTATGACGTAGCGATTCCGCTGATGTTTGCGGGCCCCGCGGTAAAAACGGGAAGGTACTCGACTCCGGCTGTGCAGCAGGACGTTGCGCCAACCCTGGCGGCTGCGCTTGGTGTACAGATGCCTCCCACGACGACCGGCCGTTTATTGCCGGTTTTACGCACGGGTTTCGCTCGACCACGAGTGGTCATGCTGCTCGTCCTGGATGGCATGCGCCGGGATTACTTCGATCGCTACGGCGCGTCCATGCCAACGCTCACCGCCCTGCGCCAGCGTAGTGCCTGGTTCACTCAGGCGCAGGTTAACTTTCTTCCGACCAACACAGCCGTTGGGCACTCGACGCTCTCGACCGGAGCCGATCCTCGCGTGCACGGAATCACAGGGGTCAACGTGTACGAGCGCACGCAGCGCCGACGCCACGACTCTTTCGCTGGAGGAACGCCGCAAGACCTGATGGCATTGACGCTGGCTGACGTCTGGCAGCTGGAGACGGCCGGTCGCGCGATCATATTGGCACAGGGCAGCATCGACCGGGCGGCGACGCCGCTCGCAGGGCATGGAGCGTGTCAGTTGAATGGAGCGTCTGTCGTTCTCGCAAGCTACGATCAGGAGACGGGCAACTGGACCACAAACCCCAACTGTTTCCGGCTGCCTGCATATCTGAAGGATCGCAATGCGAAAACACTGTGGCCGGCGAGCGGGGAGTGGATGGGTCACAAAATCGACTCGACCGCGGCGGTGCGATATTCGGCTCTGTTTCCAGCATTCGAAGCCGATGCGATGGCCGCGATGATTGAGCGAGAGCCTCTGGGCGCAGACAACGTTCCAGACCTCATTCTGATGAACTACAAAGGCGCGGATTTCGTGGGCCACAAGTACGGTCCGGATTCGGAAGAGCTGCGCGTCACGCTCGGCGAGATGGATCGTCAGTTGAAGCGAATGCTGAGTGCGTTAGAAACAAAGGTTGGTAAGGACTATCTCCTGGCGGTGACCGCGGACCATGGCATGCCATCGGAACCATCGTCGCCGGATCGCCGGCACCTTGCACCATCGATCGTAGACCTGTTGCACGAGAAGTTTGATCCAGAGGCGAAGCAGCTGATTACGTCCTTCGAGCCGGAAAACGGCCAGATCTTCGTCGATGAGGACCGGCTGTCGCATCTTGGTCTGACGTTGCGTGACCTGGCTCATTTCCTCGAATCACAGCCGTTTCTTTTTGCGGTGTTCACAAACGACGATGTGCGCTCAGCCGCTAACGCGCTGGAGCCTGCGACGCCGACCCGCAGGCACTCGAAGAACAAATAGAGTCGGCTTGACAACGCAGCCGGCAGTATTCCCGCCTTGAGTTAGCGCTTATGGGGCTCACCCCCAGGCTTTCTCCTGCTGCCGCTCCGGGGCTGGCGCATAGATCATTCCACTTCCTTGCTCACCTCGATCTAAGACACAGGCTCCTCCGGGGCTTGATTCCCTGCTGCTTTACCCATTGCTCAAACGGTGGGCTAAACTGGCTCGCCCCTCCGGAGCAGGTTCGGGGCACGGGGTAGTGGGCTATTTTGATTGTGAAAGCAGTCCGTTGCCTAGGCGTCGCGGTCTGTCGTGATGTAGCCGTCGCAGCATCTAAAATGGGGTGCGCATGTCAGGGTGCATTCATCTTCGGTCAACCCACGCCGTGGGCTCGTTCCTTAGAATCGCTCGCTTCGCTTGTTTGGGACTGGCGTGCGTTTCGGTCCTTGTGCCTGCTCTGGCAGCTGCCCAGGACATCCACCAACTGGCCCGGGCCGTGGATGAGCACTACAACCGTCTGCGCAGCCTGCAGGCCGACTTCACGGAAATCTACCGGGGGACGGGCATGGACCGGCAGGAATCCGGCACCCTGTGGTTGAAAAAGCCTCGCAAGATGCGGTGGGAGTACCGTTCTCCCAAGGAGAAGCTGTTTGTCACCGACGGCAAGGATGTCTGGTTCTATTTGCCGGCGGAGCGGCAGTTGCGGAAAACGGATCTGAAGAAGCTGGACGACTTGCGGTCGCCGCTGGCTTTCCTACTGGGTAAGACTAAATTGGAGAGCGAGTTACGGGGGCTCTCGAAGGTTGTGGATCAGCCGCCTCTCGGCGCTGGCAATACCCTTCTGCGAGGGGTGCCCCAGGCGATGGCGGACCGGGTGAGTGAAGTGCAATTAGAGATTACGGCGGCAAATCAGATAGTCCGGATTATTCTTAGTGACGTGGACGGCGCGACCACCGAATTTCGTTTCGCCAGCCTGAAGGAGAATCTGGATCTAGCAGATGCGCGGTTTCGATTCACGCCGCCCCAGGGCGTGGAGACGGTGGAAGGCGAACTGGGCCCGTAGCGGCGGTACGGCCCCTAAAGGGGTTTCTTGATGAACCGGAGATGGCATCGCCAAAGCGATGCCCTGATACGAACATCGCAGCGGTGGCCGGTTACTTGGGTTTCCGTACTAGGTACGTCTCGGTAACTGCTTGCGAGATCAAGTGTTAGACTTGCGGTACTACCCGCGGAGCGGGATGGCAGCATGGCAGAATTCCTGGTCAAAGTCGCCAACGAGCAGGGCCACCTCCAGCAGCACGTCGAGCATGGTTTCTCGGAATCGGAGGTGCGGGACCGCTACACCCAGCAGGGGTACCTCGTCTATTGGGTGAAGCCGCGGAGCTTGCTGACCTCCGGCGGCATGCCCGGGCGTGGCAAGCTCCGGCACAGCACTTTCCTGATTTTTAACCAGCAGTTTCTGACCCTGATCAAGGCGGGCCTCCCGGTCCTGACTGCGCTCGACCTGCTGATCAAACGCCAGCGCGACAAGAACCTGTTGCAGCAACTGGAGAATGTCCGCGAGCGCATCAAGGGGGGCGAGCTTCTATCGGACGCTTTCGCCGCCCAGCACGTTTTCCCCAAGATCTACACCACTACCCTGCTGGCTGGGGAAAAGAGCGGCAACATGGAGGAAGTCCTGAGCCGCTACATTTCGTACCAGCGACTGGTGCAGACCTTCCGCAAGAAACTGGCAGTCTCGCTGGTCTATCCGGCGCTGCTGGTGTCAGTGGTAACCGTAATGCTGATTTTCCTGATCACTTACGTGGTGCCCAAGTTTGCCGACCTGTTTAACAACCTGGGTGCACAACTTCCGCTGATCACGGTTTTCATGCTGACCATCGGCCTCAACGCCCAGAAGTACGGCTGGATCGTCCTCCTCGTCTTGATTGCTTCGGGGGTGTTGCTATGGCGCTGGAAACAGAGCGACAAGGGCGCCGAGAGTATTGACCGGTTCCTGCTGTCGTTGCCGCTGGTGGGGGAAATCCGGCTGAAGTATCAGGTGGCAAATTTCTCCCGCATCCTCTCCACCCTACTGCAGGGTGGGCTGCCGCTAGTCCCGGCGATGGAGACGGCGGGCGCCTCCATGAGCAGCCGCAAGATCCTGAACGCCATTTTGAGCGCCACCGACCGCGTGCGCGAGGGCCAGACCCTGGCGAAGAGCCTGGAGACGCAGAAGGTATTTCCGGATCTCGCGGTGGAGATGCTGGAAGTCGGGGAATCCACCGGAGCGTTGCCGGCCATGTTGACCTCGGTGGCGGAGTTTTACGAAGAAGATGTACAGACGGCTCTGGGCGCGGCCATGGCCCTGATCGAGCCGATTATTCTGATCTTCATGGCGGTGTTTGTCGGCGGGATCCTGATTTCTCTCTATCTGCCGATTTTTACCCTGGGGGCGGGTATTCACTGACGCGCCGTGCCGAACGGAAGGCTGTAAACTGGAATGGGAATGGCTGACAAGAAAACAGTACTGGTGAACGGCGGGAATGGCGGGAAACTGGTGCCGGAGACCGTCGGCGATGAACTGGAGCGCGCGCGGGACATTGCGCGGCGCTACCGGTGCGAGTTCATTGACCTGAAGGACTTCCAGCTTCATCACGATCTGTTCGAGAAGATCCCGGTCCACCTGATGTTTCGCTACAACTTCGTCCCGCTGGATGAAACGGCGGATGGGCGCCTGGCCATTGCCATCGCCGATCCCAGCCAGCTGATGATGATTGACGAAATCAGCCTGCTGCTGGGCAAGCGCATCGTCACCAAGGTTTCCACCCTCAAGCAGATCACCGAGATCCTCAAGAAGACGGAACAGTCGAAGCGCGTATTGGAAGACGCCAGCGAGGGCTTCACGCTCGACGTGATCCGCGAAGACGAGGCGGGCAACGACGAGACCATCTCGATCGACAAGCTGACGACGGCGACGGGCGACATGAGCCCGATCATCCGGCTGGTGGACACGACCATCTTCACCGCACTGCAGCGGCGGGCCAGCGACATTCACATCGAAACCGGGGATAGCTCGGTGGGGATCAAGTTCCGCATTGACGGCGTGCTGACGCATGCCATGCCGCCCATTGGCAAAGAGCATCACTCGACCATCATTTCCCGTATCAAGGTGATGAGCGAGCTCGATATTTCCGAGCGGCGCGTTCCACAGGACGGCCGTTTCCGTGTGAAATACAACGGGCGCGCCATCGACTTCCGCGTTTCCATCATGCCCTCGATTCACGGCGAAGATGCCGTGCTCCGCGTACTCGACAAGGAGTCGATGAGCGAGAAGTTTCGCAAGCTCACGCTCGACGTGGTGGGCTTCGACGAGGCGGACCTGAAACGGTTCCGCCGCTATATCAAGGAACCCTACGGCATGGTGCTGGTCACCGGGCCGACGGGCAGCGGAAAAACCACGACGCTTTATGCCGCCGTCAACGAGATCAAGACCGACGAAGACAAGATCATCACCATTGAAGACCCGGTGGAATACCAGTTGCGCGGCATCACCCAGATTCCGGTCAACGAAAAGAAGGGGCTGACGTTCGCGCGCGGCTTGCGCTCCATTTTGCGTCACGATCCCGACAAGATCATGGTGGGTGAAATCCGCGACAACGAAACGGCGCAGATCGCAATCCAGTCGGCGCTGACCGGCCACCTCGTGTTCACCACCGTCCACGCCAATAACGTGGTGGACGTGCTAGGACGCTTCCTGAACATGGGCGTGGAACCCTACAACTTCGTCTCGGCGCTGAACTGCATCCTGGCGCAGCGGCTGGTGCGCGTGATCTGCGACTCCTGCCGGACGGCGGTGCACTACCCGGCGGAAGTGCTGGAAGCAAGCGGTCTCGACCCGCAGCATTGGTCGCAGGTTCCGCTGTACGAAGGCCAGGGCTGCATCGAGTGCGCGGGCACCGGGTTCAAGGGACGGACCGCGATTCATGAACTTCTGGATTTGACCGACCGCATCCGGGAGATGATTCTGGCCAAGAAGCCAACTTCCGAAATCCGGCGGGCGGCGCGCGAAGAGGGCATGCGGTTCCTGCGGGAATCGGCGCTGGACAAGGTGAGATCGGGAGTCACGACACTCAAAGAGATTAACAAGGTTACGTTTATCGAGACGTTCCGCTGAGGCGTGGATTGGCCAGGAGTCCAGCCCCCGGCACCCTCCGAGGTAACTGTTCTCCACGTAAAGGTCAGGGATACTATTTCAAGCAGTGAACTACGTCGTAATTTACGAAAGGGCGGACACCGGATGGGGGGCGTACGTTCCGGATTTGCCGGGCGTGGTTACGACCGGTCGAACGAAAGAAGCCGTGCGGTCGCTGATTCAGGAAGCGATCGAGTTCCATCTGGGCGGCCTGCGCGAAGATCGGATTCCGATTCCTGCGCCGAGCGCGGAAGCGGAGGTCATTTCGATTTCTAACCATGACTAGAGCCACCAAACACGTCACCCGTCCATCGCTGGCCTGCGAGATTGCCGCCGATCGCGTGCTGGCAGGGCGGGGCGCGACTGCCGGGCGCATGGTGGAAGCGTGCGCGGTGCGCGAACTCGCTCCCGGCACCCTGATTCCCGACCTCACCGAGGCCAACCTGAGGGACGGAACCGCGGTCCGTGAGGCCATCGAAAGCACCCTGGGGGGCATCAGCGGGCGGGGTCGCGACGTGGTGGCCATCCTTCCCGATAACGCGGTTCGAGTGGTGCTGCTGGATTTTGAGACGCTTCCCTCCAAACCCGAGGAGGCCGAGGCGGTGGTGCGCTTCCGCCTGAAGAAATCGCTTCCTTTCAATCTGGACGATGCACAAATTTCTTATTATGCGCAGGCGGCCAAGACCGGCCTGCGCACGGTGGCGGCGGTGGTCCTGAAGAGCGTGCTGCACGAATATGAAGCGGCTTTCCGCGATGCCGGCTACAACCCGGGAGTGGTCATGCCTTCCATGCTGGCGGCGCTGGGAGCGGCCGATGCCGAGCGGCCCACCCTGGTGATCAAGGTGGATGCGCGCACCATCAGCATTGCCATTCTCGATCAGGAACAGTTGCTGCTGTTCCGCACCCTCGAAAATGTCCGCGGCGTGACCATCAGCGGCGAACAACTGGCGGAAGAAGTGTATCCCTCGGTGGTATTTTTCCAGGACACCTACAACCTGAACATCGAACGGATCTACGTGGCCGGGTTGCCCGAATCGGGAGGCGCCGCCCCGGCGCTCAAGGCGCAGACGGGTGCGCAGGTGGAAGAACTGGTCGCCGCTTCGCAGATCGGTTCCATGACCGGATCGGTTCCGCGCTGGCGGATGGCGGGCGTAGTGGGGGCGCTGATCGCATAGATATGCGGATCGATATCAATCTCGCAACCCGGCCCTACGAAGATGCCCGCGAATTCTGGGCGCGCTGGGGACTCGGTGTGGGAGCGCTGGGACTGGTGACGCTGGTGCTGCTGGCGCTCGCCATGCGCGGCTGGATTAGCGCCGGGCGCGACCGCCACAACATCCGCCAATTGCAGCAGCAGATCGCGGAACGAGACGACGAGCGGGCCAAAGCGCAGGCCTATCTCGATATGGCCGTGAACCGGAGCACGCGCGACCAGTCGCAATTTCTGAATGGGCTGATCCAGCGCAAAGCATTTTCCTGGACGCACGTGTTCGAAGACCTGGAGCGGGTGATGCCCCCCAGCCTGCACGTGGTTTCCCTCAAGCCCGAATTGAATGACCAGAACCAGTTGTTGCTGGAGATGAAGGTCGCGGGCGACTCGCGCGCCGCCGCGCTGGAACTGGTGCACCGCATGGAAGGCTCTTCCCATTTCCAGGGAACGCAGATGGTGCAGGAAGGCCAACCGGATAACACGGCCGGGATCGCCGCCGACATTGTCGCGGTCTACGTGCCCGAACCAGTCAATCGAGGTGCAAAGTAATGCCCGAACTGCAGGGATCCCGCCACAAGCTGAAGATCGCGATCGCGGCGATGGTGGCTGCCGATCTGGTGGCCGCGGCCATCCTGTTTTCGCCGCTGGTGGGCTCCGCCGACTCGCGCCGACAGTTGATGAGCCAACTGTCGGCTGAACTGCGCACCAAGACGCGCGAAGTCGAACCGCTACGAGGCATGGACAAGAAAATTGTCCTCGCCAAAGATCAGATCCGCCAGTTCTACAAGGACCGTTTTGGCACCCGCGATTCCGAGATTGCAGGGGAACTCGGGAAGCTGGCCGCCGAGAATGGCGTCCGCATCGTGCAGGCCAAGTACAAAGAGGAAGACGCGGAAGCGTCCGGGATCGTTCCGGTAGAGATCGAAGGAAACTTTTCCGGCGATTACCTTCAACTGGCGCGCTTCATCAACGCCCTGGAGAGATCGAAATTGTTTTTCACGGTGGACAGTGTGAGCCTGGCGGGGGAAACGACCGGGCCCGTCCATCTGGAAGTGAAGCTGCACAGCTATCTGAGAGGCGCCTGAGTGAAGTTGGGAGTCGAAAACCGGAAAGAAGTGATCGCGCTGGGCGCGCTGGGAGTGCTCGCGCTGGGGCTGCTGGCCAATGCTTTCTGGCCTTCTGCGGCAACTCCTGCCCCCGCTGCACCGGCGGGGGCCTCCAATTCAGCGCGGGCAAACATCCGGCGGACGAATTCGGGCAAGCTCGTGAAGGCCCCCGAGCCGCGGCTTGATCCCACGCTCGACCTCGATTTGCTGCGGCAGAGCGAACAGAGCAAGTACGCGGGCAAAGCGAGAAACATCTTCGTGGCGGGATCGCAGCCGGAGATCGAAACACCCAAGAAAGACGGCCGGGAGGTGGTCAAGTTCACGCCCCCGGTGATTGCCCCTCCGCCTCCGATCAATCTCAAGTTCTTTGGCTTCGCCAGTAAACCGGGGGAACCCAAGAAGATTTTCCTGTCCCAGGGGGAAGACATCTTCATTGCCGGGGAAGGCGATATTGTGGACCGGCGCTACCGGGTGCTGCGCATCTCGCCCGCCGCCGTGGACATTGAAGACGTAATCAACAACAACCGGCAGAGCATACCGCTGACGCAGGGATGATTTGGAATTTGTGATTGGTAATTTGTAATTGGGAGTTGAGGTCAAAAGCAGTCATGCGGCGCGCTGTTAGATTGAAAACTTACCCGATTGCCAACCTGCCCAATCGCTCTCGCGGGTACATCCTCATCACGCTAATGTTGTTCGTCACCCTGCTAGCACTCGGAATGATTGCCGTGCTTCCGGAAATCAAACACCAGATCCAGCGCGACCAGGAAGAAGAAATGATCCACCGGGCCGTAGGGTATTCACGGGCCGTGCGCAAGTTCTACAAGAAGTTCGGGCGCTATCCGACACGCATTGAAGAGCTCGAGAACACCAACAACCTCCGCTTCCTCCGGAAGCGCTACAAGGATCCACTCACCGGCAAGGATTTCAAGATCCTGCACATGAGCGACATCCATCTCAACAACGGACCCGTGCTCCCCGGACAGAGCGGTTTTGTAGGTGCAATCGGCGGGGGACTACGCCAGGCAGGCCCCGGAGAGAGCAATCTGCCGCAGGTGACAGGGCTGCCGGGGACGCCGAACACGGGCGGGCCGAAGGCGCAGGGCGGCGACGAGGATTCGGGAGATTCCCCTGGAACGCAAGGGGGTTCCTCTGGTTCGGGTAGCTCTGGGTTTAGCGGGCCAGTATTTGGCGGGGGACCGATCCTCGGAGTGGCCAGCACCAGCAAGAACACCACGATCCGCGAGTGCAACAAGAAGGATCACTACAACGACTGGCTGTTCATCTACGATCCAAGCACCGACCGCGGGGGCATGTTGAATACGTGCTGGCAACAGAATACCCAGGGCATCGGCGGTGTGCCGCAGCCCGGGGTTCAGCCCCAACCAACGCCCAATCCAAGTCCCGGCGGCCCGCCTCCGCCACCTGGCCCACGCCCCGATCCTGAGCCGATGCCTCCCGAACAGTGATGCACCCCAAAAGGAAAAGCCCCGCTCGGTGAGCGGGGCTAATCGAAGAAACTCGATCTTATGTGTTGAAGGAAGAGCCGCAGCCGCAGGTGCTCTTCACGTTCGGGTTCTCGAACTTGAATCCGGCACCTTCCAGGCCTTCGACGTAATCCACGTGCGCGCCGCTCAGGTACATCAACGAGGTGGCGTCCACGTACACCTTCAGGCCCTCCATGTCGAACACCTTGTCCATCAGGCCCGCGCCGTTCTCGAAGGCCATGGAGTACTGGAATCCGGAGCAACCCCCGCCCACCACGGAAAGCCGCAATCCCGCCGGGACCGGGGTCTGGGAAGCCATAATTTCTTTGACCTTGGTGATGGCGCTGGGGGTCAGGGTGACCGGCGCAGTCTTGGGTTTCACTTCGGGTGCGGTGGTAGTTGCCATCGAGATATCTCCTTTAGAACCTAATGGAATGTGATTATAGCAAACTGAGTGCAACCCGCCGCCATGAGTCTAATCGGCGGTAATAAAACAGTCACCTAACCCTTAGATGACCGAACCGGGCTCCAGGACGCATGCCGGACTTGCCAAATGGGGCTATAATCCCCGTTATCAAGGGCCCATGCCCGAAACAAGGGAGTGGGCCAGATCTCAGCTCCGAGGTGGCGTATGTCTCCTGTGGCCGGGCTGCTCATCGCGTGGGGTATTCTGACCGGGATACTCATCATCCTCCTGATCTACAAAAGCACTCTCACCATGCACGAGGACGACTCGATTTTTCTGAACGAATCGGAATCGCAAATGGAGAAGGACCAGGTGGAAATCATCAAGAAGATGAATAAGATTACGCCCATCGTCAAGGTGCTCGGCGCCTTATCCGGGGCCATGATCCTGCTCATCGCAGGATTGTTCATCTACAACGGCCTGATGGCGTCCACGACTCTGCAGTAAGGGCGGGGCGCGGTCGGGCTGTGCAGTTCTCCGGTGGAATCCCTCGGTCGGAATTCGGGCAGGAATCATAGCGGGTTGGAATCCGAAAACCCGGAACGGATCGAGGTCGGGTTGAAGCAGGAAACACAATCCCCTATCGCAATCGTGGGAGGAGGCCCGGCCGGGGCTCTGGCGGGGGCTCTGCTGGCGGCGGGTGGTGAGAAAGTCCTGCTCTTCGATGAGAAGCTGGCCTGGGAAAAACCCTGTGGCGGCGGCGTCACCCACAAGACCCTCGAACAATATCCGTTTCTGCGCGAAGCGCACTCCGAATACAAAGCGGTTGAAGACTGCGAACTCATCAGCTCGTCCGGGCAACGCGCGCGATTTCAGCTCAGAAATCCGGTGGCGATTTTCTCTCGTTTTGTGCTCAATGAAATGTTGCTGGAGCGGGCGCGGCGGGCAGGAGCCGAACTACGGAAGGAACGCGTCACGCGGATCGACGGGAAGGCTGGTGACTGGCTTCTCTCCACACCGTCGGGCGAATATCGCGCGTCGTACGTGGTGCTGGCCGCGGGGGCGCGTAATCCTTTTCGCGGGCAGTTTTCGAAGGCCTTTGCAGCAGATGACCTGATGGTTACAGCCGGATATTTCATTCCCGGCCGCTGCTCACTCATGCAGATCCAGTTTCTGAAGGGAATCTCCGGCTACATCTGGATATTTCCGCGCCCCGACCATGTTTCCGCCGGGATTGCAGGGAAGATGGGTGAAACTTCCACGGCCGAGTTGCGCCGGATGCTGGAGCGATGGCTCGCCGATCACGGCTTCAGTATCGAGGGGGCGCAGTTTTACTCCCACATTCTTCCCGCGCTGCGTCCTGCGACGATCGAGGCGCTCGAAGTCAATGGAGAGGGTTGGGCGCTGATCGGCGACAGCGCCGGCCTGGTGGATCCGATCACGGGCGAGGGACTCTACTATGCCCTGCGCTCGGCCGAGCTTTGCGCGGAAGCCGTTCTGGCGGGAGAGCATGCGCGGTACAAGGCGCGGATGGAAGAAGAGATCCTGCCCGAACTGAGGCTGGCAGCGCGCGTCTCGCAGCGCTTCTACAATGGCCGAGTTTTCGGGGAGAGCGTTCTGGAGCGGATGGTTGCACTCACGCAACGGAGCGCAACCTGCCGCGATTTGATGTGCGATTTATTTGCCGGCATCCAGGGTTACCGCGACCTGAGGCCTAGACTTTACCGGAGCCTCCCTGCGATGTTGGCGGAGGTGCTGGGTTCCAAGTTGCGCGGGGCGTTGAGAATCAGGCGGCCTTCGCCTTCATCTGCTTGATGTCATCCAGCAGCACTTTCTCGTGGCCTTCCGGATTGACCTTCTCATACACCTTGCGAATGGTGCCGTTGGGATCGACCACAAAGGTGCTGCGCTCCCAGAACTTCATTCCCTTCCACTCCGCCTGGCCGATGCCGAGGGCCTTCATCAGTCCGGAGCCGGTATCCGCGAGTAGATCAATGGTGAAGACAAACTTCGTGCAGAAATTCTTGTGCGAGGCGACGTCGTCGGCACTCACGCCGACGAGCTTGATTCCAGCCGCGTCGAAATCAGCCTTGGTCGCGGTAAACGCCTTGCCCTGGGCGGTGCAGCCGGGGGTGTCGTCTTTTGGGTAGAAGTAGACGACCAGCCATTCGCCGGCGTAGTCGCTGAGTTTGGTGATCTTGCCGTCCTGGTTGGGAAGCGCGAAATTCGGGAAGGGATTGCCGGCCGGAAGCATGAGGGAGTCCTTTCGTGAATCGTTCCTTGGAAAATTGTAGCAGGGTAGGCCGTACGGGGTGACGCTCCTCCCGGTTGTTTTCGATTGTCATCCCGAGCGGAGCGAGGGATCTGCAGTGTTGCCGCCTGCCATTTGTTGCGGCAACTCTTGCTTTCTAGTCGATCCCTAACTCCTTCGCCAACCCTTTCCACTTCCCATCCACCAAGGCCCGGGTCTTCGCATCCATCACAAGCTCGTCGGGCCAGGGCCGCGTGAAGCCTTCGGTCGTCCACTTGCGCGTAGCATCAATGCCCATCTTCGACCCGTAGTCCGCGAGGCGGGAGGCGTGGTCGAGCGAATCGACTGGGCCCATTGTGAACTGGATGTCGCGCTCGGGGTCGATATTGTTCAGGACTTTCAGCGTGACTTCGGCCAGGTCGTGCACGTTCACGTCTTCATCCACGACGACGACGCATTTTGTGAACATCGCCTGGCCCAGCGACCAGATGGCGTTCATCACCTTGCGCGCCTGTCCGGGATAGGACTTGCGGATGGAGACGATCATCAGATTGTGGAACACGCCTTCGATGGGAAGATTCACGTCTACAAGTTCGGGGATGGTCAGCTTCATCAGCGGCAGGAAGATGCGCTCGATGGCTTTGCCCATCCAGGCGTCTTCTTGCGGCGGCTTGCCCACTACTGTCGTCGCATAGATCGGATCTTTGCGATGCGTCACGCAGGTGACGTGAAAGACCGGGTACTCGTCTTCCAGCGAGTAGAAGCCGGTGTGATCGCCGAAGGGGCCTTCGGTGCGGAGTTCGTCGAGGTTCACGTAGCCTTCGAGGACGATCTCGGCGTCGGCGGGGACTTCCAGATCAACCGTCTCGCACTTCACCAGTTCGACGGGCTTCTGGCGCAGGAATCCGGCGACGATGTACTCCTCGACATCGGGCGGAGCGGGCACAATGGCGGAAAATGTGATCGCGGGTTCTGTGCCGATGACGACGGCGACGTCCATCCTTCCCGTGGGCCGATCACCTTCCGCGAGCATTGAGCCGCCCGAAGAGCGGGCCATGATGTCGACTGCGGTCGCTGCCGGGCTTTGGTCGGCTGGACGGGCGGGGGCGCCCGTCCCTACGTGGTTCGGGGAGACCGCAGCGTTTCGGATCGCATCGCGATAGTGCTCTGCTGCTATTTTTTGCCGCTGCCAGTGCATGCCGGTGGTTCGCTCGTCGTAGATCTGCATCCGGTACATGCCGACGTTGCGCTTCCCTGTTTTCGGATCACGGGTGATGACACAAGGTAGCGTAATGAACCGTCCACCATCTTGAGGCCAGCATTGCAGGATGGGGAAATCGAGCAAAGAGAAATTGTCGCGCTTGATGACCTCTTTGCAGGGGCCGGTTGAGACAACTTTTGGAAAGAACTTGCCCATCTCGGCTAGCATGGGCAGCATCTTTACTTTGTCTAGGAATCCCTGCGGGGACTTCACGTCCATGAAGCCGCGGATGCGCTCAGCGACTTCATCCAGCGCCTCCACTTCCAGCGCCATGCGCATGCGGCGGGCTGAGCCGAACTGGTTGATGAGCAGTTTCGCGCCGGGATAGCCTTTTACGTTTTCAAACAGCAAAGCTTTGCCGCCAACGGTTCCCTGCCGGTCGCGGCTTTTGGAGACCCGGTCGGCGATCTCAGTGATTTCGAGAATCGGATCCACCTCGGTGCGAATGCGTTTCAGTTCCCCAGCACGGTCGAGCGCCTTGATCCAGTCCCGCAGATCGTCGTAGGCCAAAATTCCTCCTGGAAGGACACACGATTATATGACGCCGTGCTGGCGTGGGCGAAAACCTTAACCACGGAGGACACGGGGGGCACAGGGGGAACTCCGGCCGGAGATCGAGAAGTTCTTCACCCTCGCTCTGTCCTTCCACATTTCCCGCTCTGCGACTAGGATATGGAAATCAATTCCGCACCTCATCCGCCTGCAACCGGGAGGAGACATGATCCGTTTTAAAGTGAATGGAAAGGATCGTTCGTTTGACGGCGATCCGGAGATGCCGCTGCTGTGGTATTTGCGCGACGTGGCTGGGCTGACCGGGACGAAGTATGGCTGCGGGATGTCGCTCTGCGGCGCCTGTACGGTTCACCAGAATGGCGAGGCGATCCGCTCCTGCACCACCGCGATGAAAGAAGTCAGCGGCGCCGAGATCACAACCATTGAAGGGATCGCGCCGCTGCATCCGGTCCAGAAAGCATGGATGGAGATCAAAGTCCCACAATGCGGCTACTGCCAAACGGGGCAGATCATGCAGGCCATCGCACTTCTGAAAGAAAACAAGAAGCCCAGTGACGAGGATATTGACACCGCCATGTCGGGCAATCTCTGCCGCTGCGGAACATACCAGCGTATTCGGGCAGCCATCCACCAGGCTGCGAAGGAGACGGCATGAGTCTGATTGAGAATGTTTCCCGTCGCAGATTTCTTGGCGGCGCTCTTGCCACAGGAGTGTTCGTGTTGGGCGCCAGGGTGGTCTCAAGACATTTCTGGACCGACAGCGCGCAGGCAGCTGGCGTCTTTCAGCCGGATCTCTTTTTGTCGATTGCCGACGATGGAACCGTAACTGTGGTTGCGGCTCGCTCGGAAATGGGCTGCGGCAGCCGTACTGCCCTTCCCCTGGTGGTCGCGGACGAACTTGATGCCGACTGGTCGAAAGTGAAGCTCGACCAGGCCGTCGGGGACCCGAAGTACGGCGACCAGGATACAGATGGTTCACACTCCGTCCGGAGCTTCTTCGACCAGATGCGCCAGATCGGGGCCACCGGGCGCGTGATGCTGATCACCGCGGCCGCCGCTCAGTGGAGTGTCTCCGCGAAGGATTGCACGACCGAGCCGCACTTTGTCGTGCATCGCGCTAGCGGCCGGAAGCTGGGCTACGGCGAACTGGCTTCGGCCGCGGCCAAGCTGCCCGTTCCCAAGAAAGAAGAAGTCGCGCTCAAACCGCGTTCCGAGTGGCGCTACATCGGGAAAGAGGGCAATGCCCTGTTCGATCTGCCCGATATCGTCACCGGCAAGGCCATTTTCGGCATGGACGCCACGATGCCGGGCATGGTCTACGCGTCGGTCGAGCATCCACCGGTTCTTGGACAGAAGATCAAGTCCTACGACGACAAAGCGGCACTGAAGGTGGCCGGAGTTACGAAGACTGTCGCCATAGAAACTTTCAAACCGCCACACGCGTTCCAGCCTCTCGGCGGCGTTGCGGTGATTGCTGACAATACTTGGGCCGCGCTCCAGGGACGGAAAGCGCTGAAGATTGACTGGGACAGCAGCCCGCATTCGGTGTACAACTCTGCCGAATATCGTAAGACTCTGGAAGCGACCTCGCGGCAGCCGGGCAAAGTCGCTCGCAACGTGGGCGATGTGGATGCTGCATTTGCCAAGGGCGGCAAGATCGTCGAAGCGGAGTACTACACGCCGCACCTGGCGCACGCATCGATGGAGCCGCCGGTGGCCGTCGTGGACTATCGCGATGGCAAAGTGCTAGTCTGGGCGCCAACGCAGAACCCGCAGGCCGTGCAAGAAACGCTGGCCAGCGTTCTTGGCATCAAGAAGGAAGATGTGAACTGCCATGTAACGCTGCTGGGCGGGGGCTTTGGACGCAAGTCGAAACCCGACCAGGTGGCCGAAGCGGCCGTCTTGTCGAAGCAACTCGGTAAGCCAGTGAAGGTAGTATGGACCCGCGAGGACGACATCCGCTGCGACTACTTCCACTCCGTTGCCGCCATGTACATGAAAGCGGCGATTGGAGCGGATGGGAAGCCGACGGCATGGTTGCAGCGCACGGTGTATCCACCCATCAATTCAACGTTTGACCCGGCCGCAAAGTATGCCGACGACGAAATGGGCCTGGGATGGAACAATCTGCCATTTGATATTCCTAACCATCGCGCGGAAAACGGACCGGCTGACTTCCATGTTCGTATCGGTTGGCTGCGCAGCGTGGCGAACGTCTATCACGCGTTTGCGATTCACTGCTTTGCTGACGAGCTTGCGAAAGCTGCAAACAAGGACCCCGTTCAGTACCTGCTCGATCTCATCGGGCCCGCGCGAATCATCGACCTCGAACAAAAGGGCGACGAGGCCGAGGAAGCGAAAACCTATCCGCTCGATACGGCGCGGCTACGCCATGTGGTGGGGATCGCGGCGGAGAAATCCGGCTGGGGCAAGCGTCCGATGGGCAAAGGACGAGGCTTGGGCATTGCGGCGCATCGCAGCTTCCTGACCTACGTCGCCACCGTGGTGGAGGTCGAGGTGGACAACAAAGGGCAGGTGCACATTCCGAACGTGTGGACCGCGGTGGACGCGGGCACCGTCGTTGCTCCGGACAACGTTCGCAACCAGTTCGAAGGAGCGGCTAGCTTCGGCGCGAGCCTGGCCTTGTTTGGCGAGATCACGGCCACCAACGGCGTGATTGACCAGAACAACTTCCATAACTATCCGATCGCTCGCATGAACCGTGCTCCGCGACACACCGAGGTGCACATCGTTGAGAGCGAGGCACCGCCGGCAGGTGTTGGCGAACCCGGCTTGCCGCCGGTTGCTCCCGCGCTGTGCAATGCAATATTCGCCGCGACAGGAAAGAGGGTGCGGGAGCTGCCGCTGTCGAAAACCCGGCTTTAGGCTTTCGCCGCCTGTTTTGTTCTGGTGTGAAGCCACGAAGCGGCGTAAGAATGCAGCCCAAGGCGCAAGCCGTGGGCTATTGTCCGACGGGCCCAGCCCCGCGAGGGGCGGGGGAATTGCCACGCCACAGATTCCACGCATGAATCCCTTTTTTTCCGGAGATCAATGAACGTGCTCTACAAACTGGCAATTTCGTTTCTGCTCGCCGCGTCGTTCGCAACCGCTCAGGAGATCACCGTGGCAGCCGCAGCCGATCTTAGCACCGCCTTGCCCGAAATCACCGCGCAGTTCAAGAAGCAGACTGGGCAAGACATCAAGTTGACGTTCGGTTCATCCGGTAACCTCACCACCCAGATCGAGAATGGCGCGCCCTTTGACGTGTTTTTCTCGGCCGATGAGGACTATCCCAAGCAGTTGATCGCGGCTGGGTTGGCCGACAAAGACACTCTCTATCGCTATGCCGTTGGACGCCTGGTGCTGTGGGTGCCGACTGAGACAGCGCTCGATCTCCCGAAACTAGGAATCCAGGCGCTTCTCGATCCGTCGATCAAGAAGATTGCAATCGCCAATCCGCAACACGCGCCCTATGGAAGAGCGGCGGAGGCTGCGCTCAAGCATTTCGGGATCTACGATCAGATCGCTGCCAAGCTGGTGCTGGGCGAAAACGTCTCGCAGGCGGCGCAGTTCGTGGAATCGGGCAACGCGCAGGCCGGGCTGATCGCGCTCTCGCACGCCCTCGCGCCGGCCATGAAAGGCAAAGGGCAGTATTGGACCGTTCCGCTCGACTCCTATCCGACGCTGAACCAGGCGGCGGTTGTGCTGTCGCGATCCAAGCAGCCAGCAGCCGCGCGGAAGTTCCTGGAGTTCCTGCGCAGTCCGGAGGCGACCTCCCTGCTCAAGAATTACGGGTTCGGCGTTTCGGCGGAGACGCACTGAATGAACTGGCAGGCCTTCTGGCTGACGCTGCAACTCGCGGCGACCGTGTCCCTCTTGCTGGTGGCAATCGGAATCCCCATCGCCTATTGGCTCACCTACTCGCGATGGCGAGGGAAATTTCTGATTGAGGCTGTGGTCGCATTGCCCATCGTTTTGCCGCCCACGGTGCTGGGCTTTTATGTCCTGATGGCTCTCGGATCGCGCAGTCCGCTTGGCCGCTGGTGGGAGTCGCTTACCGGACACACCCTGGCTTTCACCTTTGAAGGGCTGGTGATCGGGTCGGTAATCTACAGCCTGCCCTTCGCTGTGCAGCCGTTCGCAGCCGCGTTTTCCGGAGTGGATTCCAGGCTGCTGCGGGCATCGGCTTCGCTTGGACAATCGCCGGTGCAGACGTTTCGACGCGTCGTCCTCCCCTTGGCAAAGGCCGGACTGGTCACGGGATTCGCGCTCAGCTTCGCGCACACACTGGGCGAGTTCGGCGTGGTGCTGATGGTCGGCGGCAACATTCCCGGGGTGACACGCACCATCTCAATTGATATCTACGATCGCGTGCAGGCAGCGCAATACTCTGCCGCCAATACTACGGCGTTTGTGCTGCTGATCATGTCGTTTGTCGTGCTCTCGATCGTGTACGGACTGAACCGTCGTCCGTGGGCGGTGGGGCCTTGGAAGTGAAAGCGATTCCATCTTCCGTGCGGACGCCTGCGGTCACGGATCTTGAAGTCCGCATGCGCAGGCGTTTTCCGAACCCCGAGGGCGCGTTCGACCTGAATGTCCACTTCCGGGCAAAGCCGGGTTTCACAATTCTTTTCGGAGCGTCGGGCGCGGGCAAGACTACGGTGTTGGATTGTATTGTGGGGCTGGGCAACCCCGAGGAGGGGCGCATCTCGATTGGCGGTGAAGATCTCTTTGACTCCGAGCACGAACTGAACGTCCCGGCCTGGAAGCGGCGCATCGGCTACGTGATTCAGGATCTCGCTCTCTTCCCGCACCTGACGGCGGAGGAAAATGTCGAGTATGGGCTGCGTGCGCTTCCGGCCCCCGAACGCCGCGCACGCAGTTCTGAAATCCTGACCGCCTTCCGCATTGAGCACTTGCGCGCCCGGCGTCCAGCGCAGATTTCTGGCGGCGAGCGGCAGCGAGTGGCTCTGGCCCGCACTCTGGTGACGGAACCACGCGCGCTGCTGCTCGACGAACCTCTAGCCGCGCTCGACCGCCCGACGAGGTCCAGGTTGCTCGATGACTTGCGCGAGTGGAACCGGGCTCACCGGGTGCCGATCCTTTACGTGACGCACAGCAGCGAAGAGGTGTTTGCGCTGGGCGAACAGGTCATCGTTCTCGAGGCTGGACGTATCGTGGCGCAGGGGTCGCCGCATGAAGTGATGCGGGCGCCTCGGCTGGAAACGGTAGCGCAACTATCCGGATTTGAAAATATCTTTGACGCAACCGTAACCGCATTGCACGAAGATCGCGGAACCATGACCTGCAAGATGGAAAACGGCGCACTTGAACTGGAAACTCCGCTGGTCCACGCCGAAGCAGGAACGAAGCTGCGGGTGGGAATTCGCGCTGGCGATTTGCTGCTGGCGACCGAAAGCCCACGTGGATTGAGCGCGCGCAACGTGCTTCCGGGCATCATCCGGCGTCTGGAGCAGAGGGACGTAATCGTATCGGCAACCGTCGATTGCGGGGGGACGGAGTTCGAGGTGCACTTGACGCTGGCCGCGCGTGAGTCGCTGCAACTCACGGTGGGGAAGAACGTCTGGGTAGTCGTCAAGACGCACTCGTGTCATCTGATGAGCGAATAGCGTGGGCGCTACCTTTGCGCCGCGTTCTCTTCCCTGTCCACCGCAATCACGGCGACCCACTGGCCGTCGGTCTCCTTGTGAAACAGGACAGTACCGCCGAGGCGCTGCGCGATTTCCTCGGGCCGCAGATCGCGGTGATAGCCGAAGTACCGCTCCTTGATTCGCTGCCACCAGTCCCAGTTTTCGAGGATGGGATGCGCCGGTTCGTACTTGGTGGAAAACACCAGCGCCACATCGAACTGACCGTTCGCCGCCGAGGCGAGGGCAATCTGCGGGAACGTGAAATCTTCGAGCCGGACCACGCGGAAAGGCTGAGCGACATAGCCGAGCCACGGCCGTGTCAGTTCGTCTGACGCGGGCCACGCCGTCAGCACTCGGGCCCGTGGAAAGCGCAGGGCCAGAAAGCGGCTGGCCTCCGCATGCTGCACGATGTAGTCGCGATAGGCGAGATTGTCTTCAAGCGAGAAACCATAGGGCGGATTGGTAAAGAGACCAGCGGCAAACGCAATCGCTACTACCGCTGCTACCAACTTCCAGAAGCGCAAGCGCCGCCACAGGGTGGAGATCAACACCAACGTCACAAGCGGCGTTACGGGCAACATGTAGCGAGCCAGCACTGCGCCGCCGACCACCGACATGAAAGCCAGATAGGCGAGCAGCACCACCAGAAATACGGTCTGCATCCAGAACGGAATGCGCGGGCGGGCGTCGCGGGACGACACCTGCGGGCGGCGAAACATCGCCAGCAGACCCGCCAGTGAGAGCAGGTACAGGCCGAAGTATCCGAACACCTGCCAGAGCCGCAGGCCCAGCGCCAGAGGAATCCGCAGCGGAGAGAGCGTCGCAGCAACGTTGTAGCGGAAAAATTCAGGGTTGCCGAACAAGTAGCCGGTCTTCGCAAAGTGGAATCCATACCAGCACGCAAGTGGCACGACGGGAAGCAGCAAATGGGAAGCGCGTGTCCTCCGTCCAGCGGGTGGGAGAACCTCATCCCACTGGGGACGTGCGAACTGCGCGACAATTTCCCAGGCAAACAATGCCAGGGGAGCCAGAATCGCAGTTTCCTTCGTGAGTGCGGCTAGCGAAAACCAAAGAGCCTGTTTCCCCGGGCGGTCTTCCAAGTAAGCGAGCACTGCCCAGAAAGTGAAGCCGGCGGCGGGCAGGTCCACTTGGGCAAGAGAACTCTGGGTAAAGAACACGGGATAGAGAGCCGCGCAAACGGTTGTGGCCCACGCCACCTGGACATTGGAGGCGTAGCGTGCGAGCCGAAAAAGGCCGAGCAGAGAGAACGCAGCCAGCGCCACCATCACCGTGCGCGTGACCAACGCTGAGAACCCCGCCACGCGCCATGCCATCGCCAGCGTCGCCATCACCAGTGGAGGATGCGCGTTCGACGGCGTGGAGTGCGGGATGAGTGTGCCGGTAAGGTAGAGATCGCGCGCTGCTGGGATGTAATAACCAGCCTCATCCCAGAAATAGGGCAGACGCAACAAAGGCGCGTGCAGAAGCATCAGGGCCGCGAAGAAAAGGGCGAACAGGAGGAATTGTTGCGCCCAGGGCGTACCCGCTTCTTGAGTTCCGAGTTTCACGTCAGGGGACGCCGGCGGCCGCGCAGGCATCAGTGCACAGGCCCGCCGGGAGCGCGCGCGTCAAGCTGGATCTGGCCGAACGCGGATTCATAGTTGGTCACGTTCTGCTGCAGGAGCGCCATCAGGGCTTTAGCTTGCTGCGGGCTGAGATAGATACCCTGGAAGTTCCGCAACTCCACCTGCGTTTCCGAGCTTTGCTGCATGGTCCCGAAAACCAGGAAGAAGTCCCACACATTCACCCGGATCTGCACGCTGTTGGCGTAGGTCTCGCGGTAATCCGGCGTATTCACAAACTTGATATTCGGTTGAGTCGGCGTGTTCATAACTGGCAGTGTACCGTCTGGGTCGCGCCTCTGTCTCGCGCCCCGACCCGGGCGACGTTAGAGAAGCGGCTGGAGATTCTTGTGCGAGATGCCGACGGCTTCCAACGGCGATGTGTCAGCCGAGTCCTGCTCCACGAACATGTGCTCAATGCCGTTTTGCTGCGCCGCCGCGAGGATACTCTTCCAATCGATGGTCCCGCTGCCCACGGGCGTGAAGTGCTCGGCGTGCTTGTCCAGTGTCTGTGAAGTGGCAAAGCCCGGCTTGCGGTCCTTAAGGTGGAGCAACTGAATGCGGCCACTGTAGGTCTTCAACATTTCCAGCGGATCGCGACCCGCCTGGGTAATCCAGTAGCAGTCCATTTCCAGGCACATGAGGTTCGGATCGGTACGCGACATCAGCACGTCGAAGCCGGTGGTGTTCCCCAAGCTGGCAAATTCGTAGTTGTGGTTGTGGAAGACGAAGCGCATCCCCATGCTCTTGATCTTCTCACCCCACTTGTTGAACTGGTCGGCGGCCTGCGTGAAACCGTCGAGCGAGGTCTGCATTTTCTTCGGAAGCATCGGGCACACCAGGTACTGGACGCCCAGAGTGGCGGCGTAGTCCAGCTTTCCTGCAAGGCCGTCGTAATTGAAGTGGCCGCTCGGAACGCTTAGTCCGTGGTCGTTGATGAGCCGTTTGAGTTCGGCAGCAGGGCGCGAATAGACGTCCCAGTAGGTCTCAACCTCGTCATAACCGATCTTCCGAATGGCGGCGAGCACGCCCGGCAGGTCTTTCCTGGCCTGCTTGCGAACTGTGTAGAGCTGAATTCCAAGCGCGCGTTTTTTTGTCTGCGCGGAAACATTCATGGCGGCGGCACCCATCAGCACACCCGAAGAAACGAGAAATTGGCGACGATTCATGTATTACACACCTTTCTGAGGAGACCCGGCTTCTACGGCTACGACTCCGGCCCCTAAAGGGGCTATTGAAGATAAACGGCGTGCGGCATCGCTAAAGCGATGCCCTGATACGAATCTCGACTTTTTCCGCAGGCTGTTACGAATCTTGACTTTCTCCGCAGGCTGTAAGGCTGTGCCCTCATAGGTATCGCGAGTCTTTCCGCGGGCGGTGCCGGTCGCGATGCTCGCTTAGCGTCCTAAGGTAGCAACTCGTAGCTCACGAAAGCGAATTTCTTCGAATCAGGCGACCAGGAGTTCACGTTGATGGAGCCCTGGCCTCCGAAGAATTGCGTCAGGATCTGAATTGAGTCCTCGTCCTTCGGTGGCTGTGCGGGCCTGCCGCTGGCGGGCATCGGGATCATCCGAAGTGCGACGGCGGTTTTGAAATCGTGGCTTTTGGTGCCCGGTGGAAACGAAAGCATGACCAGCCACTTGCCATCAGGAGACGGATGCGGGAACCAGTCTTCCTGGGCGTCGCCCGTGACGCGCTCAGCTTTGGCGTCGCTGGCCCCAGCGCCTTCGGCCGGAAAACGCCAGATGTCCCACCCGCCCGAACGATCGGAGTTGATGTAGATCCACTTTCCGTCCGGCGAGTAATCGGGGCCGTCATCGAAACCGGGGCTGGACGTGAGCCGTTCTTCCGGCCCGCCGCTGGCCGAAACACGATAGATATCGAAGTTGCCGCCGCGCTCGGCGACAAAAGCCAGCCAGCGCCCATCGGGCGACCAACCATGAAAGTAGCTGGGGATATTCGGTGTCAGCAGCTTTGGACTTGTGCCGTCAGCATTCGCGACGAATACCTGCGAGCCTTGCGCGGGGGCATGTTCAGCGGAGAAGGCGAGCCACTTTCCGTCGAGCGAGAGACCTTTGTCGTTGTTGCAATCGTATCCGCTGTCGAGAGCGATTTTTTCAGGCTTGGCTTCGCCTTTCAAATCGAGTGCAAAGCGGTAGATCGCGCCGCCGGAGTTAGCGAGCAGGTATTCGCCGTCCGGGGACCAGTTGGGCGCTTCCCAAAGTTCGTCGGCAGAGTAAGCGACATGCACGCTTTTGGTTTCGAGATCATAAACGGTGATATTGCTGCGCACGTTGGTAGGATTGAGTTCCGGCTTCGATGCGGGCAAGGTCTGGATGCTGACGTTCGAGAACACCGCCGTCTCAAGCACTTTGGCGTCGTGCGAGCAAACGCCGAGACCGATGTATACCGGGCCTTCAAGTCCGACAGTAACCGGATCGGAAGGCACCAGCGTCTCCCCAGGCTTGCCGGCGTAGATCATGAATTGCGCGCCCCGCCGCTCGATGCGGATCCGGATCGGCCTATTCACGGCAGAGCGCACTTCCGAGGTCTCCGCTCCGGGTACAGGGCGGAATTGGAGCGAGGTCAGGCCATCTCCATGCAGCGCCACATCGGCGTATGCCGCGTTTGCATCCAGGCTCTGGCGCACCGCCAGCACCGCCTTGCGATGATCTTCAGCGCCCTTTCCCACAAAATGAACATCCGCGGTGATGCTGAAGTTCCCCGTGACGCGCTTCCAGACAAAATGAAACGCGTCCATCGGCCCCCACATGTTTGCCCCGCCGCCGGTCACTCGATATTCCCCAGTGGCGGCGTTGTAGGAGGCGGAACCTTTTTGCGGCGTTATAC
>Ga0302321_100000826_pt1 | contig 26873 bp, 23 predicted proteins | sample Fen_T0_1_FD_202505 | JGI IMG/M metagenome (GOLD analysis project Ga0302321, IMG submission 202505) | Peat permafrost microbial communities from Stordalen Mire near Abisko, Sweden - Fen_T0_1 | ecosystem: Environmental > Terrestrial > Soil > Wetlands > Permafrost | place: Sweden: Abisko... | reverse complement strand
ATCAGCGGGCTGATGGTCCACCTCGGTGACCGGCTCGGTCTCTACCGGGCGATGGCCGGCGCCGGCCCGCTCACGCCCTCGACGCTGGCTGCTCGCACCGGCACCCGGGAGCGCTACGTGCAGGAGTGGCTCGCCAACCAGGCGGCCGGCGGCTACGTCGCCTACGCCCCTGAGCACGGCACCTTCGAGCTGAGCGCGGAGCACGCGCTGGTGCTCGCCGACGAGACCAGCCCGGTCTTCCTCGACGGCGCCTTCGAGACGATCGCCTCCTGCTATGCCGACCACGAGGCGTTCGCCCGGGCCTTCACCACCGGCGAGGGCATCGGCTGGGGGGACCACGACGACCGGCTGTACACCGGCGCGCTCCGCTTGTTCCGTCCCGGCTACGAGGCCAACCTCGTGAGCTCCTGGCTACCGGCCCTCGACGGGGTCGTGGACAAGCTGCGGGACGGCGCGAGCGTGGTCGACATCGGCTGCGGCCTCGGTGCGTCGACGATCATCCTGGCCCGGGCGTTCGAGCACTCGTCCTTCGTCGGCTACGACATCCACGGACCGTCCATCGACGCGGCCCGGAAGGCCGCTGAGGAGGCCGGCGTCGAGCGCCGCGCCCGCTTCGAGGTCGCATCCGCGCAGGACTTCCCGGGCACCGGCTACGACCTGGTCACCCTGTTCGACTGCCTGCACGACATGGGCGACCCCGTCGGGGCCGCACGCAGGATCCGGGAGTCGCTGGCCGAGGACGGCACGCTGCTGCTGGTCGAACCGGCGGCGGGGGAGCGCCTCGAGGACAACCTGAACCCGGTCAGCCGGCTGTACTACGGCCTCTCGACGGTGATCTGTACGCCCTCGTCCCTCGCCCAGGAGGTCGGGCTCGGGCTGGGCGCCCAGGCCGGGCCGACGCGGCTCGAGGAGGTGCTGCACGAGGCCGGCTTCTCGCACGTGCGAGTCGCCACGCAGACGCCGTTCAACCTGATCATCGAGGCCAGGGCATAGGACTGGCACCGAGCGCGGCGAGCTCCTGCTCGCCGCGCTCGCGGTCGTCCCCGCCCAGCATCACCAGGGTGCGCGCCCACTGGTAGCGCGCCCCGAGCCCGTGCAGCGAGGTGGCTGCCAGCGCGAGCTCGCCACGACCCATCCGGGACCCGTGGGCCAGCCCCGAGGCGCGCGTGAGCAGAGCCTCGACGACCGGGTTGCCTCCGGTCAGGCCACGGGCCCGCCCGATGCGCTCAGCGGCGTCCGGCAGCCCGGCCAGTACGGCGGCCTCGGCCCAGGCCGACGCGTACCAGGCCCGCCACATCACGTTGTAGTGCTGGACGAAGTCCTCGGGCGGGTCCTCGAGCAGTGCCACCGCCTCCGCGTGCTGGCCGCGGTGGAGCAGCACCAAGGCGTCGAAGAACTCGCCGAAGTGGAGCATCCCCAGCGACCGCCCCGGCGTGCGCAGTGTGCTCACCACCTCCATCCAGGACTCACGTGCCGTGTCGTCGCCGCGGAGCGCGTGCACCGTGGCGGCGGCGTACGGGGCGGTGCGGAGGTTCCCGGCCACCGGCCGGCCGGCGCGCTCCCAGCCCGCCCGGAACAGCACGGAGAGGTCGGTCGCCTCGTCCCATGCCCCCGTCAGCAACCCGACCACGATCAGCCGCGAGGTCGCGAGATGGTCCTCCTCGCGGTAGAAGGGCAGGTCGCAGAGGCCCTCGCCGAGCCGGTTGGCCTCACGGAGATGACCCGCTGCCACTGCGCACTGTGAGGCCATCTGGAAGGCGTCGAAGAACTCCAGCGCCGACTCCGCCGTGACCGGCAGGGGCGCGAGCAGCTCCGTCCGCAGCACCGCGCTCCGCATGCTCTCCTGCAGGTTGCCGGCGGCCGTGTGGATCGCGGTGAGCTGATCGAGCGCGGCACTCTCACCGATCCGGTCGCCCGCAGCGCGCGCACGCTCGAGCGCCCGGTCGACGAGCCGCAGTGCCTCGGGGTCCCTCTCGTCGAGGTTGCAGGCCTCGGCGGTGAGGACCCGCGCCTCGGCGGCGGCGTCGCCCGCGGCCAGTGGGCGCGCTCGCTCCAGGAGGCGTTCGACCTCACCGTCCGGGGGCAGGGTGGCGATGATCCCCGGGCCGCGCCGGATGAGCTCGGCGGCCCGCGCCAGGTCCATGCCGGCGCCGGTCCGGTCCCCGGCCCGGAGGGCCGCCTCGGCGGCCATCGGTCGCAGCCGCAGCGCCTCGTTGCCGAACTGCCGGGCCTCGGCAGCGCCCGCGGCCATCCGAAGAGCGGCGGCACGGGCGCCGTCGTCCGGGGCCAGCTCCGCGGCCAGCTCGTAGCGGCGCTGGGACTCGCCCGGGCGGCCGCGCGCGAAGCTCAGCTCCGCGAGCAGCAGGGACACACGATAGGCAACGTCCCGCTGCTCCGGGACGTATCTCGCACGGGGGAGGGCCTGCCGTGCCTCGGTCGAGATCACGTCGAAGTCGGCCCGCCAGTCGTCCCCCTCGGGGCCCTCCACGACCGGCGGGGCCAGGCGCTGTGCGGCCGTCAGGATCCAGGCCAGGTGGCGTGCGTGGGCCTCCTGCGTCTCGCCGGCGGCGTCGACCAGCGCTGCGCCGTACTGCCGGATCGTCTCGAGGGCGCGGTAGCGTGTCCCGCCCGGGGTCGACGTCGTGACCAGGAGGCTCTGGTCCGCCAGCCCGGCCAGCATCGACGGGACCAGGTCGGGGTCGACCGGGTCCCAGCCGTCGAGCACCTCGGCGACGGACCGGGCGGCGATGGGCCCGGCGAACGTCGAGACCCGGCGCAGCAGGGCGCGGTCTGGCTCGTCGAGGAGGGCATAGCTCCAGTCGAGAGCCGAGCGCAGGGAGCGGTGCCGGTCGTCGAGCCGCGACCCACCGGTGAGCAGCAGGAGCCGGTCGGCCAGCCCGGCCTCCAGGCCGTCGAGCCCCAGCGACGGGAGCCTGGCCGCGGCCAGCTCGATGGCCAGGGCCATGCCGTCGAGCCCCCGGCACAGGGCCATCACGCGGGGGAGGTCGCGCTCGCCGACCTCGGATCCGCCGGCCCGAGCGCGGCTGAGGAAGAGCTCCACCGCGTCGTTCGGGCCGTCGGGTGTCGCCGAGACGGACAGGCCCGGCACCGGAAAGGCCTGCTCGAAAGGGAGCAGGAGGCGGGCCCGGCTGGTGGCCAGCAGCGTGAGCGCCGGGCAGGAGGCGAGCAGCCGTTCGAGGAGCACGCCGACGCCGTCGAGGACGTGCTCGCAGTTGTCGAGCACCAGCAGGGCACGTCGCGAGGCGAGCCAGCCGGTCAGCACGTCCTCGATGTCGCGGCCCTGGCTCTCCCCGAGGCCGAGGGTCTGCGCCACCGCGAGGCCGATCAGCGAGGGGTCGGTCACCGGCACCAGGTCGACGAACCAGATGCCGTCGGGGAACGCGTCCGCCGTCTGCTGCGCCACCCGGAGCGCCAGCCGGGTCTTGCCCACCCCGCCGGGGCCGACGGCGGTGACGAGCCGGTGCTCGGCGAGCGCGGAGCCCAGCGCCGACACCTCGGCCTCGCGCCCGACGAACGACGTCAGTGGGGTCGGCAGTGACGCGGCCGCGCGTCGTACGGGCCACTCGACGGCCGGTACGGCGAGGTAGGCGTCCGCCGTCTGCGCCAGCTCGCGGCGGTCGGCGACCTGGAGCTTGCGCAGCAGCGAGGAGACGTGGCTCTCGACCGTCCGCACGGAGATGAACAGACGGGCGGCGATCTCGGCGTTCGTGAGGTGCTCGGACACGGCCGCGAGGACCTCGGCCTCGCGAGCCGACACTGCTGTCTCCACCGAGACCCGCGCGCTCGTCACCTCGCAGATTCTGCACCCTCGCGCCGTCCGGATCCTCCTGCGTTTCGGCCGCGGGTACTCACCCTCGGCGGGTGATCCCCTGTTCGCGGGGCGGGGCCGATATTGTCCGCCGTGCCGCGCGTTTCGTCGGCATGCCTCGAACAGACCGGCGCCGTGTGGTGGCACTGGTGACGACAGGGAGTGCTCATGGTGGTACGGCTACTCATCGCGTGGGCGGTGGTCGCGGCCGCGATCGGGCTGGCGGCGGCCCTTCTCGACTCCGTCACCGTGCACGGCGGTCTGGTGTCGCTGCTCTGGGTGTCGCTCGTCTTCGCCCTCGTGCACGCCCTGATCGGGCCGTTCCTCAAGCTCATCTCGGCACCACTCACGGTCATCACGCTGGGTTTGTTCTCGCTGGTCGTGAACGGCATCCTGCTGGCCATCACTGCGGGTCTCACCAACGCCCTGGACGTGGGCGGCTTCCTGGGAGTCATCGTCGCTGCGTTCGTGATCTCGGTGATCGAAGCGGTGCTCGGCTTCGTCCTCGACAAGCTGTTGCCCTCGGCGTCGTGAGCACTCCCGTGACGGGCCGCGCGCCCTTGCCCCGCGCCCTCGTGATCCTCGTCGGGCTCGCCGCGGCGACGATCACGGCCGGGGGGATGAAGGCAGCGAACGGCTTCCTCGCGCCGACGATCCTCGCCCTGGTCCTGATGATCACCGTGTACCCGATCCGGACCTGGCTGGAGCGCAAGGGCGTGCCCGCCTGGCTGTCCGCCCTGGCCACGATCCTCACCGTGTACCTGATCGTGATCGTGATGATCGTCGCCCTGATCGTCTCGGTGGCCAAGCTGGCGCAGCTGGTCACCGAGTACACGCCCCAGCTCAACAAGATCCCGGCCGACGTCGGCGACTGGCTGAAGTCCCTCGGCATCGACCAGCAGCAGATCGACTCGGTCACCAGCTCGTTGAACTTCGGCAAGGTCTTCGACCTGGCCACCACGGTGCTCTCCGGGACGCTCGGCGTGCTCTCGAACCTGGTCTTCCTCGGGATCCTGACCATCTTCCTCGCGTTCGACGGCGGCAAGCTGCCGGCCGTCCTGGCGTCCACCGGGCCGGAGCACTCCCGTGTCGCCCAGTCGCTGTCGACGTTCTCGCACGGCACCCGGACCTACTTCGCCGTGTCGGCCGTCTTCGGCCTGATCGTGGCCGTCATCGACACGGTCGCCTTGCAGCTGATGGGCGTCCCGGGTGCGTTCGTCTGGGGAGTGCTCGCCTTCATCACCAACTTCATCCCCAACATCGGGTTCATCATCGGGCTGGTCCCGCCGGCCCTGCTCGGGCTGCTCGAGGGCGGCGTGTGGAAGATGATCGCGGTCATCGTCGTCTACTGCGCGATCAACTTCGTGATCCAGTCCGTGATCCAGCCCAAGTACCAGGCCGACGCGCTCAACCTCGGCGTCAGCCTGACCTTCCTGTCGCTCGTCTTCTGGACGTTCGTGCTCGGCCCGCTGGGCGCGCTGCTCGCCCTGCCGATGACGATGCTCGTCCGAGCCCTCTTCGTGGACGCAGACCCTGATGCGCACTGGGTGGCACCGCTGCTGTCGCTCGACGTCCCCGAGGACGACCCACCCGGGGAGCCGCAGGACGCGGCGTCCGAGCAGGGCGCCTAGACCGGGTCCTTCAGGCCGGTGCGCTGCCCGAGCGACTCGAGCATCTGCACGAGCACCCGATGCAGGTGGTCGGCGCCCTCGATCCGCCCGTCGGGCAGCGCGCTCGCGAGCTCCTTCGGCACCAGCAGGACGGCTCGGTCCTGCCACCCGCCGAGTCCGCCGTGGGCTCCCACCAACGGCTCGAAGGCGGCGATGTCGAGGGTGTCGGCGTCGACCGTGCTGTTCATGTAGAGGTCCGGCGCCTCGGCCAGCAGCACCGCCCGGCACAGCAGCCGCGCCGCGCTCTCGCCGTACGGCGAGAGCGGGTCGACGCCCTGCACCTCGCCGGTGTCGAGCGCCACCCGGCCCTCCCCACCGATCGCCCAGGGGCGACCGGACGCGTCGATCCCGGCGACGAAGCCCACGCCGTCGTGGGCGGCCAGGCCGGGCACCAGCGCCGGCCATCGCTCGGCGAGGTCGTCGAGCGTGAGCCGCGTGGGCTGGTGGACGTAGAGCAGCCCGAGGTTGCCCGACCCCAGCACGCTGATGTCGGCGTCGGCAGCGGTCGCCTCGTCGTCCAGGTGGCGCTGGGTGACGTCGGTGGCGCGGCCGGCGAACCGGCCGGTGACGCCGGAGGTGCCCATGCCGTCGGCCACCGCCTCCGCTCGGCCCCAGCCCTCGACGGGGGCGTCGACGGACTCGACCTGCTCCTTCATCAGGGAGCCGCACAGCGTGGCGAGGTCGACGCCGTAGCGGTCGGCGAACACCTGCCCCTGCGACTGCCCGTGGTCGGAGACGATCACGAAGTGGTAGCGCCGGGCTCCCGACTCGGCGAGCCGCTCGAGCGTGCCCAGGACGCGGTCGAGCCCGTCGAGTGCGGCCAGAGACTCCGGCCGGAAGATCCCGGCATGGTGGGCGATCTCGTCGTAGTCGACATAGTCGACGTAGATGCTGCGGGTCCCCTTGCGCATCTCCTCGGTGATGATCGCGGTGTTGAGGTCGCGGCCGAGCACGTTGGTCGCGGCTCGGAGCACGGCGAACGTCCAGCCGCGGTGGACCCTCGGCATCAGGTCGCGTCGCACCTGACGACGGGCCTGGAAGCGCTCCTTGACGATCTCGGCGATGGTGCGGACGAAGGCGCGCATGAAGCCCTGGGGGTCGGTGAGGAACCCCGCGAAGGTGCGCCGCTTGCCGACGTCGCTGCGCCCGAGCTTGGCCCTGCTCATGGTCAGGAACGCGCGCTCGGCGTCACCGGTGAAGATGTTGGAGACCGACACCCCGCCGTCGGCGAGCAGGCCGCGACCGTCGCTGGCTCGCTCCTCGATGATGGCGGCGTCGGCGGGGCGGTTCGCCACGAGCAGACGCCCGAGCTCGCGGTCGTACCACCGGAAGGCCGGCACGCGGTCGATGGTCCCGTGCAGGATGCCCAGCTGGCTGGCCGGCGTGGTGCAGGGTAGCTGTGGCGTCCACTCCCGGAGCACATGGTCGCCCGAGGACACCCACCGGCGCATGGTCGGCACCGAGCCGGCCGCGATCGCCCAGCGCAGGACCGGGAACGGGAGGCCGTCGAGCTGGATGAAGACGATGCCGTCGACATCGGGGTCGTCGACCTTCGCCACACGCCTGCGCCCGCGCTCCAGGGACAGGGCGAAGGCGTCGTCGGTGCCCGAGGTCGTCAGCCAGGCGACGGCGGTGCCGGTCGCAGCCACGATCCAGGAGGCGATGATCGCCGCACCCACCGTCGTGGTGATGCCCGGCGAGAGCTCGAGGGCTACGTAGGTCACGAGGGCCTGGCCGAGCAGCCCGGCGAGCACCACCGCGATCCACCCGACGTACGCCGAGACCAGCACGATCGCGGGACGGATCAGCAGCCCGACCAGGGCCGTGACGGCCGACGCCCAGAGCACGTCCCAGAAGGTGTTCGCCGTCAGTCCGTCGAGGAGCAGCACCGCGAGCCCCAGGGCCAGCGCGGAGAGCAGCCACGCCACCAGCAGGCGCACCACGTCGCCGATGCGCAGTCGGCTGCGACCGAGGCGTGCCGCACGGATGTCGTCTGACCCGGCCATGCCAGGAGTGTGGTGCACGCGCTCCACGCGCGGGTCACCCCGTCCGGGTGAAGAGGGACGTGCTCCGGGCTCGCAGACTGGGCGGATCAGCTTCCCGGCTCCGCAGGAGGATCGTCATGTCAGTGGGACCCATCGAGGTCATCGTCGTCGAGTTCCCGGGCAACCGGTTCAACGGGCAGATCATCCCGGAGCTCCGCCGGCTGGTCGACGCCGGCACGATCCGGATCGTGGACGGGCTGCTCATGAGCCGCGAGGAGGGCGACGAGATCACGATCCTCGAGATCGACCAGGTGACGGGCGACACCGATCTGGCCGCGCTCGCCGAGCTCTTCGACACCATCGACGCGCTGGTCTCGGACGAGGACATCGAGGCACTGTCGGCGACGCTCGAGCCGAACAGCTCCGCGGCTATCCTGGTGTTCGAGCACACGTGGGCGATCCCGTTTCGGGACGCCATCGTCGATTCCGGTGGGGTTCTCGCGGCAGCTGTCCGGATCCCCGCTGACGTCGTCGACGACGTGATCGCTGCTCTGGCCGAAACCGCCTGACCACCTGCCTGACCGACGAGAAGGAGAAGCAACATGATGGGACGACGCATGGGCCGCCCGGGCCTGGTCGGCATGGCCGCTCGCACGGCCGTGGTGGCCGGTACGGCGACGGCGGTGTCGGGCGGGGTCGCACGCCGCCAGCAGGGCCGGGCCGAGGCCAAGGCCGCCGAGCAGCAGCAACAGCAGCAGCAGTACGCGCCGCCCCCGCAGGAGTACGTCCAGGCGGCGCCGCCGCCCGAGGCCGAGCCGGAGGCCTCGACGGACGACCTGATCGCGCAGCTGAAGAAGCTGGGCGACCTCAAGGAGGCCGGCGTGCTCGACGAGGCGGAGTTCCAGACCGCGAAGGCGAAGCTGCTCGCCCAGATGTGACTCGTTCCGACCGTTCGGCCGGGCCCCTCAGGGCTGCTCGGCCAGCCAGCGTCGGGCCGCGTCGTACGCCGCCAGACTCGACTCACCCAGCCGGTCGGTGGCAACGAAGACCTCCACGAGCGCGGCGGTGTCGACCGTCGCGTTCCGCTCCAGCTGCTCGAACGCGGCCGGGTCGAGCCCGCTGAGGTAGAAGCGGCCGCCGGCGGCGTGCAGGCGCTCGGCGTAGTCGGCCAGCACGGTGAACGACGTCGCTCCCAGTTGCGCGCGCCCGCGCAGCCGCAGCACCACGACCGGACGCACCGATCCGGTGGGATCGGGAAGCCGCGACTGGAGCGTCCGAGCGCCGGCGTAGAACAGGCTGCCGTAGACGTCGAGCAGGACCACCCGACCGGACTCCAGGGCCCGGGGCGCGGGCCGCTCGGAGAAGCCGGTGCCGTCGTGGACGAGCTCGACGATGCGCAGGTCGAGGGCCTCCTGGTTGAGCTGCATCATCAACGAGATCACCAGACCCAGCCCGACCGCCTGGGCCACCGGCAGCAGGAGGGTGGCCACGAAGGTCGAGATCAGGGCCACCTGGGAGATCCGACCGGTGCGCAGGATCGCGAAGAACGCGTCCTTCCGTAGCGACCCGATCGCGGCGGCGATCAGCACGGCCGCGAGGGTCGCCATCACGACCTGGCCGACCAGGCCGGACAGGGCGATCAGGATGACCGCCATCCAGATCCCCGCGAAGACGGCGGCCCACCGGCTCCTGGCCCCGGCCGAGACGCTGAGCGCGGTCTGGCCGACCGACCCTCCGACGGGCTGGCCGCGGAACAGGCCGGAGAGCACGTTGCCGACGCCCTGGGCGAGGAAGTCGCGGTTCGTCTCGGACCTCGTGCCGTCGGGGTTGGGCGCGGACTCCGCCACCCCGGCTCCCTGGATCAGGACGAGCGCCGCCACCGCGAGCGCCCCGGACACCAGGCTCAGTGAGAGATCCGAGAGGTGAGGCACGTACGGCGAGGGCAGGCCCTGAGGGATCGCGCCGACGTCGCTGACCAGCTCGATCGTGGTGGAGCCCACGAGCGCCACCACCACGCTCGGGATGATCAACGCGACCAGCGAGGAGTACGCCGCGAGCCGGGTGTGCGCGAGCCCGAACAGGGCGACCAGAGCGGCCACCCCACAGGCCGTCGTGGCCGGCTGGATCAGGCTGGGATGCGTGACCAGGTCCCAGAACTTGGCGAGCGCGAACGGTCCCGACACGTCCGCGCCGACCAGGTCGGGGATCTGACCGAAGACGATGTTGATCGCGACCCCGGTCAGGAAGCCGATCATCACCGAGTGGGGGACGAACCTGACGTAGCGGCCGAAACGCAGCAGGCCGGCCACGACCATCAGACCGCCGGCGATCAGCGTGAGCAGGAAGAGCGCGTGCGGGCGGTCGTCCGACGAGACGCTCTCGAGCGCGGAACCGGCGGCCAGCGCGGCGGCGCTCGTGGTGGTGATGACCATCAGCTTGCTGCTCGCGGTCAGGCCGCCACCGATCGGGCCGACCATGCTCGCGTAGAGGCCGTGCACCGGGCTGACGCCGGCCAGGATGCTCGCCGCCATGCCGTCCGGCACGCTGCTGATCGCGCCGGGCACGCCGGCCACCAGGTCGCCGCGCAGGTCCGCACGGCGCGGGGCGAGGCTCGAGAGCCGGGCCCGGACGCCACGGAGGCCGGGGGAGAGGGGCACGCGGAGCTCCTACCAGACGTCGGGCGCACCCACTGTCGCGACCGCGACGGCGGGCGGACTCACCCTGGCCGGGTGAAAGCGGTTCAGTCGAGAACGGCGCGTTCGCCGTGCCTGAGCACCAGCGGCACCACGTCCGGCGCGGTGGTCGCCAACGCGTCGGCGAAGCGGGGTCCAGGCGTCACGAAGAGCGTGGTGTGGCGGGCCGGCGTGATCCTGGACAGGGCCACGGGCCAGAAGGTGCCCCAATGCACCGGGACCGCCCACCGCGACCCGACCCGGCTGACGGCCTCGGCCCCCTCGTCGGGGTCCATATGGAGCGGACCCAGGGTCGGCCCCCACCCGCCGACCGGCACGAGGGCCAGGTCGACGGGGCGTACCTGGGCCATGTCGTCCCGGAGGCCGGTGTCGCCGGGGAACCAGAAGGACCGGTCGCCCGCCTCCACCCGGAAACCGAGTGCCGGCCCGCGGAGCTGGGAGAGCGGTGAGCGGCGGTCGTCGTGCGTGGCGGGCAGGACCTCGATCCTGGCCCCACCCACCTCGAGGACGTCACCGGGCCCGACGGTCCGCACGTCCTCGAGGCCCAGCCTGCGCACCAGCCGGCTCGCGCCGTGCGGCGCGACCACGGGGACCGCCCGGCCGAACCGTCGGAGGGACCGTAGGTGGATGTGGTCGCCGTGCAGGTGGGAGAGCAGGACCAGGTCGGCCGCGCTCGACTCGGCCCGAGGGGTGACGCCGTAGCGACGGAGGTGGAACAGCCGGTCGACCAGGACGGGGTCGGTCGCGATCCGGATCCCACCGATCTCCACCGTCGCGGTGGCGTGGCCCCACCAGGTGACGGCGAGGTCGTCGGTCGGCAGGCTCACGGACGCATGATGGCAGGAGCCGGCTCCGTCTCGTCCGGCCAGAAGGTGGGACGGACGGCCTCGAAGGTGTCGGCGAGCACCCCGAGCCACCGCACGAGGAGCCACCAGCACGCAACGACCATCACCAGGCTCGGCCCCGCGTCCGCACCGAGCGTGACGCGGTCGCCGGCGAACAGAGCAGCGATCACGCCGGCCCAGAGCACCGAGAAGAGCGTGATCACCTTGACGAGCACGACGACGGCGAGCGGGCCACCGATCCGGCGGCCACGGACGAGCAGGGTCCCGACGGCGACCACGCACGGCAGCGCCACGACGAGGTCGAGCACGAACACGGGGTACGGCGCGCCACCGGGGCCCTCCGGGTCGGGCCGGCCGCCGCCGAGCGCGAAGGGCAGCAGGGTCGTCAGCCACAGGCAGGCGAAGAGAGCGCCGACGGCGCCGAGGAACCAGCCGGTGCCCCGCTCCAGGCGCCGGCTCCGGGCACGCGGCCAGGCGGCCGGCGCCAGTCGCACCAACCCGTCGAGGAGCGCCGCTCCCGCCACCGCGACCAGCACGACGTACGCCAGGAAGGCGCGGTTCATGGGCATCCCCGTCAGGTAGATCGCATAGCTGTAGGCGACGTAGGCGTAGAGGCCGAGCCGTACGAGGTGGACCCGTGCCGACAAGCTCCCGGCGAGCACCAGCAGGCCGAGGGCGACCGCCAGGCTGCACGCGTCCTGGGCATGGGCGCCGGTGACGGTGGCGGCAGGGAGGTCGCGGTAGGGATGGGCGGCGAGGAAGCCGTACGCCGATGCCACGAGGAGGGCGAGCGCGACCACGACCGCAGGCGTCACGTCACGCCGGAGCGGGCGTGCCGCGGTGGCGGGCGGACGGGACAGTGAGGCCGTGCTCATCTCTGCTCCTGGAGGTCGGGACGCGCTTCCATGCTCTGCCCGCGGGCGGCCGGCAGGTAGGGACCAAGGGGGGTCCTCGGTGCCCGAACGGCCCTGCCCGCGAAGGCGCTCACGCGGTGTGCTGGAGACGAGGGACCAGAAGGGGCCCCGCAGCCCGGACCCACCCGAGGCCCAGGGCCGGAGGAGGGGAGGAACCATGACCAGGACCCGCAGCTCCAACTACGTCGTCGCCGCCACGGACGGCTCGCACGGAGCGCGCGCCGCCGTCGTCTACGCAGCTCACGAGGCACGGACCCGAGGGCTTCCGCTGGAGATCGTGACCGTGATGCCGGCGTACCTCCCGGCGGGACCGTTCCCGGTCGCCCCGGACGCCTCGATGCACAGGGCGGCCCACCAGGTGCTGGACGGCGCCGAGGACCTGGCCCTCGACACGGAGCCCGGCCTCGCCGTCGCCACCACGTTGCTGCTGGGCTCGCGCGTCGATGCGCTGGTGCGCCACACGCGTGACTCCGCCCTCCTCACCGTCGGTGCCCCTCCCCACGGTCTCGCCGAGCGGCTCTGGACCGGATCCACGGTGACCGGCACGGCCGCGCGCGTGCGCTGCCCGCTCGTCATCGTGCCGCCCGAACAGGCCGCGGCCCGTCGCGTCGGACGCGTCGTGGTGGGGCTCAAGTCGACCCGTCACGCCGAGCACCTGCTCGGGGCGGCCTTCGCCGTGGCGCAGCAGACCCAGTCCGACCTCGTCGTGGTCCACGCCTGGCACATGCTGGCGGGGTACGACGACACGATCGCCGAGCACACCACCACCCCCGACCGGGTCACCGAGCTCGTCCGGTCGATCGAGGACAACCTGATCGACCTCCGGCTGGCCTACCCGGACGTGCACGTGGAGGTGGAGGTCGTGCACCGGCAGGCGGCCTTCGCCCTGACTGCGCAGTCCGCCGAGGCCGACCTGCTGCTGATCTCCCGGCCGGCACACGGCGGCTTCGTGCACTACCTGGGTGCCACCGCCCGCGCCGTGATCCGCGAGGCCGAGTGCCCCGTCGAGGTGGTCCCGCCCGTGGACGAGACCCAGCACGTGGAGCTGGTCCACACCGCCGACGCTCTGGTGCCCTGATCCCCACGCTGTGCTCCCCCGGTCTGGAAGGCCGGGGGAGCACGGCTGTGCGGTCGGCTCGTCGTCGGCGTGGACGGGACCACGACCGCTCGGCATGGCCGTGGCGGAGAGTCCGCTGTCCCGCCCGTGTGGGACCTCCGGCCCTGTGCCGTCGTGCCGGGCGGATCCACCGTGGAGAGGAAGGATGAGCGGGAGGTGTCGCGATGAGGTCACGAGCCGGGCTGGTCGTGCCGTGATGTTCCAGACCAGGTTCCACGGGCGTGGCGGACAGGGCGTGGTCACTGCCGCCGAGCTGCTGTCGGTCGCGGCCTTCGACCAGGGCAAGCACAGCCAGGCCCTGCCGAGCTTCGGCAGCGAACGCACCGGGGCCCCGGTGGTCGCCTACTGTCGGATCGACGACCGCCCCATCCGCTCCCACGACCCCGTGACCTCGCCGGAGGCCGTCGTCGTCCAGGACCCGACGATGCTCCACATCCCCGGCGTCCTCGACGACATCGCCATCGACGGTGTCGTCCTCGTCAACAGCACGCGTACGCCGTCCGAGCTCGGCCTCGACCACCTGGCCGCGCGCGTCGTGACCGTGCCGGCGACAGACCTCGCCCGGGAACGCCTGGGGCGGCCCCTGCCCAACACCTGCCTGCTCGGCGCCCTCGCCGGGCTGACCGGGGTGGTCGACCTGGCCGCCCTCCAGCGGGCCATGCGCGACCGCTTCGCCGGCGCGGCCGGCGACCTGAACGCCCAGCTCGCGGCCGACGGCTTCGACCTGGTCCAGGAAGGACCGGAGGGGGTGCGCCATGCGCAGGCAGGTTGAGGGCTCACGCGCGATCGCCGAGACCGTCGCCCGGTGCGGGCCCGACGTCGTGGCGGCGTACCCGATCTCCCCGCAGACCCACATCGTGGAGGCCCTCTCCGACCTGGTCGAGCTCGGCATGGCAGGGAGGTGCGAGTACCTGATGGTGGAGTCGGAGTTCGGCGCCATGTCGGCCTGCATCGGGGCCTCCGCCGCGGGCGGGCGCGCCTACACGGCCACCGCCAGCCAGGGTCTGCTCTTCATGGCAGAGGCGCTGCCCAACGCCTCCGGTCTGCAGCTGCCGATCGTGATGACGGTCGCCAATCGCGCGCTCGGCGCCCCCATCAACATCTGGAACGACCACTCGGACGCGATGTCCCAGCGCGACGCCGGCTGGATCCAGCTGTTCGCCGAGTCCAACCAGGCGGCGGTCGACCTGCACGTGCAGGCGTTCGCCCTCGCCGAGCAGCTGTCCGTCCCGGTGATGGTGTGTGTGGACGGCTTCGTGCTGACCCATGCGATGGAGGCGATCGACGTCCCCGAGCAGGAGCTCGTCGACGCGGTTCTCCCGCCCCTGCAGCCCGCGCAGTGCCTCGACCCGGCCGCCCCGATCACCATCGGTGCGATGGTCGGACCCGAGGCGTTCACCGAGGTCAAGTTCCTCGAGGCGCATCGTCAGCTGCGGGCGCTCGATGCGGTGCAAGAGGTGGCCGACCGCTTCCACGCGGCCAGCGGGCGCGACTCGGGCGGCCTCACCTCGTCGTACCGGCTCGAGGACGCCGACGTCGTGGTCGTCGCGCTCGGATCCGTGCTCGGCACCGCGGCCGACGTGGTCGACGAGCTGCGCGACGAGGGCGTGCCCGCCGGCACCCTTGGGATCACCTGCTTCCGGCCGTGGCCCTTCGACGAGGTGCGCGAAGCGCTTGCCGGCGCGTCCCAGGTGATCGTGCTCAACCGAGCGCTCGCTGTCGGCTCGGGCAGCATCCTGGGACAAGACGTCCGGCTCACGGTCTCCGGGGGGCCGACGACGGTGCACGACGTCGTCGTGGGTCTCGGCGGGCGACCGGTGACCAGGCACATGCTGCGCCGGCTGATCGAGGACGTGCGCGCCGGCCGGATCTCCGACCACGCGCTGACCTTCCCCGACCTCGACGTGGAGACGGTCTCGAAGGAGCTGGCCCGCACCGTCGACGGCGCGGACGGCGCCGCCCTGGCCGGAGCCGTCCTCGGGCAGCTCGCGACCCCCTGGCCCGCGGAGGAGGAAGAGACATGACCGATCTCAAGCTCTACCAGGTCGGGACGTTCGCGGCCGGCAACCGCCTGCTCGACCCCGCGCAACGCACCGAACAGTCCAGCGGGGAGCGCAGCAACTCCATCACGTCGGGCCATCGGGCATGTCGCGGCTGCGGTGAGGCGTTGGGTGCGCGGGTCGTCCTGGACGCGGCCATGCACGCCACCGGTGGCCGGATGGTCACCGTCAACGCGACCGGCTGTCTGGAGGTCTTCTCGACGCCCTACCCCGAGTCGGCCTGGCGGGTGCCGTGGCTGCACTCGCTGTTCGGCAACGCCGCAGCCGTGGCGTCCGGAGTCGCGGCGACGCTGCGGGCCCAGGGCCGCGACGACGTCCGCGTGGTGGCTCAAGCGGGCGACGGCGGGACCGTCGACATCGGGCTCGGGTGCCTGTCCGGGATGTTCGAGCGCAACGACGACGTGCTCTTCGTCTGCTACGACAACCAGGGCTACATGAACACCGGGGTCCAGCGCTCCGGCGCGACGCCGGCCGCGGCGAACACCGCCAACACGCGTCCGGTCGGCACCCGGGTCGGCAATGCCTTCGGTACCGGCAAGAGCCTCCCGGTGATCGCGATGGCCCACGAGATCCCCTACGTCGCCACTGCGACGGTCGCGGACCTCCACGACCTGGAGGCCAAGGTCACCCGGGCGATGTCGATGCACGGCGCGCGCTACCTCCACGTCCTGGTGCCGTGCCCCGTCGGCTGGGGGACCACGTCCGCGGACACGATCCGCGTGGCCAGGCTGGCCACCGAGTCGGGGCTGTTCCCCGTCTTCGAGGCCGAGGACGGCGAGGTGACCGGCGTACGCCCGATCCGCCGGCAGGTACCGGTCGAGGACTACCTGCGGCTGCAGACCCGCTTCGCTCATCTCTTCAGCGGCGAGGGCCGCCCCGACGTGGTCGCCCGGCTGCAACGCCAGGCCGACCGCTCCATCGCCCATTTCGGGCTGCTCGAGGAGGCGGCACGATGACCACCGACCTGCCCTTCGCCATCTCCCTCGGTCCCGGCTCCAGCGTCACGGACCTGACCGGCTCCTGGCGGACCGAGCGTGCCGTCTACGTCGACCGCACGGCGCCGTGCAGCAACGCCTGCCCGGCCGGTGAGGTGGTCCGCGACTGGCTCTACCTGGCCGAGTCCGGCGGCGCGGGCTACGAAGCGGCGTGGCGGGCGATCATGGAGGTCAACCCGTTCCCCGCCGTGATGGGCCGGGTCTGCTACCACCCGTGCGAGACGGCCTGCAACCGCGGCGACCTCGACGAGGCCGTCGGCATCAACTCCGTCGAGCGGTTCCTCGGGGACGAGGCGATCCGACGGAGGTGGACCGTCTCCGTCGAGACGCCGCCCTCGGGCCGGCACGTGCTCGTCGTCGGCGCCGGCCCGGCCGGCCTCTCGGCGGCGTACCACCTGGCACGCGCCGGTCACGAGGTGACGGTCAAGGACTCCTCGGAGCACGCCGGCGGGATGATGCGGTACGCCATCCCGCGCTACCGGCTGCCGCGTGACGTGCTCGCCGCCGAGATCGACCGGATCGTGGCCCTGGGTGTGCACCTCGAGCTCGAGGCGGAGGTGACCGACCTGGACGCACTGCTCGCCGAGGAGACGTACGACGCGGTGTTCCTGGCTCTGGGCGCCCGGCTCGCCAAGCGCACGTATCTCCCGGCCGGCAGCGCCGGCCGCATGCTCGACGCCCTGTCGGTCCTGCGCTCGATCGCCGAAGACGAGCGGCCACAGCTCGGTCGCCGCGTCGCGGTCTACGGCGGGGGCAACACGGCTCTCGACGCCGCCCGGGCGGCGAAGCGCCTGGGCGCCGACGAGGCGATCGTGGTCTACCGCCGGACCCGTGAGCGGATGCCCGCCCACGGTCTGGAGGTCCAGGAGGCCGAGGACGAGGGGATCACCTTCCGCTGGCTGTCCACGATCGACGACGTCGACGCCGAGGGCATCACCGTCGAGACGATGGAGCTGGACGAGACCGGCTTCCCCCAGCCCACGGGTCACACGGAGCGTCTCGCGGCCGACTCCGTCGTCCTGGCGCTCGGCCAGGACACCGACCTGTCCCTGCTCCGGGAGGACCGCCTCGAGGTGCAGGACGGCGTGGTCGTCACCGACCCGGTGACGATGGCCACCAACCGACCCGGTGTCTTCGCCGGCGGCGACGTGTCGCCCGGCGACCGCTCGGTGACGGTGGCCATCGCGCACGGACGCCGCGCCGCTGCGGGCATCGACGCCTGGCTGAAGGGCGAGACCGTCGAGGCTCCGCCACCACCGGTGCTCGCGCCGTACGACGCCCTCAACACCTGGTACTTCGAGGACGCACCCCGGCAGCACCGCCCGCGTCTGGAGATGGTGCGGCGCCGGGCGTCCTTCGACGAGGTGGTGCAGGACCTCGACGAGGGCACCGCTCTCTTCGAGGCCCGCCGGTGCCTGTCCTGCGGCGGCTGCATCGCGTGCGACAACTGCTACGCCTTCTGTCCCGACAACGCCGTGATCAAGCTCGGACCCGAGGGCGAGTACGAGGTCGATCTCGACTACTGCAAGGGCTGCGGGCTGTGCGTCGAGGAGTGTCCGACCGGGTCGATGCTGATGGTGCCCGAGGAGGTCTGACGCCTCGCGGCGCGCCTCAGGACCTTTGTCCTCGCTGGTCAGGACGATGGCCCCGTGAGACGCACGACAACTTTCGACGAGCCTGGGACGTCTGACTCCTGGCCGCACCTGCACCACCCGCCGAGAGCATCTGGAGAGACCCCGTCATGACCCCCGGTGAGTGTGACGGGCTCGCACGTGTCTGAGTCGTCCGGGGGAGGGCATGCGGCCCGGAGACAGGGTGGGGCGCGCCGAGGCGCGCCGAGGTTCCGACGGGCCACCGCGATGGGTGGCGCGCTCGGGGTCGTCGCCATGTCGGCGGTCGTGCCGGGCTCGGGGTTCTGGTGGGCCGGCCGCAGGGTGCTCGGGCTCGTCACGATGGCGATGGCGCTGGCCATCTTCGTGGGCGCGGTGCTCTATCTGCCCCATGACCTGCGGGGTGCGTTGGACTTCGCGTTCGACCCCGCGCGGCTCGAGGTCAGCTCGGTGGTCCTCGGGGTGGTGCTGGTGCTCTGGACGCTGGTCCTGGCGCTCACCTTCTTGATGGTCCGTCCGGTCCGCGTACACCGCTGGGTCACGGGCGTGGGTGGCGTCGTGGTGGCGGCGCTGATCCTGGCCGTCGCCGTCCCGGCAGCCGTGGCGTCGCGCTACGCCACCGTGCAGGCGGGGTTCGTGAAGCACGTCTTCGAGAACAACCAGAGCGCCACCGCTCCGGAGCACGTCGAGACCGCGGACCCGTGGGCCGGTCGCGACCGCGTCAACGTGCTCCTCCTCGGTGGCGACGGCGGGCCTTACCGCGAGGGCGTGCGGACGGACTCGATGATCCTGGTCTCGGTCGACACCCACACCGGTCGCGCGGTCTCCTTCAGCCTGCCGCGCAACATGATGAACGTGCCGTTCCCGGAGAACAGCCCGCTGCGCCAGGTCTTCCCGAACGGCTTCACCGGCGCCGGGGACCCCGCTGCCTGGATGCTCAACGCCGTCTACCGAGAGGTCCCGATCCTCTACCCCCACATCCTCGGTGCCTCCACCAACGAGGGCGCGGACGCGATCAAGCAGGCGTTCGAAGGAGCGACCGGGCTGCCGGTCGACTACTACGTCCTGATCAACTTCCAGGGCTTCCAGCAGATGGTCAACGCCATCGGGGGCGTCACCGTCAACATCAACGAGCCCGTCGCGGTGAACGGTGACACCGACGCCGGCATCCCGCCGACGCGCTACCTGCAGCCCGGACCGGACCAGCACCTGGACGGCTTCGACGCGCTGTGGTTCTCACGGGGCCGCTACGGCGCCGACGACTACCAGCGCATGGACCGACAACGTTGCATGATCCAGGCGATCGCCGAGAGGGCGAACCCGCTGAACCTGCTGCGCAACTACCAGGCCGTGGCGAAGGCGGGACAGGAGCTGGTCCGGACCGACATCCCGCGCGCGCTGCTCCCGGCGTTCGTCGACCTGGGCCTGAAGGTCAAGGAGCACCGGCTGAAGTCCGTGGTGTTCCGGCTCGACGACAGCTTCAACCCGGGCGACCCCGACTTCGCCTACGTGCACGAGACCGTGGCGAAGGCCCTCGCGCCGCACCGGCGCCATGCCCACCGACCGCCCGCCGAGCAGGACAGCTTGGACGCCTGCGCCTACCACCCCGCCGCCTGAGAACGACGCCCGAGCCGAGAAGAGGGAGGAGGAGCCGTGCCACGACCGCTGGAGAAGGGCTCTGCCTACATCCCGGGCCTCGACGGCATCCGGGCGCTGGCCGTCATGGCCGTGCTCGGCTACCACTGCGGCGTCCCTCACCTGGGCGGCGGGCTGCTGGGCGTGAGTGTGTTCTTCACCCTGAGTGGGTTCCTGATCACCGGGATCCTGCTGGAGTCCTGGTATATGACCGGCGGGGTCGGGCTGGCCTCGTTCTACCGGCACCGGGCACGGCGGCTGCTGCCGGCCCTGGGGGTGCTGCTCGGGGTCGTCCTGCTCGTGACCGCGCTGGTCCATCCCGCGGCGTTCGCGCAGCGGGCCCGCGAGGCCATCTCGGCGGCGTGCTACGTGAGCAACTGGACGACGATCGCCCACGGCACGTCGTACTTCGACTTCTTCGCCGGCCCCCAACCCCTGGAGCACCTCTGGTCGCTGGCGATCGAGGAGCAGTTCTACCTGGTCTGGCCCCTGCTGCTGCTGGCCCTGCTGCGGCTCGGCCGCGGCAGTCGATGGGGCAGCCGCCGGCTCGCGGTCCGCGTCACCCTCGGTCTGGCGGCCGCGTCGTTCCTCTGGATGGCGGTCATCGCGACGCCTGGGTTTGACCACACGCGGGTCTACGAGGGCACCGACACCCGGGCCGGTGAGCTCCTCGTCGGCGCCGTCCTCGCCCTGCTCTACTCCTCCGAGCGCCGGGTCCGGCTCCGGGCCTGGTGGCAGCGGGTCGGCCTCGACCTGGCCGGCCTCCTGGCGCTCACGGTGGTCGGCTTCCTGGTGGTCACTACCTCGGCCTACCGGATGTCGATGTACCACGGCGTCCTGCTCGTCCTGGCCCTGTCCACGGCGGTCCTGGTCGGCGTCGTCTCCACGCCCGGCTCCGGGGTCGGTCGGCTGCTCGGCTGCCAGCCGCTGCGCTGGATCGGGGAGCGCTCCTACGGGATCTACCTGTGGCACATGCCGGTCGTGGCGCTGACCCCGCAGCGGGTGGTGGGGCCGTTCTCCGTCCGCCTCGCCGCCTTCCACGTCGCGCTGACCTTCCTGCTCGCGGCCCTGTCGTGGTCGCTGGTCGAGGACCCCATCCGCCGCCACGGCTTCCGGGGCGCGTTCACCTCCGCGGTGCCGCATCGCGTGCTCGGTGGCCGGCTGGCGCCGCCCGTGCTGATCGGACTCGGGGTGGTCTGCCTGTTGTCGATCGGGTCGCTGTCGGTCTCCTCCGAGCTCACGCCGAAGGCGTCCCTGGCCGCGTCGCCCCTGACCTCGGAGCGGCCACCGCTGCCCCCGGCGGCGGACCCGAGCGCCGACCCAGCGACCGGATCGCCGCAGACCGGCGCGGCCGGGCCTGCGACGTCCGGATCCTCCACCCCGCAAGGCACGTCTCACGACCGCGGGGCGCGCTCCGCGCGATCACACGGCTCCCGGCACCACCCGCGGCGCGCGTCTCACGTCGCGACGCCGCAGACCTCGTGCCGGGCGGTCGTGCACGTCGGCGACTCGACCTCGGTCGGTCTGGCCAGTAGCGCCTACCTGCCGCAGGCCCGTGACCGCATCGATGCGCAGTACCGTGATGTGGGAGTCAGACACGTCCACCTCGACATCTCGGGCGCGAGGTCGATCGTCGAGACCTACCACGGGGAGCCCAATGCCTACGAGGCCACGGCGGGCCGGATCACCTCCGGCTACGACGGTTGCTGGGTCTTCGCCATGGGGACCAACGACACGGCCAACCAGTACGTCGGCGGTGTGGTCCCGCTCGGAGACCGGATCGCCCGGGTCATGGACAAGCTCGACGGCCAGCCCGCGATGTGGCTGACCGTCCGGACCAGGCTGTCCTCGGGGCCGTGGGCGGAGTCGGAGATGCAGAAGTGGAACGCCGCGCTGACGGCCGCCGCCCGGACGTACCCGAACCTGCGGATCTACGACTGGGCCAGCGATGCCCGCGACTCCTGGTACATCTCCGACGGGATCCACTTCACCAGCGCGGGGTACCGCGCACGGGCCCATCTGATCGCCCGCGCCCTGGCGACCGCCTTCCCCGCGAGTCGGGAACAGAGCCCATGAGCCCCCACCCGCGCCGAGCCCTCGGGCCCGTGTTGGCAGCGGCTGTTGCCGCTCTGGTCCTCGCATCCTGCGGGAACACCAGGCCGATCGTCGCCGTACCGTCGGACGATCCGGCGCCGACCGCGACACCGTCGAACCCGTTCCCCACCCCCACGCAGACCGCCGACCCCCCGCCGGCGCCGGCCAAGGCCACCCAGATCTCGATCGCGCTCGGCGGCGACGTGCTGATCCACACCGGGGTCTGGGAGACGGCGCAGCGCGACGCCGCGCGTCGCGGCGAGGAGCTGCCCGACTTCCGGCCGATGTTCGCCGGTGTCAAGGACCAGATCGCGTCCGCAGACCTCGCGATCTGCCACCTGGAGACGCCGTTGTCGCCGCCGTCTGGGCCGTACCGGAACTACCCGGTCTTCTCCGCACCGCCCAGCGTGCTCGACGGCCTGATCGCGACCGGGTACGACGGGTGCACGACGGCCTCGAACCACTCCGTCGACCAGGGCTTCACCGGGCTGGTTCGCACGGTCGACGCGTTCGACCGTCGCGACCTGGCGCACACCGGCACGTTCGCCACGCCCCGCGACGCCCGGCAGCCGCTCGTCTTCGACGTCCACGGCGTGACGGTCGGTCTGATCTCGATGACCTTCGGCACCAACGGGCTTCCGGTCACCGAGCCGTGGTCGGTGAACCTGATCAACGTCCCGCGGGCGATCGCCCAGGCCCGGGCCATGCACCGGCACGGGGTCGACATCGTGATGGTGGCCGTCCATGCGGGCGACGAGTACTCCCACACGCCCAGCGATCAGCAGGTCGCGGTCTTCCACGCGCTGGCCCGCTCGCCGTACGTCGACTTCGTGTACGGGCACCACTCCCATGTGGTCGAGCCGATCGAGAAGATCGAGGGGACGTGGGCGGTGTTCGGGCTCGGCAACTTCGTCGCCCAGCAGGAGACGGCGGTCCCCGACACCTACCGCGGGGTGATCGCGCACGTGCACTTCGTGCAGCGAGTTGACGGCACCTACCACGCGGAGCGCCCGACCTACACACCGACCGTGATCACCGACCCCCACGTCTACGGGGCGACCCGGGTTCTCGATGCGACCCGGCTCCTGACCGAGCCGGGTGTGCCGGCCTCGCTGAGGAGACTGGCCGCCGGGTCCATCCACTCGGTCCGCAGCATCCAGGCCCGGGCCTGACGTGACCACCGGAGGACCAGGCATGCGTGAGTCGCTGCGAGCACGGATCCTGCCCGCGACCCAACGTCGCACCCTCGAGGAGCTCACCGAGGACCTCGACCTCAGGTCGGGAGACTCGACCTCCAAGCAGTCGGCCTTCTGGACGATGCTCGTGCTGTCGTCCGTCATCGCGTGTACGGGCATCCTCAGCGACTCGACCGCGACCGTGATCGGCGCCATGATCATCGCCCCGCTGGCCACGCCCATCATGGGCATCGCGCTGGGCCTGGCCAAGCAGCAGCGCAACGGCTCAACCCGTTTCGTGGTCGGTGGCGCGCTGCTGGTCATCGTGATCGGGGTGCTCGCCTCACACCTGGTGCCGGCCGGCTTCGTGCTGCTCGACGACAGCCAGATCTCGTCCCGCACGTCGCCGGGGATGCTCGACCTCGTGGCCGCGATCGCGACCGGGTTCGCCGGCGCCGTGGCGCTGTCGCGGCGCGACGTCGCAGCGGTGCTCCCCGGTGTCGCGATCGCCATCTCACTGGTGCCCCCGCTCGCTGTCGTCGGGGTCTGCCTGGGCAAGGGTGACGTGTCGCTCGCACTCGGCGCCCTGGTGCTCTTCCTGTCGAACCTCCTGGCCATGGTGCTGGCCGGCGTCCTGACCTACACGGCGCTCGGCTACACCACCGAGTCACTGGTGGAGCGGGCCCGCCCCCGACGACAGCACTACGTCGTGCTGTGGTCCCTGATCATCCTGGTCGCCATCCCGCTCGCGGCGAACTCGGTCGTCAGCTACCTCGTGGACAACTGGACGACGCGCGTGGATCACGCAGCGCAGGTCTGGCTGAAGGACACTCCCGACGCCACCGTCACCAAGGTCGAGTTCGAGTCCACGACCGCCCACGTCTACGTGCGATACACCGGCACCCTGCCCCCGGTGTCGGGTCTGCTCGACGAGGTGTCGGGGGTCGTCCCGGACGGAGTCCGGGTCGTCCTCGACACCACGGTCGGCAAGGAGATCCAGGTGGGGACGGTCGGTCAGGGCTGACCGACCGTTGTCACTCGGCGACCACCAGGACGTGGGTCCCGCTCCGGACCACCACGACGTCGGCCTCCTCGGCGGAGGCGTCGACGAGGGCGCCGAAGAGGTCACGCATGGACACGATCCCCGCGATCAGACCGTCGCTGAGGACCGGCAGGTGACGCACCTGGCCCTCCTGCATCACGCGCCCGGCCTCGAGCAGCGTCGCATCCGGCCCGATCGTCAGGAGGTCGCCCGACATGACCTCGCCTGCGGTCAGATGAGCCGGGTCACCGCCGGCCGCGAGGTGGGTCACGACGTCCCGCTCGGAGACGATCCCGGCGAGCGCGTCGTTCTCGACGACGCACAGGGCGCCGACCTCGTCCGCGGCCAAGGCCTCGGCGACCTCGGTCAGAGTGGCGACCGTCTCGACGGTCGCGACCGGCCACATCATCACCGACCGCACACTGTCCGTGGGTCGCACCACATGCACCGTCCTGCCGTACATCACGACGCTCCTTCGTTGTCCCGAGGTGGGTGGACCCGAGCTGGGGTGGTCACGCGGACCGGGTGAGCACGACCTTGAGCGCGCCGGTCTCGGCGGGCCGGCTGAAGACGTCGTACGCCTCCATCATCTGCTCGATCCCGAACCGGTGCGTGATGATCGGAGTGGGGTCGAGGTGGTGCTCAGCGAGCAGGCGCAGCAACCGCGGTGTGGTGCTGGTGTCGACGAGTCCGGTGGTGATGGTGACGTTCTTGATCCACAGCGTCTCGAGGTGCAGCGTGGCCGGGGCCCCGTGGACGCCGATGTTCGCCACCCGGCCACCGGGCCGCACGAGCTGCGTGCACAGCTCGAAGGACGACGGAATGCCGACGGCCTCCATCACGACGTCGGCTCCGAGGCCCCCGGTGAGGCTCTGCACGACCTCGAGCGCCGGCGCGGGCTCCGCGTCGAGCACGACGTCGGCCCCCAGCCGCTTCGCCGCGTCGCGGCGCGGCTCGGCGGGGTCGATCACGACGATGCACCCCGGAGAGTAGAGCTTCGCGGTCATCACGGCCGCCAGGCCGATCGGGCCGGCGCCGACGATGACGACAGTGTCACCGGGGCGGACCCGGCCGTTGAGGACGCCGACCTCGTAGCTGGTCGGCAGGATGTCTGCCAGCAGCACCGCGGCTTCGTCGGTGACTCCCTGGGGGAGCGGGTGGAGGGACAGGTCGGCGAACGGGACGCGGGCGTACTCCGCCTGGACACCGTTGATGGTGTGGCCGAGCGCCCAGCCGCCTCCGCGCAGGCACTGCCCGTAGTGGCCTCCACGGCAGTAGGAGCAGGTGCCGCAGCCGGCGATGCAGGAGACGAGCACGTGGTCGCCGGGGCGCACCGAGCGGACGGCGCTGCCGACCTCTTCGACGGTCCCCACGGCCTCGTGGCCGAGGATCGTCCCGGGCGTCACCTCGGGCACGTCGCCCTTCAGGATGTGCAGGTCCGTGCCGCAGATCGTGACCGCGTCGACGCCGACGACGACGTCGGTGTCATCGCTCACCTGGGGGTCCGGGACGTCCTCCCAGCTGCGCTCTCCGGGACCGTGGTAGACGAGTGCCTTCATCGGAGCACCTCCAGTCAGAGACGTCTTCTCGATTCCACACTTGCCCCGCGGTCAGGTGCTGTCTCGGGGCGAACGTCACCTGGGATCTGCCGTTGGACCCGGGACCGCGCCACGACTCCGGGCGGGACGAAGGTCCCCACGCCCACCGGGTGCAAAGACCCTGCTGCGCCGGCCTGTTCCGAGGCAGCGTGGGTCGCGTCATCCAAGGGAGGTCCACCCATGACCGCGACCCGCCACCACCACGGCTCGACGGCCTACGCGGTGCCTGTCGACGACGCGCTGGTCGCTCTGACCGTCCGGATGACCGAGGAGTACCCGGAGCTCGCAGCCGGCTCGGTCATGCGCTGTGTCGCGCGTGCCGCGCTCCGGGCCCGCCTCTCCGGTGTCCCGGCTGACCGGCTGACCGCCGAGGCGGAGCGCACGGCGCGGTCGAGCCTGGACGGCCGGGTGTCCCTTCCTGTCCGACCGCGATCGGCCTGAGCGTGTACGCCGCGGTCGGGGACCACCTGCTGGTCCGAAACGCACGGCTCGACCGACCCGCCAGGCATGCCGAGATCCTCGAGGTGCACGGCCGCGACGGCGCGCCGCCGTACGTCGTACGGTGGTCGGATACCGGCCGCGAGTCGTGGATCCATCCCGGCCCCGATGCCTCGGTGGAGCACTCCGAGCGCGACAGCCACTGGAACGAACCGGCTCACGGCACGGGGAGAGCTGAGTGACGATGTCCGTTCCCGACCAGAAGCGTCTGCACGGCCACGTGGTGGCCGGTACGGCCGACACGTCGGCTGCGCGCTCGGCGGTGCGGCACGCGGCCCGCGAGGCCGAGGCGCGCGGTGTCGTGCTGGAGCTGGTGCACGTCCTCCCGGCAAGACCGCCCGGCACGGCCCCGCAGGGCTCGCCCCAGGGGTCGGGGGCCGAACGCCTGGAGGAGGGCCGGCAGGTGGCTCTCGCCGAGGCGCCCCAGGTGACCGTGGCGCTCAGTCTGCTCAGCGGCCCGAGCGTCGAACGCCTCGTGGCGCGGGCCGTGGACGCCCAGCTCCTGGTGGTCGGCGCCCCTTCGCCGGGAATGACCGAGCGGCTGCGACCCGACTCCGCGGCGCTCGGTGCCGCCGGACAGGCCGTGTGTCCCGTCGTCGTCGTACCGGCCGAGCAGCACGCGGTCCGCCAGCTCCGGAGGATCGTGGTGGGGCTGAAGTCGCCGGCCCGGGCCGACGACGAGCTGCTGTGGTCGGCGTTCGCCGAGGCACGACGTCACCATGCGGAGCTGGCCGTGGTGCATGCCTGGCAGCCCCAGACCCCCTATCCCGACGCGGTCGCCGGCGCACGGCACGACCCGGGCTGGCTGCCGGGCGAGGCCGCGCTGGTGGAGGAGCGGCTGACCGCTCTGCGGCACACGTTCCCCGGCGTACAGCTGCGCGTCGACGTCGTGCGCGGCAGCGCCGCCGACGCCCTGGTCGCGGCGTCGGCCGAGGGGAGCGTCGTGATGCTCGCTCGGTCGCGCGTCCGCGGCCCGGCGCGTGCCCTCGGGCCGACCGCGCGCGCGGTTCTGCAACGAGCCAGGTGTCCGGTGGAGCTGGTGCCTGCCTCACGGACCCATACCGACGCCCTGCCGCGCACTCTGGCCGGCCTCGCGCACTACTGACCCTGTCC
>Ga0302321_100000825_pt1 | contig 26876 bp, 21 predicted proteins | sample Fen_T0_1_FD_202505 | JGI IMG/M metagenome (GOLD analysis project Ga0302321, IMG submission 202505) | Peat permafrost microbial communities from Stordalen Mire near Abisko, Sweden - Fen_T0_1 | ecosystem: Environmental > Terrestrial > Soil > Wetlands > Permafrost | place: Sweden: Abisko... | reverse complement strand
CACCTCGAGTAACCCGACCTTGCGACCGTGCCACTTCGAAGTAGCTCTTCGTCAGCGGAGAGAGAGGGATTCGAACCCTCGGTACCCTTCCGGGCACATCTGATTTCGAATCAGATACCTTCGACCACTCGGACATCTCTCCGCGGCGGAATCTGGCAGGCGCGGCCGGGGCTGTCAATCGCAACTTGGGCGTTCTTGCGCCGGGCAAAACCAAAGAAAGCTCGGACAAGCAAAGGTGAGCGGGCTTTACGGCCTGTTCATCCCGCGCACTGGCACCGCAGTGTCGCCAGGCTGGGCTGGCTGGCGCCGAGTCGCCCGTCCCCAATCATCCCGGATGGCCAACGGGTCCGGAGGCAGACCGCCCGCTGTGGCGCACGGCTCACTCAACGCCTTATGCCTTGCAAAGCTCGACCCACTTCGTTCCAAGGTTTCTAGTAGGTCAGACTCGCGCAGTGCAAACTGATCGGAGACGCGCGACGGCATGGCTGAGCTAGCCACCGCTCAAATTTGATTGTTGGTGCGTCGAGATAGGGGCGCGCAAAAACCAGCACGAGATCTGAATGGTGCTAGCATTGCTCGGGCTGGGAGGTCGCAACATGCGGTATTCAGTGGCGCGTGGAGTCGGGGTAGCTTTGGGGACAGTCGGTGTGGCGTTCGCGCTCGTTGGCTGCACTCCTGCCAATGACCCCGACGTCGGGCAAGGCGGCACCGTTGCCGCGACTCTGGGTGGCGCGAGTGCAACAGGGCAGGGCGGGGCAACTGCCACGCAGCAAGGCGGCGCAACGCCTGGCAGCGGTGGCCACTCCGTCACCGGGACCGGCGGGGCGACAGTGGTGCATTCGGGCGGCGCAACAGTCATGGGTACTGGTGGCTCTGTTGCGACTGGCGGCTCGCTGGCGAGTTCGGGCGGGGCGACAGCGGTGCATTCGGGCGGCACAACGGTCACTGGCAATGGCGGAACCGTCGCAACCGGCGGTACTGCTGCGGCCAATGGCGGAACCACGGTGACTAGTGGCGGCACCGTTGCGACCGGCGGCATCGCAGGTACAGGTGGCCGTACCGCACAGCCTCCGGTGCTCGAGTACAACTGCAATACGGACGCTGATTGTTGTGTTGCTACCTATACCTGCATGGCAGAAGCTTGGCTGGTTACGAAATCTCAGAAGTCTACGCTTGAGGCCTACCTAGCAACACTGCCAACTGGCATGTGCGTGGCGTGTATTCAGCCAGTTGTGGACGTGCGCTGCGTGGCTGGCTACTGTAGCGGCACCAAGCTGCCGTATTCTGAGGCAAACCGTACCTATTCGGGCGCTCATTGTGGTCGCCTGCCGCTCGGGGCTGCAGGTGCTGCCGGTGCGGGCACGAAGGTCACGGCATCATTTCTCATTGCAGTGACCAGCGGCGGCACGGGTGGCGTCGCGGCTGGCGTTGCGGCTGGCGTTGCGGCTGGCGTTGCGGGTACCAGCTCGTCGGTGCCGCTGGTGGCCACCGGCGGCAGTCCTTCAACCAGGTGGAACTGCGGAAGCTAGCTGCAGCCCTTCGAGATCCACTTCCACGCTGGAGTCGCGCCCTTTCGGGTCATTGGTGGCTCAACGGCGAGAATATAGTCCACTCGCCGGTTGGCCTGCTCGTCGACGTTGTCAGCGGTGACCTTCTTCAGCGCGGTTTCGCCGAAGCCTTCGAAGGCAATCGGGATACACAGCCCGTTCTTCATGAACCACGAAGCGATCGCTTGCGCTCGGCTGCGCGAGAGTGTCATGTTGTGCTCGTCACTGCCCTGAGTGTCGGTGTGGCCAGCGATAAACAAGGTGATGGTGCCGAGCCCTTTGCCGTCTACCTTGGACAGGACTCCCTTGATCTTAGAGAGGCTATCGTTGAGTGAGGTCACCTCGGGATCTCGAACAACTGCCCTGTTAGTGTCGAATTCGACTTCTTTATGATCGATCGAAACCGACCAGGGAACTAGTTGCACGGCTTGATAGGCATTGTCATTGGCCGTCACCCGAATCTCAACTTTCTCGATCTGATCGCGGGGCACTGGATTCCACTTCAATTCCCGTTCAGACCCGCTGTAGTCGAAGGACTTCTCGAGCGTGGGTTGCCCGTCCTTGAGCGTGATCTTCATTACTAGACTGCAGATTGGGCCATCCAGCTTTGCGCGGAGTGTGCCCTTTTCGAGATTCACGCTGTTGCGGTCGACCGAGATGGCAAGTTTGGCGCTGCTCTTCTGACATTCGCCGGGCGACTTTTCGTCCTGTTGCTCGACGATTGCCTTGCCGCTTTCAGTTCCGCTGGCGGATGGTGGGGCCGATGAATCGTCGTCTGCCGAATCCGGCGCTTTCGACGACTTCGATTGTTGGTCATCGCCTTGACCGGCACTTTCACTGACGCCGGTTTGAGCGTCCGTGCGCTCGTCTGCTTGCTCGTCCGCGTGGGAGCTCGGAATCTTGGCGGGTTGGTTAGCGCCGCCGCAGCTGAAAAGCGAGAACCCGAGGGCGAGAGCGAGAATCGAGGTAAGGGGTGTCATGGGCGGCTCCGTTTTTGACAGTTAGCTCACACGGGTGGGCTAAGCCAGCAGGGCCGGAGCATACCAAGGATTGACCGACGGTGCGCGGTTCGAGCGTAGACGCCGCCAACTACTGACAGAAATTGCTGTTGGACGGCTCCCAGCGCTGAGTGACCTCGGAGCACCAACAATCCCAGGAGACGCAGCTCGCGCCTGCAGGTGCCGTGGGCGCCACAATCGTCCGTGTGGTGCCGGATGGGTACAGTTGGTTCGAATTGTAAATGTCTTTGCAGCCCGCTTCGGTTCCCGTGATGGGCAGCTCGTCGTAGTACGCCGCTGTATTCGAGGTGCAGGGGTAAGACGACGCGTGTTCGACGCCATAGGTTGCTGCTAGATCGGGTGCTTGCCCGGCATTCGCGCCGCCCGTGGCTTGGTTCACGATCCCTGCCGCCCCACCTTTCGCATCAGTGACGGTGCCACTTTCCTCACCGCCGGTACCGTCCGAAACAATCGTGCGGCCTCCGCTCACGGCTACACAGGCAAACGGCAACACCGCCAACGCTACCCCCGTTAACTGCAAGATAAAATGCTTCACGAGTGCCTCCTCGCGCACAACCAACGCTACGCTAGACTCCCCTGATTGGACCCTGACGTCAAGGGCAGCGGGGTCCGGGCGCTTGGCCATTGGGTTCCGCCGGTGGCACCCTGCGCATAAATTCGGTAGTTTCCAGCCGAATTGCAACGATCTCACCTGGTTTTGTTGGTGCAGCGGCGTCGCTTGGCGGTCGCGCTAAGCTCGGCGGGGCGCAACGCAGCCGCACCGGAACTTCTCACATGAACCTCAGAGCCCTAAAGAAACTCTTCGCCGAGTACGCGAGTCTAGCGATCTACATTTACCTCATCATTTTCGTGGTGACGTTGGCAGGTTTTGCCATCGCAATGCAGACGGGGTTCAAGGTAGACGGTTCGGTCGGCAAACTCGGCGTCCTCGGGGCAGCTTGGGTGGCCACCAAATTGACGCAGCCGGTGCGCATTTTGGCGAGCATCGCTTTTACGCCAGTCGTGGCGCGGCTATTCAAGATTCAGAAGAAGTCGGTGGAAACAAGCGACGGCTGACAGGCAGCCATGCATTGTGCTCGTCCGCGGCATTCACTATTCCGGCAAGCGTTTCGATATCCGCAGCGGTGAATGCGCAGCCAGTCCGGAGTTTTAGGCCGCGCCCCGCAAGGCCACCGCGCCTACACGTGATAGTTCGGCGCTTCTTCGGTGATGAGCACGTCGTGGACGTGGCTTTCACGCAGGCCCTGCGAGGTGATACGAATGAACTTTGCCTTGCTTCGGAGTTCCTCGACGTTGGCCGAACCGGTGTAGCCCATGCCAGAACGCAGCCCGCCGGCTAGCTGCAACAGGATGCTACCGAGCGAGCCGCGGTGCGGCACGCGGCCTTCGATCCCTTCGGGGACGAGCTTTTCATCGGCGGTGCCGGTCTGGCCATAGCGATCGCGCGAGCCGCGCTTCATCGCGCCGAGCGAGCCCATGCCGCGGTACGACTTATAGCTGCGGCCTTGATACAGGATGAGCTCACCGGGTGCTTCGTCGGTACCTGCGAAGAGCGAGCCAATCATAACGCACGAAGCGCCCGCTGCGATGGCTTTGGTGACCTCGCCCGAATACTTGATGCCGCCGTCAGCGATAATTGGGACGCCGTGCTTGTCTGCCACCTCGGCACAGTCGGTGATGGCTGCGATCTGAGGCACCCCAATGCCAGCGACCACGCGCGTCGTGCAGATGCTACCTGGGCCGATCCCGACTTTTACGCCATCGACACCCGCTTCAATCAGGGCCAACGTTCCTTCAGCCGTGGCCACATTGCCGGCGATTACCTGGATTTGGGGATGTCGCTGCTTGAGCTCGCGAACGGCTTCGATCACGTTCTTCGAATGGCCGTGGGCGGTATCGACACAGATGACGTCGACGCCAGCTTCGACCAAGGCGTCCATGCGCTTCTGCCGATCGGAGCCGGGGCCAATCGCCGCCCCAACCCGCAGCCGCCCGCGCTCATCCTTCAGTGAATTCGGATTGCGTTCGGCTTGCAATAAGTCCTTGATCGTTATGAGTCCGACGAGCTTTTTGTCCTCGACGACCAAGAGTTTTTCGATCCGATGCTTGTGCAAGAGTTCGCGCGCTTCGTCGGTTTTCACACTGGGTGATACCGTGACGAGCTTTGTTGTCATCAGCGCACTCACTGGTTGATCGAGATTCTTCTCGAAGCGAATGTCGCGCGCCGTCAGGATCCCGACCAATTTGTCGCCGTCGACCACTGGCACTCCGGAGACGTCGTGCTGACGCATAATGGTCGTCGCTTCCTGAAGTGATTGCGACGAACCAACAGTAACCGGATCGAGAATGATGCCACTCTCAGCCCGCTTGACGCGATCGACCTCGTGCGCCTGCGCGTCGGGCGGAAGGTTTTTGTGGATGATGCCAATGCCACCGTGGCGCGCCATAGTGATAGCCGCGCGCGCTTCGGTAACCGTATCCATCGCCGCACTGACGATGGGAGTGTTGAGCACGATCTCACGCGTCAATCGACTCTTGATGTCCACGTCGGCCGGCACCAGTTCGCTGTAAGCCGGCACGAGCATCACGTCGTCGAAAGTGAGACACTCACGAAGATTTCGATCCAACATGCCGCGACATACCAAAACCCAGTCCAGGGATCCACAGTCGGAGCGTTCAGTTTGAGTGCTGGCCACGACAAGCCAGTTGGTTTGGGGCGGGCTTGGCTGGGCAGCCGCCTGCACCTTCTGGAAAGATCAACCCGCAAATTCCTGCAAATGAGCAAGATTGAGCCTGTTTTTGTTGGCGCGCCGCGGTCGAAGGCGTGAAACGAACGCGCGGCCAGTCACAGATCCTGCGTAGCGCACTCACGAGGCTCGGCCTAGTGACCCAAAGCCGTGATAGGCTCGGCAGCGATGACCAAGACCCGTGAGGACGTTGAGCGACTGCTCGAGACGCGCGACCGCCACTTCGAACTAATGGACGACGGTACCATCGTCATCCCGCTCGTGTCTGGTCATGCGCCTGCCATGCTGCGCGTGGAACCGCCCGTGATCGTGATGCAGGTCAACATCGGCGAGACAGAATTCTCGAACCTGGCGCAAGAGGTGGCGTTCTATAAGCGACTGCTTGAGCTGAATGCGCAGGGGCTTTTGCACGCAGCTTATGGTCTCGAGGGCGGGCGCGTTGTACTGACCGCGGCGCTCGAACTCGACAACCTCGACCCAAACGAGCTCGAAGCCGCGTTGGCTGATCTCGGTTTGGCCTTGGTCGAACACGTTCCCTCCTTGCGCACGATGGTTTCAGCCGCTACCAAGGTCTAATCTCATGGGGATCTTTTCTCGTCTCGCGACACTCATCAAGGCCAATCTCAACGACCTAATTAGTCGTTCCGAAGATCCGGATAAAATGCTCGAGCAGATCGTGCTCGACATGAACACCCAGCTGCTCGAAGCCAAAAAGCAGGTTGCCGTCACGATCGCCGACGAAAAGCGCCTGCGTTCCCAGGCTGATCAACAAAAAGTGCTGATCGCCGAATGGGAGAAGAAGGCGATGTTAGCGGTGCGCGCCAACAACGACGAGCTGGCGCGTGAAGCCCTGGCACGCAAAAAAGAGCACGCGGCCCTGGGCGAACAGTTCGAGCAGCAATGGGCCAAGCAGAAGCAAGCCGTCGATCAGTTGAAGTTGGCGCTGCGCGCATTGAACTCCAAGATCGAAGAGGCCAAGCGCAAGAAGGGCTTGCTCATTGCGCGCAAGAAGCGCGCTGAGGCGCAGCGAGCGATCCAAGAGACCATGAGCGGGCTACGCACCAACAGTGCGTTTGATGCCTTCGATCGTATGTCGTCGAAGATTGAAACCATGGAGGCCGAGGCCGAGGCCGGCGCCGAGCTTGCCGAGCAGTACTCGGGCGATGTCTTGGCACAGAAGTTCCAGCAGCTTGAGGCGACGAGCGGCGCTGACGAAGATCTACTCGAACTCAAGCGCAAGATGGGGCTCGCTCCGCCAGCACCAGCGCCGGTAGCGGCCGCGCCGGTACGAGTTGCGGCAGCAGCGCAAGGCACCGAGCCGGACGTAGAGTTGAGCGCCGCCGAACAAGAGGAACTTTCGAAGGCGCTGGCTGAGCTCGAAGCCGAGGACCAAGTTCGTCAGGTCAAGCGCTAGGCCTCCGTGGCGTAGTCGGTTCTCCGACAGCCACTTAGAAAAATGACAATGTCGCAATCATTCGGCTCGAGTGACGGCAGGTTGTCTCTGGCGATTTCTACTAACCAGTGACAGGTTTGGCGGACATGACGCTTCGACGCTTTGCGGGTTTCGTGTTGGCTGCGGTGACGTTGATGGCGCCGATGGTCGCTCACGCGGTGGAGGGGGCCATGTTGCCGGCAGTGTCCGCGGATGACGTCAAGATCCGCCTCGATGGGCAGCCGAAGGAACTTCCCGGCGACTGGACGTCGCTCGAGACAACGATCTCAGGCAAAGCCAGAAAGAAGGGCACTTCTTTTGCGCAAGGCGCCATTGTCTATGACGAGGCGAACCTCTACGTGGCAATGCGGCTCGAAGACGACAAGCTCGTGCGTACCGCGAGCGCAGGTCCGAACGAGGATCACGCCACCCTGTCGATTGCCTTTCCGCTGAAGGCGCATAGTTACCACACCTATCAGGTGGAACTCTATCCGGGTCTGCCGGGAAAGTTGCCGGGTGTGGTCAAGATTGGGGACAGCAAGGTCACTGGTTCTGAGCTCGTCGAAGCCCCTGACGGAGAGGGCCTGACCTTCGAGGCAAAGATCCCGTGGAGCGCGTTTGCAGAAAGCAGTCGGATCCGCGTCGGTATGCGCGCTTCATTGCGCTACACCGACTACACCGCACCGGGTCATGCGGGAGCGATCGTCGCGACGAGCGCTGCTCGTGAGGGTGGGGCGATGCCGGCGCTGCTAACCGAATCCGAGTACCCGCTGATAACCGGGATGCTACGAGAAAAGGGGATCGGCGCGGAACCAGCACGCGAAGCCTTTGGCAACGTGGGTGGCGACAGCAACTGGGAGCGAGTTGCTCTGTTCGAAAAGTACGTCGTGATCCTCGGAGCTAAGTTTCATGCGGGCAAGGAATTCGTGATGACGGAGCTCTCCGTCAGTCGCGCTAAGGCCGTGCAGCGCATGGAACTCGTGGATTTCGATGGCGACGGGGCCTCTGAAGTTCTGCTCGTGTATCGCGTGGGGTCGTCGGACGACTATCGCGAAGTGCTTCAGGTACTCAAAGTGAAAGCCGACGAGAGCTTGAGTTCGCCCTTCGTGCATGAGGTCGGCATCAAGACCAGTGCGGGCGAATTGCACAACGAGGTGCGCGTTGTGCAAAAAGGTGGCAAAGCCCAACTCGAAATCGCTCAAGGCGACTGTGACGGCTTCGAGAAAGAGAGCTATTCGGAGCCGAAGCCATCGGATATGGGGCCTGCGCTCTTACCTTGGGACGCGGTCAAAGACCAGACCTACGCCTGGGATTCGAACGGCATGCAGAAGGTGGCAGAGACCAAGCAGACGCCCAAAGTTGGCGGCAAATCTGGCAATAAGGTAGCGTCATCGCGAGCGTCGCGGCGCACGCCCAGTGGTGATGGCGATGCCGCGTCTTCGGTTGGGCGCGCGGCCCCGCCGCCGCCACGACCACCGTCGGGCGACGAGCTTTTGGAACAAGTGTACGCCCTTTACCGCAAGGATCGTGGGGTGAAATCCAAGCAACCCAGATTCGACTTCGTTACCGACGTGGCTGCGAGCGGGGCCAACGAACGCGTGCTCGTGCACGACAGGGACATCGTGTGTTTTGGCAAGGCGTTTCGCGACGGAGCGAGCTACGTGTACACGTCGATTGGTGTGGCTGCGCCCGAGGACATTATCGACCTGACTGCGCGTGATCTTACTGGCGACGCCAAGGCCGAGATCTTGGTACGTGCAATTATGCATGCAAGATCGAGCCTCGATTCCGACAAAAAGGCAGATAGCAAGCCCGAGCGAAAATCGAGCAAGAAGTCAGACAAGAAGGGCCACGAAAAGGCTGACGAGAAGTCTGTCGACCGCCTGGTATTCATGGTGTTTCAGGTGAAGGAAGATGGCATCAAGCGGATTTTTGCGGCGGAGACCGGTCGCGCTCTCGACGGAAACTTGTTGCTCGGCGGTATGCGTTTCGTCGAAAGCGGGCAGGGGCTCGATATCGAGCTGCTGGCAGGGCGCGCCCACGGGTTCACCAAGTCAACCTACCCTTTTCCAGAAGACTCGAGCTCAGCTGGCGGATTTGAGCCGCTTTCACTGCCCTGGGGCAGGCTCGGAGCTCGGCGATTTCGCTTCGATGGGGCGAGGTACTCGACCCAATAGGTTCTGTCTTACCGCAACACCGTATGCGCAACCACCGCCCACCCACCGGGTTTCACGGTGATTTTCTGGCTGAGTCGATCGCCGCGCACGTCGAGCTCGACTAAGTGAGTCCCAGGCTTGACCTTTACGCGACCGATCGCGATGCGCGCCGGCAAGGTCGACCAGCTGCGCGTGTCCGGTGTGTCGACGGCAGTGAGTGTTGCTTGGGTGCCAAGTGAAAGCAGGAGGCCCACCACACTGTCCTTGGTCGATTGCCGCACCACTTCACCGGCGACAACACGTGCAACCATACGTGTGATTGCCGACGCAACCACTTGGCCACGCACCTCGTCCCAGGCCTTCTGTGCCGCGACGTCGACGGCAAGCGCTCCGTCGAGCGGTTGTAGACGCCCGTCCAAGCCAAAACTTGGGGTGGCCGACTGGCCCTTCGCGCGGCCTAAACTCGGGTAATTGACCCACGTTACGAGGCCTTGGGCTGCCAAGCGATTCGCGCGACCGGCGTCGTACGGACTGATGAAGCCACTGGCGTACGTCAATGCGAGACCGATCGGGACGCGTTCGGCGTTTTTGGCAGGGACTCGCCCATAGTTGACGACCACAAGGAGATCTGCGCTGTCTTCGGCGGAGTCGGCTGGGGCACTGGTGCTGGCTGTGCTGCGACTAATTGCCTCTTCTAGCCGAGGTGAACGGAAGCTGCCACGCGCGGCCAAACGCGCGACGGGTTCGTCGAGGGTTGTAAACTTTGCTCGCGCCAGCGCTTCGTCGTAATAGCGGAGCGCTTCGTCGGCCTGTCCGCTCTTCTCGAAGACGAAGCCGGCCAAGTAGCTTCCCGGCGCTACGAATGCTTTCGATGCCTCACCTGTGTTCTTGAAATAGTCGGTCAGAACGCTCATGCGCCGTGCCTCAACCCGGGCGCCTTCGAGGTTTCCGCGCGCAAGGTAGCTCAGCATGTTGAGCGTGTTGACGAGTAGCTTTTCGTAGGCAGGTGCCCGATAGGGCCCGGTATCGTCCGAGAACAAGTATTTCCCGAGGTCGTCCTTGGCCCCGTGGGAGAAATCGAGGACAATAAGCTGCTTGTCACCGAGCTCCAGATCTCGGCTAGCAAGGTCATACCGACCGAGTTGCATCAGCACCATCGAACGGTCCAAGGCGAACAGCACCTTGTCGTTCTTGATGTCAGCAGGTACGTCCTCGGCGCGCTTGACCCCGAGCTTGTTGTTGAGCTCGGCGAGCGCTTGCTTTGGCTGCCCAGCATCGAGCGCCGTGCGCGCCGCCTGAGTTTGCGCGGCATGTCCGGCGCAGCCCGAGCCGAGCAGAAAAGTCGCGGTAGCGAGCAAACGAACGCACCTTAGCATGGGGCCGTCCAATGCGATTCGATGAGTTGAAGCCAAAGTTAGCGAACGATTGCCTTGGTGAGCGATGACTTGTTCTGGAAGAGGACATCGCCCGTTTCCACGTCGAGCACTTGCAGGAATAGCGAATACTGCACTCGGCGCTCGCCGTTGAACATTTCGTCTGAACTGAAGACCTTACCCGTGACGAAGTAACGCGCACCGGCCATTTTGCCCCAATTAGCAATGGTCCCTTTATCGAAGGCGCCACTCTGTTGCTTCTGGACCTCTTCGGTCAATTGGTCTTGGTTCTCGCGGCTGATCAGTCGCACGTGTCCAGCGTTGACGAGTTTGGTCTCGATGTCACTCGAGAGCGCCTGGAGCGCACTCTCGACGTGCTCAGAGGTTTCATTGCGGAACGGAAGCACAGCAATGCGCGGCTGACTCTCGGACTGCCAGCGCTTGATGACGGCAGAGGATTCGAGCGCTGTGAGGTTCTCGTTGAGCAATTTCGCCAGATCGCGCTTGTCGAGCCCGGTGCCCATAGCTTGGTCGTCGAGCCCCGCCACTTCCTCGCCGCGCACTGCCTTTGGACCGCCGCAACCGGCTAGCACCGCAACGCCGAACACCAGGCTCGCTCCAACTCTAAGTACCTGCTTCATGCTCCGGATCCTTTCAGCCCCCGCTACGCCCGGGGTCCCACGCAAAGGTAGAGCCGAAATGCTTAAAGGCCAAGTCGGAAAGGCCGATCCGTGGCGTCGCTACCGACTTCGCACCGGGATAATCCGCAGTTTAGGGCTGGGGCGCGCGGGCCGTTCATGCGAGGGTTCGGACGTGCAAGCGACGTAAATGCGCTTCGGGCCGCTGTTGCCCCGAATGTGTGGACGAACAGTGGCCCGAACTTGGTGGAAAAAGGGAAGACTCTGTCTACCCGCGACGTACCGGAATGATCTGCACGCGCCGCGAGTCGCCCTCACCGTCACTCTTGGTGATGACGCCCTCGAATTTTGCCAATGCGAGGTGCACCACGCGACGGTCGCGCGGATTCATCGGTTCGAATGTGATGATCTTGCCTTCGTCAATCGCTTGCTTGCCGAGGCGTTTCGCCATGGTAGCGAGTGACGCTTCGCGGCGAAGCCGATAGCCGTCGGCGTCAACCAGTACGTGTCTGCGATCCTGGCCGGGGCGATTGATGACTCGGTGGGTTAGGAACTGCAGCGCAGCCAGTACCTGCCCCTTCTTGCCAATGATTCTTCCCGAATCACGTCCAGTGACCTCGACGACAATTTCCGGCTCTTCCTCGGGGCTCTCCTGGCGCGGGCGGTGTAGGCGCACGCGGCAGTCCATATCCATATCGTCGATGACGGTGGTAACAAATTCGAGCGCCAAGTTGGCGCGCTCGTCGCCGCGGTATTCATCGCCCCCGTGCCGACTACGACGGCGTGAACGTCGCTGTCCGCCTCCAGCTGACCCTGGTTGGGAACCATCGCTACCCGTGGCAAGTGCTTCGTCCGCGGCGGGCTCTGGCGCGGCTTGCGGCTCCGGTTTCTGCTCTCCCTCGATCATGTTCGTGCCTTTCCTTTGGCCGACGACGACCCCCGACCAGTGCCTCCCTCGGCACCAGTGGGCTTGGTCGTCACGTTGAGTCCTTGGTTGTTGCTCGACCTGCGAGCGTGACGTTCGACGAGCTGTTGCTGGAGGATGCCGAGCACACCATTGGTGAACATGTAGACACCGAGCCCTGCTGGCAAGAACAGCATGAACACCGTGAACATGGCAGGCATCATGTAGAGCATCATCTTCTGCTGTGCCGGATCACCCTGCATCGGCATCATCTTTTGCTGCATGAACGACGTGGCGCCGATGACGAATGGCAGGATGAAAAGTGGATCGGGCAGGGACAGATCCGGAAACCACAAAAACGGGATATTGAACAGTTCGACTGCGGTTTGCAGTGTCGTGTAGAGGGCAAACCAAACGGGCATCGAGGCAAGCTGTGGCAGGCAACCCTTCAGCGGATTGACCTTGTGCTTGCGCCAGAGTTCCATCTGCGCCAGGCCCTTGGCCTGGGCATCGTCCTTGTATTTCTCGTTGAGGGCGTCGATTTCCGGCTTGAGCTCGCGCATCTTCATCATGCTCCTGATCGACGGGATCGAGAGCGGGAAGAGCAGTGTGCGTGCCGTGAGCGTCAAGACGATGATGGCAATGCCCCAGTTCGGGATAACGCTGTGCACCGCAAGAAGGAATCCGACCAGCACTTTGGCGATGGCCGAGAAGAACCCGAGATCAATCAGATCGTTGAGGCGGGTTTGGCCACCACCGGCCGCGGACAAGAGCTTGCGCTCAAGCGGCCCATTGTAGGACACGGCTGAGTATGCCGCAGATTTCTGGGGCTCGAGCTCGACCGCTGGATAGGCCAAGCGCGCGCGATAGATTCCGCCCGCATTCGGGTCTTCGCTCTTGCTTTTGAATCGAGCGATGTCCCAGCGATCTTCGATCAGCAATTGGCAGACCGGGGTTACGCCCGCAGGCGCGGCGACGGGAACCAGGGATTGGGTGAAATACGGGGTGGAAACTGCGGCGACTGCAACCGCGCCTTTGGCTTGATGAAAGTCACCCTGATTGAGGGGGGTAGGCGCAAAGCCGGCGTCCTTGAAATCCCCCGGTTCGAAATCCTCAGGCCGAAGGCGCTCGGCCTTGCCATCGCTGGCGATGCATTCAACATGCGAAAGCGATGGTCGCGGGCTGAACATCCCGCCGCTAACCTCAGATTGACGGCGCCATGCGGATGTATCGAGCGTGAGTGCGTGACGCAACTTCTTGTTGGCCACGTTCGTTACCTCGACGTCGAGCTGGACCTCATAGGGCCGAGCCGTCGTCGAAAATGCCTTTTTCAGGTGAACCTTTGGATCCGTATACTCGAAGACGCAGTGTTTGCTGTCTGCTGCGACGAGCGTCCAATCGACGCTATCGAAGTCGATTTGCCAGTTCGCGTCGCTGGGTGCGGCTACAGCCTCATTGCGCAGATTGAGCCGCAGTTGGCGGCGCATTTCGACGTCGGAAATGGTCGACAAATCGATTGGTTTGCCGTGGCGACGGTACTTTGCTGGCAAGAGGTCGAAGTGCTTAAGACTTGCTCCCTGGGTAGTAAATTCGGCTCGGTAGCTGTCACTCCAGAGGTCGCAAGTGCGTTCGGGGGCGCGCGTAGCGGGCAGTAAAGTGCTTTCAACCTTGAGCGGTTGGAGACTGACATCGCCGTTGCTCTTGCCAAAGAGCTTCGGCATGTACTGCATCATCAGGAAGACGCCGAGACCGATGAGGAGCCAACGCAGAATCGATTTACCGCTATCCATAGGCTTTCGATGCTGGGCTCAGGGGAGCCCTGCTTGAGGGGGCGCTGCCGGCACCGGATCGTAGCCACCCGGGTGAAATGGCTGGCACTTGGCGAGGCGTTTGACCGTGAGCCAGCTTCCGTAGAGCACACCGTGCGTGCAGAGACAGGCTTCGGCGTAGTGAGAGCACGACGGGTGAAAACGGCAGACTTGACCGAGCAGCGGAGATATCGCCCACCTGTATGCGCGCAGCAGTAGCACCAGCGTTCGCACTAACACGCTGCACCTCGGGCGCGTTTCTGCCGATGGCGGCAGAGGGCCGATAAGATTCGGTCTTGGGCTGTTGACCATTCGTCGGCCATCGTGGCTTCGCGAAGTTCTTTTGACCAGTGCTTGGCGATGAGCACAATCTCAGCATCTTCAGGAAATCGAGCTTGCGATTTCCTGAAGACTTCTCGCGCCAGGCGCTTGAACCGATTGCGCAATACCGATGGACCGACCTTGCGCGACACCACGAGGCCCATCCGCGCTCGATGGAGCTCGTTAGCCCCTAATGGGCGACTCGCGACGACGAACACGCAACGCGCAGTCGGCACACGAACACCGCCGTTCAGAACGTAGCGAAACTCCGAACGCTTGCGGATTCGCTGGTCTCGGCCAAAGCGACCTGTCGCAAGCGCCATCGACACGGGGCTACTTCTGGTACGTTGAAACGGTCAGGCGCCATCGTCCGCGACGACGGCGATTCTTCAGCACTTTTTGACCGCCACTGGTCTCCATTCGCTTGCGGTAACCGTGGGTTCGGAGGCGGCTCGTATTACTCGGCTGGAAAGTACGCTTCGACATGACTCTAACTCTTCCGGAAAGGGCCGGGAGTGAGCCACGAGACTGGCCGTACGTCAAGGTGCGTCGATAGGCGGGCCATTGGCTGAATATATGTCCAGGCTCTGCATAGGGCCTTGCAGGGTTTGGGTCGACGTGTTAATTCCCGCGAGCCATGCGCGACAACATTCGGATGGTGTCCACGGCCGGCACCGGGTTCACCTACTATAAGCAGAAGAACAAGCGAACGATGACCTCGAAGCTTGAGCTAAAGAAATACGACCCCGTCGTGCGCAAGCATGTTGTCTTCAAAGAAGCCAAGATGCCGCCACACAGCAAGTAGCTGCTGTTCGCAGGCTGGCCCGAAGGGGTTCGAGTCTGGGCAGCTTGCGGGTTTCAAAGACAGGGTGGTCCTCGTAACGGGGTCCGCCCTTTTGTCGTAGGTCGGTCTTGACCACTTCAGAGGCTAAGCGGCTGTCAGCCGCGATGAGCCCGGTGGCAAATAGGCGAAGGGCGGCTGGTTACTAGAACCGAGCCGCCCTTTCGACTGACGCGCTGTCTGCCGAGCGCCTACTGCACGACCTTGAACTCCGTGCGACGGTTCTTGAACCGACCGTCCGCCGTGTCGTTGGTGGCAATCGGCTTGGTCTCGCCGAAGCCTTCGCTTTGCAAGCGTCCGGCGGCAATACCGTGCTCGATCAAGTACTTCATGCAGGCGGCAGCGCGGTTCTTGCTGAGTGTCATGTTCATGGCATCAGCACCGACGCTATCGGTGTGCCCATAAACCCCGATCTTGAGGTCTTTGCGTGCTTTCATCAGTGTCACCACTTCGTCGAGGATCGGGAAGCTTACGGCCTTGATGGTTGCCTTGCCAGTGTCGAACTGGATTGGCTCGAGCAATTGGATCTCTCCGTCGTCGGTGAACTTGGTGAGTGACGGGCAACCGTTCTTCTCAGCGAGTTTCTGGACTGGCCCAGGCTCCATCGGACATTTGTCCTTTCCGTCGGGGACTCCGTCGTTGTCCGCGTCATCCTCGGGGCAGCCGTCTTGATCGGCAATGCCGTCCTTGTCTTCCTTGACGTCGGGGCAAGCATCGACTGAATCCGGAATGCCGTCGCCGTCACGATCGGCGTCGGCCGGGCAACCGTCGGTCGGATTCGGCGGACGCTTGTCCTCTTTGATGTCGGGGCACTTGTCGACGCTGTCGGGGTACCCGTCGCCGTCACGATCCGGCTCGAGTTCTGGCTTGGTAAATTCGTACGCCTGCGTCTTGGTGGGCGGCGCCTTGTCACCAATAGTGAACCAGTAACCAAGTGACGCGAGGATTCGGAAATCTGGCGAACCGTAGCCGCTGGTGATGCGCGTGCCGGCGCCCGCCATGCCCCACCAGTGACCAGGCTTGTCGAGCTTAGTTTTGGCCATCAAAAGCCACTCGAGGTCGACGTTTTGCGACCCAAACGTGGTGTTGACACCGTTCTGGTAACCAAGCCCGGAAGTACCCCAAAGCTCCAACCCAAGGCGCACGCGGTCCTCACGCAGTGGCACGTAGGCGCCGAAGGCCCAACGCAGTTCGGTGCCGACGCCGAGCGTATTGGTATTGGGGTCGCGGCGCTCGTAAAGGCCACGCTGCGGACGGAAATGCGGACCGACGTTGCCGGCGAGCATCCAGGGCCCAAAGTTGTGTTCGCCAGAAAGGTAGAAATATGCAGTTGTTGCGTCGTCGCCAGCGACGGCTCCAGCGCTGTTGCCTGTGGGAACAAACACCGCAGTACCTAACCCGAGGCGTGTCTTCTTGTTGCTCGAAGTGTAGTACTTTGCTCGCAAGTCGAAGCGAGTATCGTGCAGCCCCATCTTGTTCTCAGCGTTGAACTCGGGAACTCCCGCGCCCGACGTTGGGTACGATTCGCCATACGCCGTGTAAAGCGAGATTGGCTGGGACACGTTGAAGCCGAACCAACCCGCAACCTCGGTTCCGATATTGAGGTAGGAGATGAACTGCCCTTGGACAGGATCCTTCATGGCCCTGGCAACCATGTCGTTGCTGGTTGCCGCCGAGGCACGTAGCGGATTGTGCGAATACCCAAGCGTCAACATGCCGTAGAAGCGAGTCTTCTCGTGCAGATACGGACGCCACACCATGTAACCATCGTCGGGTGCGCCCGAGATTTGAGCGCGATCCAAATAAAACAAAGTGGTCTGCGCCTCTGCAGGGCGCTGCCAAAGACAACCGGCAATGATTGTCAACGCGATGGGCAGCGTGCGCTTTACTGTCAACATGAGCCCTCCAGGCACCGGGTCGTACATTCGGTTCATCCGAACCCCGCAGCGGGGCCAGATTTCGAGCGCCACCGTATATCGAGCAGGGCGCGTCCGTCGAGACACCTTAAGGGGCTAGGTGAGCATTTTTACTGCGGCCCAACAGAAGGCCGCCTCAGCGCGGGCCGCAATGAGGGGTTGCTTGAATATCTCTGGATTTTTCCAGCGAAATTTGGGTTGCGCCGCGCATCAACGGTCTGAGGCGAATATCTCGCAGATCCAGAGACTGCCGTCTTCGTCGCGCATCACTCCGAGTCCCCAGCGGGAAAATCCCCGATGCAGGAGGTTGGTCCGGTGCGAAGGGCTGGCCCAAAGGGCGCGATGGGCTCGAACCGGGTCGGTTGCGTGGGCCACGTTCTCGCCGGCCAAGCGGGCCGTGAAGTCTGCCGCCGCGAGGCGCTGGTGCGTGGGGCCATCACCGACGTCATGGCCAATACGCCGAGCAGAACACATAGACTGAGCATGCGCGACCGCAAGGCGATCGAGCGTCGGATCTCGGCGAAGTGAGGGACGACCGGTTTCGTCGCGTAGGGCGACCACCATATCGGCGATGGCCTGCTCGGCAGTCGATGCGCGAGGAACGGCACCTTCGCCCGGTGCCCGTTGAGCCTGGTGGCTGGTGGCCGGGGCAACGTCCACGAACAGCAATGCCTCGAGCATGGGCCGCGGTCCAGTCTCGCCACTTGCCGTTAGCTGCACGAGCCATTCCCCCGGCGTGGCGGCGGCAAAACGTGCGCGCACCCGTGACCCCTGTTGTTGAGTCGGAACTGACATTGGTTCGCCCGTTGGCGGCAGGAGGATCACCTTGGCTTGGGAGGCTTCGACGCGAAGCGTGGCCTCAAACGAAAGCCATTGTCCGACACGAGCGCGCGTTGGCAGCGCCAAAGTCAGATCGGCGAGCGCCATGGACACAACCGCCACAAGCACTGTTTGCTCTCCCTCCCGAACCTGCGCGATGCCACAGCGACGCAGGGGGCCTCGTTCAAGGGTATCGAGCCAACCTGCAAGCGCTTGAGTCGTTTGTTCGTAGCTCACCGAACTGCCGGAGATGCGCGACCAGGCCGCTGGCCACACGTAGGGCGTCCCTACAACGCGCAAAGCAAACGTCAGCTGGTCGATGTCGTTGCTGTACCCACCCACCGAACCCCGCTTTACCAGCCACTCGGCAACGCCACCCAAGCGCTCGTCCGGCTCGCCGCAGAGCGCCATGAGCGCCGCCTTCGCACCAGGGATAGGTGCCGGATTGGGTGAGCGGGTATCGTGGCTCCACCTGAGCGACGGTCCTGTTCCCGCTGGCTGAGCGAACGCAGGTCCCTCGGCAGGCGTGGCCAGCGGAGCCCGTTCTTGGGCCTGCGGCGGAGGCGTACATCCCACTAATGCCAGCCAGCTGAGCCACAGTCCGAGTCGCATCATTGCGTGCGGCGGATCTTTCCGTCATCCGGTGCCCGAGGGCAATCAATTGATTAATCGACCTTAGGGCCATGACGGGAAGTTCGACCCCGAGCGTTTCGCCTGATAGGCTGCGCGTTGCGCCCGATGGGCCGATTCACAACTTCTGCAAAAGTCGGAGTCTTCGCGCTGGCAACTGGTGCCGCCGCGTTTGGCATCTACCGGTTCATCGACAAAGGCACGTCGACTGGGGACGGGTACGTCGTTTATGCCCTTTTTGACGATGCCATGGGAATTGCCAAACACTCCCAGGTCCGGGTTTCCGGCATCCCGATTGGCAGCATCGAAAGCGTACGCCTCGACAAGGGGAAGGCGCGCGTCGACATTCGGGTTCATCGCGAGGTTCCGTTGCACCTCGACGCGTCGGTCACCAAGGTCAGCTCGAGCCTGCTCGGTGAATACTTTCTCAGCATCGCTCCAGGGACTGAGGGCCGCGAGGACCTCAAGGATGGCGACCAGATCCGCGTTGCCGTCGAGGCAGTCACGACTGACAGCCTCATGCGCGACCTTTCCGGGATTTCCCAAGACGTCAAGCGAGTGACTCAATCCCTTGCGGACTCGGTAGGCACCGACGAGGGTAAAGCAAATCTCAAAGACACGCTGAAACATCTAGCGCAAGTCACTCAAGCCCTCAACGAGACCGTGCGCGAGAACCGTGAGAGTCTGCACCACATTCTTCTGCAGGTCGAAGCAATCACGGCTAAGGGCGAACCCGAGGTTCGTCAGATCCTCGAAAATGTGCGCGAATCAACCACCGACATTCGTCAGATGCTCGCGCATCCCGAAGAGACTCCGAACAAGTCCGGCGGCGAAGTTCGTAAGATCCTCGACAAGGTTGACCGCGCCAGTAGCAATCTCGAATCGACGCTCCAGCACCTCGATTCGGTTACCGGTCGAATTGACCGCGGTGAAGGTACCGTTGGCCGGCTAACCAAGGACGAGAAGCTCATCAACGAAGTCGAAGGGGTCACGCAAACGGTCGGCGAATTCATGGGCGGGATTTCGCGCCTGCAGACGATCGTGTCGCTGCGCACCGACTACCAGTTCTTGACCAGCTCGGTGAAGAGTTACCTGCAGCTGCGGCTACAGCCACGAGAAGACAAGTACTACGCGGCTGAGATTGTCTACGATCCGCGCGGTAACACCACCAACCAGCAGGTGACTGTCGAAACCACCAATCCGAACGAGCCACCGATCTACTTTGAGCGGCGTACTGTGACGACGAGCACCCCGCGCTTCTCCCTACAATTCGCTCAGCGTTTTGGGCCATTCTGGGGCAGGTTCGGCATCAAGGAGTCAACCGGTGGCGTTGGCCTCGACCTGTTGTTGCTCGACGATCGCTTCGAGCTCATGCAAGACCTATACGGCTTTGGTGAAGTGGTTTTGCCGCGCTGGCGCCTCAGTTTGGGCTATGAGTTCGTTCGACGCCTTTGGCTCATTGGTGGATCGGACGACGTCTTGAGTCCGGACCGTCGCGACTACTTCGTCGGTGCTCAACTCAGGTTCAACGACGAGGATCTCAAGACGATATTGCCGTTTGCACCTTCCGGCGTCGCGAAGTAACCGCGCGCTAGCGCCAGGGCGCGCGGGGTTACCCAACCGCTGGTCTGCTGGTCGGCTGCTTGCTTGTTGGCGAATGGGGTGGGAATTCGAGGCAGGCCCCGCGTTGGAAATCGCGCCCTATTCATACTCGTTTGGGAAAAGCCTGCGATAATGCCGCCATCTTGTCCAAGGAGGACTCAAGCAACCATCCGGAATGCCCGCAGCCGTTTGGGCCGTTCTGGCTCGACCGGCGGCTTGCCGTAGGCGGCAGCGCCGAGGTCTTTTTGGCGCGTCCGCGACGTGGCAGTCACCCAGCCTCGAAATTTGTCATCAAGCGGGTGCTCAGTCACTCCGAGCGCGACGACGCGTTCAATATGCTTGTGCACGAAGCAGAGCTCAATCAAGCCGTTCGACACCCGAACGTCGTCGAGGTGTTCGGTGCCGGTCAAATAGATGGCGAACCCTACCTGGCGATGGAATATGTCGAAGGGGTTGACTTGTTTCGACTCCTTCGACGCGCCGAGAGTGAGCAAAGGCCGTTACCACACGAGCTTTGCGCGTACATTGCCGCGTCCATGGCCGCCGCACTAGCGGCAGTTCATTCGGCCACCGACAATCGAAATCAGCCGCTCGAAATCGTTCATCGCGATGTCACGCCCTCGAACGTGTACCTCTCGATCGACGGGGCGATCAAGTTGGGTGACTTCGGGATTGCCCGCGTTTCGGAACCGCGAATTCGACCGTCGCAACCAACGATTGGACTCAAAGGCAAATTCGGCTATTTGGCACCCGAACAGATTGCCGGAGAACCGTTTGACCATCGTGCGGATTTGTTCGCACTCACCGTCGTCTTGGGCGAGATGCTGATTGGCGAGCGGATCTTTCCCGGCAGTGGCCAACTTGCCGTGCTGCTGGCAATTCGTGATGGCAATTTCGAACCCTTGAGGCGGCGACAGGCGGAGATCCCGGGGCCTTTGTACGAGATTTGTCTCCGAGGGCTTTCTCGAGACCCAGCTGCGCGGCTGCAGACCGCGGCCGAGTTCGAGTCAGCCTTGCGCCCATTTCTGCGCCCAAGCCCAGCAGAGCTGCGGGACATTCTTTGCGGCTGGGTGCGCTGGGCTGGCGATTCTGCGCAGTTGGCTCAACGCATTAAGGGGCAGATCCGTGACTCCGTGGAACGAATGCGCGCGGTTCGATTGGCCCACAACCCACTTCCGTCTGCCGCGAGTCACGGCCTGTCCTTCGACGGGGCTCCCCCGTCTTCGAGCGGCTCCGTGCCGCCGAGCGAACGCGTCTTCGTGCGTGTGCGCTCAAAGGCCAATGGCGAGACGAGCGAGATTGGTTTCCCAAAGCTCGTCGAGATGATTGCGACCGGCGAACTCAACGGCGACGACGAAGTAAGCCTTTCGGGCGACGGCATGCGCCCAATTCGCGAAGTCACTTCGCTGTCGCGCTACCTGATGCCGTCGTCGACCGCAACGACCTCGCGTGTCTTTCAGGTTGGGGTGCCCGACTACCAGGCTCAATTGCGCGATGTTCCGTTGCTTGAGATCCTGGCGCGTCTTCGTGGTGACATCGAAACTGGAGCGCTATTCGTTGAGCGCCGAGACGAGGCAGGAACGCAGAAGCGCAAGGAGATCTACCTGCGAGAAGGACGTCTCTTGCACGTGGCGTCCAGCGAACGCGACGAACTTCTAGGCGAGTACCTGATTCGTCGCGGCGCTCTCGAGCGGCACAATTTGGAGCTGGCGCTCGATGCCATTGCTCGAGTTGGCGGACGACTGGGAGACACCTTGGTAGCCTTGGGCATCGTCGATGCCGTCGACGTATTTCGTGCTATCCGTGACCTCGGACGCGATCGCGTCGCAGCGCTTTGCAGTTGGTCGCGCGGGACCGCGTCGTTTTATCGTGGCACCGCACCGACTCACGTCGAGTTCCCGCTTGATCTCGATCTCGCCAGTCCAATGATGGCAGGGGTCTTGGTGGCGACACAGGGCGAACCAGCGGCAAAACTTCCAAGTTACGCGACCGGCGTAGCGCCGGGCGCGAGAGCCCCAGCCATGGGGAGTCGCAAGGAGCGCGGTTCAGTGCCGCTGGCCCTGCTACTGCTGCAACAACTGGCAACTCAGGGACTATCGATCGAGGTTTGCATCCGTGAGTTGACGAACGTGACGATGCCGAAGGGGGCGCGAAGCATTACCGAGAGGGAGGCCATCGCCGCGCTTCTGGTCGGCAGACTATTGGGCTGGATCAGCTTCTAGCTTGTTGCTGTTCATCGAATCCCTGGTCAACCTCGAAGTCAATGGATGCGGGGATACTCACAGCCAAGTGCGGCGGTTGGCTCTGCCCGAATGCACTTCGATGATAGGCGAACGCGTAGACGAGCGCAAAGCTTCCGTAGGCTACGGCGATTGTCCAGTAGAGAGGGCGCGGACTCGTGCCAAGTATTGCGGCGACAGCTGAAGTTGGAATCAACAACCCGGCCAGAACAATGAGGTCGAGCCCCAAGGAAAGCCGGGGGATCTTGGCAGCCTGCATGGCCGCACCAAGCACGACGCCAACGCCCAGTCCCACGTAGGAGGGCCCTACGATCCGAAGATAGCTCCTCGCTAGGTCCACTACTCTCGGTGAATCACTGAAGAACTCGACGATCGGTTGCCCGAAGACCACGTAGATGATGGCGAGCAATGCCATCATTGCGGCATTGTAGGCAGCGGCAATCCAGCCGCTACGTTTGGCGCGCGCGGGATTCTCGGCTCCAAGGTTCTGTCCGACAAAGGTTTGCGCGGCGCTTCCCCAACCTAGGCCGATGAACAGCGCCATGGTCTCGAGGCGAAATACTACGCCAAGCGCCGTCGTTGCCGTTTGGTCGGTGGTCGTCGTAAATCGGCGCGCCACTAGGGCTTGAATCGCCAGCGTCGCAGCGATCCGTAGTACCAACTGGGCGCTGGCAGGCCAGCCTAGGCCCCAGAGTTCCTTCTCGAGCGTTTTAGACAACGGTCCACGCGCATCATGGCGGAACAAGCCGAATCGTCGCACCGTAATGAAAATGACTGGCACGAGCACGATGACGCGCGCGATGACCGTGGCCCAGGCTGCGCCAAGCAGACCGAGCCGCGGAATGGACAGCTGCGTGGCTAGCTTCGGACCCCAAGCAAATGCGGCCGGTGCTTCGCCTGGCCCGTACACGAGCAACACGGCAAGGACAAGGTTGATGGCGTTCGATGATACGAGCAAAATAATTGGAGTTTTGCTGCTGCCCAATGCCCGCTGCAGGCTCGTCAGATGCAAGAGCAGAAATATAGTGACATTGCCACCGACGATGATGCGCAGGTATTCTGTGCCAAGTTCGAGCACCAATCCTTTGGCACCCATGACGTCTGCCATGAGCCAGTGACTGCTAAAGAGCCCGACAAGCGCAAAAAGCATGCCCAACCCACAAACGGCCAATGTCGACTGCCAGGCCACGCGTCGCGCGCCCACAAAGTCACCGCTGCCCTGGCGGTGACTCATCAGCGTTGCCGCGGCCGTAGTGTAGCCATAGCTCACGATGCTACCGATGGCAGCGAGCTGATCACAGATGCCGATCGCGCCAAGCGCGGCACCGGCTCGTTCGGACTCGAGTCGCGATACTAGAAAGGCATCCACCAGATTGAAGGTCACTTGCAGGCCCATTCCCAACGCGAGCGGTAGTCCAAAGCCGAGCATCGCCGCGCCCAAGTTGGACCGCAATAGTCGCTGCTCACTCGCGGTGGTCACGTGCTGCGTCTCCGTTCGAAACAATCCGCCGCGACGCGCAGCGATTTGCGTAATCCGACTGTGGCTTCGACGAACTGGTTGGTAACCGGATCGTGGTAGCCGCTCGGCGGGTGCTTGACATTGCCACCGTTGGCGTAGCGGCGAGCAATGCGCGCCATGAACAGCTCGCGCACGTATTTCCCGACAAGCGACGCGATCATGACGAGGCTATCCTTGGCGTCGGCGTCCTGTTCGAAGGTGACCCGCCCCAGCTGCGCAAATTCGTAGACACTCCGTGGTTTGGTCTGCTCGACGACTGTGTGAAGCCGCCCTGACAGCGGACCAAAGAAACGCGGATAGTCGGCAATTCCGCCAACTTTGCCGCATATGGCGTGAATTGGAACCCCAGCGTGTTCGCGAACTTCGAGGATGAGCCGCTCCATCGTGTGTAAATCAACGATGAAGCGGTGCCGCTCCTGCAATCGTTCCAAGTTGAGTAGTTTCGTGCACACCCAAGCCGAACGCACCAGGCAGAGCGAAGTGCCGTGTTCACGCAACGCGGCAATACACTCTGTCACTTCGTCAATCATGCGCGTAGGCGCGGTGAATCGCTCGTCGGACGTGTCCCAGCATTGCGAGCGCACGTGCGCGGGACAAGGCTTCGTCGCAACGGAGAATTTGTCGAGACCGATCCGTTCCAGCAGCTCGGCCGGCGTCGAGACGCCCGCGCCCACCAGCGCCCGCGCCCAGGCCTCGCCGAGCCGAACATCCTTGTGCGAAACCAGGCGTTTTGAGTCATCGAGTAGATGCGCGTGGTTCGGTACATCACGACCACTGCTGCTCCCGCCACTTTTGCTGCTCCGGGCCGAGCTCACAACCACGTGAGCGGCGACCGCTGTGACCACGAGCGGCCCGAGGCGCGCGCCGAGGCCATTCTCATCGATGCCTAATTGAAAGCGTTCCACGGAAGGTGACCCTCGGGCTACGCGAGCAATTCGGTGCGCGCGACAGGAAACCCAGCAGGGCGTTCGACCGCGTAGGAAAGCGCGAGGATTTCCGTCAAGATAGTCCGATAGACTTCGTGAACATCGTCGACGTCGATGTCATCGGCATGGCTTTCGAGCGTAATGTCAACGTGGTCGTGAACAAATTCGAGCAGTTCTGGTTGTTCCATCGCGACCACGTCGTCGGTCTCGAGTACGTCTGACGGATCGGTGCGCCGAAGTTGCTCATCCAGTGCCAAAAGTTCGGTTGTGGCGGTGAGTTCCTGTTCACCAATTTCCTTGACGTGATTGCCGTGAACCTGCTCAAAACCAAGCCAGATGGCGATAGCCAAGAAGTAACCCAATCCGAGTGCCGTTTCGTCAAGCGGGCGGGCGAGCGCCTTACTCAGGTGCGAAGCGAGGATGGGTTGACGCTGCTCGAATCGACCGAATGCGTCGTCGAGTTGGCGTCGCGTGACACTATCGTCACTGTCGGACAACTGCGTGCGCAACGCATCGAGAGCGTGTGTCGGTATGCGAGCATAACTCGGAACCGGGCGTATGGCCGAACGTCGAACCCACATCACTGAAGGCTTAGCATGCTGGGGCCTCAGGTCGCTAGCGTACTGCTGCTCGGAAATGTCCAGAAGATTCTGAGCCAGTCTCTCGACTGGTCAGTCGCGGTGTCGGGTGGTACGGGCCGCGCCCTACGCCGTCAATGTTGGCAGTGAGACTGAGCCATGTCGAACTCGAAGTCAGCTTCGTTGGCGCATCGCCTTCTGACGCGATGGGTGTTGATTGTTTTGTTTTTGGCGATCTTGATTACGACAGGCTGGGAGACTTGGGGAACTCGCAATCGCGTGCCGCGTGGCCTATTTATTGGCGACGTGGCGCTCAGTGGTCTCACTTGGGGCGACGCGGGGCGTGCCATTGCCGACTACGTCGATCGCCAAAAGCAGCGTAAGCTAGTAATGGTGGGCGACAATGCGACTTGCAGCGCAACTTTGGATACGCTCGGTGCCAGTCTCAATCGATCTAATACCGAAGTGAGCCTCCGGCAGCTCGCGGCGCCGTATCGCGGCATTCGAGGCTGGTTCAAATCAAGCGTGCTGTTGCGGCCCACACTCGATTTCGAGCCGGTGAAATTCGCTGATTGGCTGGGTGCGTGTGAAAGCCGTGCGCTCAAGCATCATCCAACTGAGGGTCGACTGGTTCCGAAGGAGGTCGAATTTCTCGTCCAGCCGTCACGCGCCGGTCAGATTGTCGATCGTTCTAAGTTGATGGCCCGCATTGCTGAGGCACTGTCTGGCACCGATGACGCCGCAATTGCTTTGGCCGTGGTCGAACAACCCGAGCTCCCCACGCGTGCAGAGCTTGAACGTATGCGTTTGGTCAGCGTCGAGGTCGTGAGCAAGCCCGTTAGTATGCGCGCCGAACAGTCACATCTAACGCTGTTGCGTACTGATCTCGCTAAGCTGCTCACTTGGCAATTGCAGGCGAATGGCGCACTCGACTGGCGCCTTTCGCGACCCGCTTTCGACCAGTGGCTCGCACCGCGACGCCATCGGGTCGAGCAACGCGCGCGCGATGCAACCTTCGAGCTAGCGGGACATGATAAGCTTCTTGCGGTTCCAGAGCAGAAAGGCAACCTGATCGCGGTCGAGCGACTCTTCATTTCACTCGAGTCGGCACTGCGCGAAGGAAAGCGTCAGTTGGAAATTCCGTTCGAACCTTCCGAGTCGCCCAAGCGATTCGTGACCGATCTCGAAGCGCTGAACATTCACGAGCCGGTTGGCGAATTTACGACGCGACATGCCTGTTGCCAACCTCGGGTCAACAACATTCACCGGATCGCCGAGCTCGTCAACGGAACCATCGTTGGGCCGAGTGAAACGTACAGCGTCAACGAGCACGTGGGGCAGCGCAGCCTCGAGAACGGCTTCGTTCCGGCACCAAGCATCGAAGACGGCGAAATGGTCGACACCGTTGGTGGCGGTGTCAGTCAGTTTGCTACCACGTTCTACAATGCGATTCTGCGTGCCGGCTACGACGTGAGCGAGCGCCAGGCGCATACCTATTGGTTCGATCGCTATCCGATGGGGCACGAGGCGACGCTATCGTGGCCCAAGCCGGACATTGTGTTTCGCAACGACACTAAGTCGGGCCTCTTGATATTGGCGTCGTATACCGAACGCTCAGTCACGGTTCGGCTATTTGGCGATCGAGAGGGGCGCAAGGTCGACATCTCGGTCTCACCGAGGTTCGATATTGTGCGGCCGACGATCGAGTACTTGCCGAATGCCGAGCTCGAGCCGGAAAAGGAGCGGGTCAAGGAGGGTGGCTGCATCGGGTGGAGCGTATGGACGATGCGCACCGTGCGGATGAAGGACGGCACGCTGAAGCAGGACAAGCGCAAGGTCATATACAAGCCGAGGTTGCGC
>Ga0302321_100000824_pt1 | contig 26885 bp, 30 predicted proteins | sample Fen_T0_1_FD_202505 | JGI IMG/M metagenome (GOLD analysis project Ga0302321, IMG submission 202505) | Peat permafrost microbial communities from Stordalen Mire near Abisko, Sweden - Fen_T0_1 | ecosystem: Environmental > Terrestrial > Soil > Wetlands > Permafrost | place: Sweden: Abisko... | reverse complement strand
GTGGTTATAGCGACAGGGTTCCACCTCTTCCCATTCCGAACAGAGAAGTTAAGCCTGTCCACGTCGATGGTACTGCTGCAAAGTGGGAGAGTAGATAGCCGCCGTTTTTAAAGCCCCGATTACTGAAAAGTAGTTGGGGTTTTTTTGTGAAATAAAATGACTCCCAGTTCTTATTACCTCTGTTTATACAAGTCAGCCTCTACAGCACAACGCTATAGAGGCTGGCTTTGTTATGTCCTTCTGTCTATCCACGTTCTTGCAACTTCCAAAAACAGATGGAATGAAAGCTGATACATCTCTCTTTCTGAAAAGCCCGCAGAGTAAAATATATTATTATTGTTCGATAAAAAATAGATTCTTATACTGCGGCCCCTATGGGGCTAAAACATATTATGCAACTTGCTTACTACCATACTGTCGCTGCGATGCGGCTTGTTAAAAAGTCCCATAGGGCGACAGTACGTCAAACCACTAGATAATATATTTTTCAGAAGTTTGTATTAATGTTTATCGTACACCAATAAGAATATATATATATTTGTTTCAGGAACATTGAAAATCAAGAGAGCTATTACATCTCATAAACCTAACTCTTCATATTCGTCATGTATTAACTGTGGTATTCGATAATTTTTTTATACTGGAAAGATCAGAACTTGATTTTTTACTACTCAAAGAGTCTTTTTTAATTTAATTAAAAGATATTTATATGTAAATATAATTTTTAATTTAAAGTTTTCGAGGTATATAACTGTATTATGTTGAATATGTAATGATTAGCGTCGTAAATTGAGTAGCCTCCTACAAGTTATTACCGACTTGTGTAGTATTTTATTGTGAGATTAAGCTTTAATTCAGATTCTTTTTATTCTATTTTCATGACTTAATGATTAATTAATGCATAATATATATTAAAATATATCTAATATACATTAATGTATGTTTAATAATTTCTTCTGGTAAACACCAAATGCTTGTCATTTGATCTACTCGAATATACCCTTACAATAGTATGTTCGATTTGTTTGTAGTATTTACTTTGGTTGGCTATGTGTTTTCATGCTACTTTGCTTATGTCTGTTTATATTTCCCTATTCCTTAGATATATTTAATGTATTGTAAATCATCTCGCTATCTATATGTATCTATCAATTAACACTGCCTTTCAACGCTGCCTTTTGTATCCCAAAATTTTTATTTAATCTAGCGAATGTATTTATTGCTACAGTATAGACACGATGCGCTACAACTTGTTATAGAGCACTTTAGTAATAATATTAATGTATATTTGCAATGTAGTTTTTAATCAGCAACTATCAAAGCAACATACAATTAGAATCTAATTAAATAATAGGTGGGTTTCCGAATACCGCCGGAAAGGGAAATTATGAAACAAACAAGCGCAATTTCAAAAACGGTGTCTATTTTTAAGAAAATGGCCTTATTATTGTTTATTATTTTAGGATTTAGCGCATGTCAGGCCGTTGAAGAAGACTATTCAGGTGTTACAGGAATTAAAGCACCCGCTTTTACTCTATTTAGCACTGAGGGACAACAAGTCCGACTTTTTGACTATAAGGACAAAGTTGTTGTTTTATACTTTTTCGGAAATAAAAGCCCGGAATGCAAAGCAACTACTCCTGTTCTTGAAGATATGTTGATTACTCCTTATCTTGGTCGCCAAGACTACGTAGTTCTAGCCCTTGATTATTGGAATGGTGAACCTGCTGCAGTAAAAGCATTCAAAGATGAAACAGGAATAGATATCCCGACTTTGTTAGATGCCGGAAATGTTGGAAGTAATTATAAAACTTTTTATAACCGTATAATTGTGATTGATAAAGATAAAAATATTGTATTCTCAGGTGCGCAAGAAGCGTCAAAAGATATGGTTGCTGCAAAAGCAAAAATTGACAATTTACTTGAAAACTAATGTACGAAAGTTTCTATCACCCTATTATAGTTTAAGTTGCGTTACTAAATCACTGATTATTAGTACAAGAGCCCGCCCCAGTGTGAATTGAGACGGGTTCTGCTTTTATATAGGAATGTGGGATAATAAGCAGATAAACAATAGATTAATGATTTAAAACTATTGCCGGTTACATGAATTTCTCTACACATTTAGTTTAAAGTTTATGATACGATAACTATACTCGTTTCCAAAACGAATATCAATCAACATTTTTTTGTAATTTTGCACTCTGAAAACCATTTTAGTAAAAAGTTTTTATGCGTATTTTGATTCAACGAGTGAATGAAGCGTCAGTAGAAATAGACAACGAGATAAAATCATACATCAACGTTGGTTTATTGGTATTGCTGGGAATTGAAGAAACCGATACACTGGTTGACTCAGAGTGGTTAGCCGGAAAAGTCATAGGGTTGCGTATTTTTGATGATGATAATGGAGTGATGAATCGTTCAGTGGTAGATGTACAAGGAGATGTATTAGTTGTTAGTCAATTTACCTTACATGCTATGACAAGAAAGGGGAATCGACCTTCGTATATCAAAGCCGCTAAACACGAGATAGCTATTCCACTTTATGAGCATTTCTGTCAATCAATTAGTGCTAAGCTTGGAAAGGAAGTGCAAACAGGCACCTTTGCAGCCGACATGAAAGTAGCATTGGTAAATAATGGCCCGGTCACTATTTGGATGGATAGCAAGAACAAGGAATGATTTGTGTAATTTCGCAACCGTAAAGTAAACACCCAAATTTGTATAATTCGTAAAATTCTCATTGATGAAGAAACATATTCCAAATTTTATTACTTGTCTCAACTTATTTTCCGGTTGTGTAGGTGTATATCTTGCATTTCAAGGTAACTTCCAGGGAGCTTTTATTGCAGTTATTGTTTCGGCAGTATTCGATTTTTTCGATGGATTTGCTGCACGTCTGCTAAAAGCATATTCACCCATGGGCAAAGAGCTCGATTCGTTAGCCGATATGGTGAGTTTTGGTGTATTACCTGGTGCAATGGTTTTTTCTCTCTTATCAAAAACTGCAATTAACGATTGGCTCCCTTATCTGGCTTTTATTATTCCTGTATTCTCGGGTTTGCGCTTAGCAAAATTCAATATTGATGAGCGCCAGACTTCATCGTTTATCGGACTTCCTACACCTGCCAATGCAATATTCTGGGGAGGATTGATTCTTTCATTCGAAGTTTTTTTATCGTCGTATAGTTGGCTGCTAATCATCATGATCCTTTTGTTTAGCTATTTGTTGGTTGCCGAAATTCCAATGTTCTCCTTGAAATTTAAAAATTACGCGTGGAAATCCAATCAAACTCAATACTTGTTTCTGATAGGTTGTGCTGTTATTCTCGCATTTTTTCAGTTGAGTGCATTTCCAATACTTATTGGTTGGTATATTGCATTGTCCATCGGGTTGAGCGTGTTTCGCAAGTCTGGGATTTAAATTTTTCAATTTGTAGTTACAGAATATGTCCATTACAATATCACATCTGACAAAGAAATACGGCGATCAAGTTGTATTGAATGATATAAGCTTTGAAATAGGCCAAGGTGAAGTGGTTGGCTTCCTTGGGCCGAATGGTGCCGGTAAATCGACTACAATGAAGATTTTGGCAGGTGCACTGGGGTATTCAACAGGCGAAGTGAAGATATGTGGAGTCGAAGTGAGTAATGATCCTATTAAAACAAAGAGTTTTGTAGGGTACTTGCCGGAACAAAATCCTTTGTATGCCGAAATGTACGTGAAGGAGTACCTGCTTTTTGTGGCCGAAACCTATGGAATAGGAAAAGAAAAGCACGAGCGGGTAGACCGATTGATTGATGAGGTGGGTTTGCGTCCAGAATTTCAAAAGAAGATCGGACAGCTATCCAAAGGATACAAGCAACGGGTTGGATTGGCGCAGGCACTGATTCCAAATCCTAAAGTGCTGATTTTGGATGAACCAACTACCGGACTCGATCCCAATCAGCTGGAAGAAATCAGGAATTTAATTCGGGAGATTGGGAAAGATAAAACGGTATTGCTGAGTACCCACATTATGCAGGAAATCAAAGCCATATGCACCCGTGTAATTGTGATAAATAAAGGTGAAATTGTAGCTGATTACTCCGATTTATCAAAAATAAGCATTTTCGACGAAAATAGTTTTCATTACGAAGTGGAATTTTCAACTGAAATTCCGAAGACTGAACTTGAAAAAATATCAACCGTTTCGGATGTAAACGCATTGACAGAAAAGAGTTTTACTGTAATTTCAACATCTGATGTTCGTGAAGCTATTTTTGATTTTGCTGTAAATGCAAATACAAAAATACTGACGATGAAAGCAATTGAGCGAAGCATGGAAGAGGTGTTCAAAAACCTTACAAAATAATTAATGGAAGAAGAAAATTTCGACATACGAAACAATCAAAAAGGCGAAAAGGAGTTCGAGAACGCACTACGGCCACTGACTTTTTCGGATTTTAGCGGACAAAATAAAATTGTCGAAAATCTGAAAATCTTCGTGCAGGCAGCTCGTATGCGTACCGAATCGCTCGATCATGTGCTGTTGCACGGACCTCCGGGTCTGGGTAAAACCACCTTGTCGAACATTATTGCCAACGAACTGAACGTAGGATTTAAAATTACGTCTGGTCCGGTACTGGATAAACCGGGCGATTTGGCCGGTTTGCTTACCAGTCTGGAAACCAACGATGTACTTTTTATCGACGAGATTCATCGTTTGAGTCCTATCGTGGAAGAATACCTGTATTCGGCCATGGAGGATTACCGCATTGATATAATGATAGATAAAGGTCCAAGCGCCCGATCTATTCAATTGGAATTGAATCCATTTACGCTGATTGGAGCCACCACACGCAGTGGCTTACTTACCGCCCCACTACGTGCCCGTTTTGGAATAAATTGTCACTTGGAGTATTATGATATTGAGGTAATTACCGAGATTATAAAACGTTCTTCACGCTTGTTGAACGTTGAAATCGGACACAAGGCGGCTGTGGAAATTGCCGGTCGTAGCCGTGGTACGCCGCGTATAGCCAATGCATTACTGCGCAGGGTGCGCGATTTTGCACAGGTAAAAGGGAATGGTAGCATTGATCTGGAAATAGCATGTTATGCGCTCGAAGCGTTGAATATTGATAAATACGGTCTGGATGAAGTTGACAATAAGATTCTAACTACCATTATCGAAAAATTTGGTGGTGGTCCGGTTGGATTGACCACTATTGCTACTGCATTGGGCGAAGATCCGGGAACAATAGAAGAGGTGTATGAACCGTTTTTGATAAAAGAAGGTTTTATGAAACGTACGCCACGCGGACGGGAAGTAACGGAGCTGGCATATAAGCATCTGGGAAAAGTGAGGCTGGGCGAAACCGGAACTCTATTTTAAAGAAGAATAGGAACAGGACATTTATAGACACACTAGATTAATTATTTTTCAACATTTAAAATTATTGATTATGGATGAATTAATAACTGTAAGAACTTTTAGTAGTTCTCTTGATTTTGAAATTGTAAAATCTTATCTTGAATCTTTTGACATTGAATGTTTTGGACGGGATGTAGTCATTAATCGCGCCTATTTGGCCAATGTAGACGGAGGTGCTAAACTTCAGGTTCGTCCCGAACAGGCTGAAGAAGCGGTAAGGCTCCTTTTCGAAGGCGGTTATCTGAAAGCCGAAGACTTTGAACTATCGCCCGAAATGAAGTGGATGGAAAAATTATTGAATCTTTTTTGCAAAAAATAATATTGTAAATTTAGAATCAAATTGTTTAAGAATCAAATAGCCAAATTATTATAGTATCACATTAACCTATGGCAGAGAAACAAATGAAAAAATTGGCGAAGGACACCGCCTTGTATGGAGTTAGCAGCATTTTGGGTAAATTCCTAAACTGGATGATGGTTCCGCTTTACACCTACGTGTTGGCCAACTCAGCCGAATATGGCATTGTTACGAACTTATATGCGTGGACTGCTTTATTGTTGGTAATGCTTACATATGGTATGGAAACCGGTTTCCTCCGATTTGCAAATAAAAACAAAGAAGAAGCGGGAAAAGTATACAGTACAACATTGATCGCTGTGGGATTCACGTCCATCGTTTTTGCGCTTATCTGTATATTTTTTTCACAGGCCATTGCTAATGCAATGGGTTATTCCAACCATCCGGAATTCATTGCTATGCTAGGTACGGTGGTTGCGTTAGATGCTTTTGGCTGTATTCCATATGTTTACTTACGATTCAAAAATAGACCCATTCGTTTCGTGTTTTTAAACTTATTTGCTATTGCTGTCAACATATTTTTCAACATATTTTTCCTAGTAATTTGTCCATGGTTAATGGTTAAGGCACCCGGCCTGATAAGTTGGTTCTATAATCCAAACTTTGGAGTGGGCTATGTTTTTGTTGCCAATCTATTCTCTACTGCTTTGGTTACTATTGCATTATTGTTCGATGTGTTTGTAGTGCCATTTGAATTTGATAAAGCGCTTCTCAAAAAAATGCTTCGCTATTCGTTGCCATTACTGGTGTTAGGTATTGCCGGAATAATGAACCAAACGCTCGATAAAATTCTGTTCCCATTTTTGATGCCGGGCGAAGTTGGTGCTTCTGAACTTGGAATTTATGGTGCCACCTCCAAAATAGCTTTAGTGATGTTGATGTTCACGCAGGCATTTCGCTATTCATACGAACCGTTTATTTTTGCCCAAAAGAAAGATAAAAATAGTATGGACTCATATGCTGATGCGATGAAATTTTTCATTGTCTTTTCATTGTTTATCTTTTTAGGAATGGTGTTTTATCTCGACATAATAAAATATGTGATTCAACACAACTACTGGGTTGGACTTAAAGTCGTTCCGATAGTATTGTTATCATTCATTTTTCAAGGCATATTTTTCAATCTATCGCTTTGGTATAAACTGACCGATAAAACCATTTATGGAGCCTATTTTTCTATCGTTGGAACGATTATAATTGTTCTGTTGAATGTACTATTGGTGCCAAAATTCAGTTATATGGGTTGTGCTTGGGCAGCGTTTGCCTGTTATTTCGTCATAATGCTAATTTCGTATTATTTTGGGCAAAAGCATATGCCTGTGAAGTACGATTTAAAATCGATAGGGCTTTATGTAGTTGTGGCAATGGCGCTTTACGCAGCTAGTTTTTTGGTACAAACCCAATACCCCGTGATTAACATTGCTTATAAAACCTTATTGTTTACAATTTATATAACACTTATGATTAAACGCGATTTTCCTTTAAGATCAATTCCTATAGTGAATAAGTTTTTTAAAGAAAGCACTAAATGAGCAAATTACACATAATAACACCTGTAAAAGATTCATTGAGTACCACTCTTCGTACTATTGAAAGTGTAATGAATTCGAGCATCCCACTGGAATTTGAATATACTGTGTACAATGATTTTAGCTCTGACGAAACAACAGCTGAGTTGGAGTTGGCAGCAGTAAAATTTGGCTTCACGCTGGTTCATCTGAAAGATATAACACAGAGCCCTTCGCCCAATTATCTGTTAGTTTTACAAATGGCCCAAAAGAAAGCGCTTGAGGATAACGCACATTTGCTAATCATAGAGTCGGATGTAATTATTCAAAATGATACGATCAGTCGGATGCATAGTTATGTTTCCCTACTTGAAAAACCGGGTATGATAGCAGCAGTCACTACCGACTATAATTCAAAAATCAATTTCCCCTATTTATACGCTCAAAAATTTAACTCAGGAGTAATAAACACCAATAAACGGTTGAGCTTCTGCTGTACATTGTTATGCAATGCCTATCTGAAAGCATTTAACTTTGAGGGGTTAAATCCAGAAAAAGCCTGGTATGATGTGTTTATCTCCCATAAATCGGTAGAGTTGGGTTTCCGGAATTATTTGCTAACTTTGTTGCAGGTGACACACTTACCGCATAGTAGCCGCCCATGGAAACAATTGAAATACAAACATCCATTAAAATATTATTGGATGAAATTAACAAAAAATCCAGACCGAATATAGTAAAAATATTGTTGAAAAATATTACAAATTCATAGTTCAATGATTTCAATTATTGTATGTTCCCGAAATAAATCGATATCAGATGATCTTGATAAAAATATTGAAGATACGATAAATGTTGATTATGAGATTGTGCATATAGACAATTCTGAGAATCAATTTTCAATTTGTTCGGCATACAACGAGGGTTTTTCCAGATCGAAATTTCAATATTTATGCTTTGTACATGAGGATGTTTGTTTTCGGAGTAAAAACTGGGGAGAAAAGATAGTCGCACATTTACAGAAGCCCAATGTGGGCTTGTTGGGATTAGCAGGACGCGATTATCTTACCCGTGTTCCGGCATCCTGGTCGGCAAAAATGGAGGGCATGAATATTGTGCAGTCTGATAAAACCGGAAAAAAAGGGACTAAAACTAAGTATGCTCCGATTGGTTATGATATGCCGAGTAGAGAAGTGGTAATGCTTGATGGAGTATTGCTCTGTATGCGGCGAGATTTGATGAACAACATTAAATTTGATGAGAACCTTGAAGGTTTTCACGGTTATGATTTCGACATTTCTATACAATCTGTATTAGCTGGAAAGACAAATTATGTGATGTATGATATGCTGTTGGAACATTTTTCGAGAGGAACACCCGATGCAGATTATTATCGCAGCTTGATAAAAGTATTTAAGAAATGGGAAAAATCTCTTCCTCTGTTGGGTATAAATTTTTCCGAAGATTTAAGGAATAAAATACCCGAAATAGAAAAACGAGGGATTCGTAATCTTTCGAATAAGCTTGTGAGAAGAGGAGTTTCAACTAACGAGATAATGTCAGTGAACATCTATTTTTCAAATCTGATAGGAGTAAAACAAAACCAATTACAGGGCTATCTACAAATATATTTTTCAAAATTAATCAACTATCCAACCCGATTGTTTTCAAAAAAATAGTCGGTTTTACCATGACAATTTTTAAACACAGTATTATGAGTTTCATCAATCTATGCAATCAAATCTTTGACGAATCGGTTAAAGATTATCACAAAACTGACGACGTCGATACGGCAATAATCAACAGATACGAATTTAAAACCATTGAATACTACCTGTATCTAAAAAACTGGATTGACACGGTGCAATGGCATTTAGAAGATATTATCCGCAATCCGCAAATTGATCCGGTAGAAGCTCTTGCGCTTAAACGCAGAATCGACTCTTCGAACCAAGACCGTACGGACTTAGTGGAGTTGATTGATAGTTATTTTTTGGATCAAAATAAAGATGTTGAACCAAAAGTTGATGCAACAATCAATACCGAAAGTCCGGCCTGGGCAATTGATAGATTATCTATTTTGCATTTGAAAATATATCATATGCAACAGGAAGTTGATCGCAAAGACTCTTCAGCCGATCATATGCAACAATGTAAAACCAAGTTGAATATTTTACTTGAACAAAAAGTCGATTTGTCGACGGCTATACATCAGCTGATTGAAGATATAAGCACTGGAAATAAGAAAATGAAGGTGTATAAACAGATGAAAATGTACAACGATCCGGCTCTAAATCCAGTTTTATACGGAAACAAATAGTTTAGCTTTGAGTTTTAAACTACATGCCGTTTTTAAATTGGGTTGTTTCTCACTCAATTTATGATTGATATCTGCATCTCGATTCACCTATCGATTCACATTAGTTATAATTTGTTTTTATGTCTAAGATTCTTATTATTAGATTTTCAGCTCTTGGCGATGTAGCCATGACAATACCGGTAATATATTCATTTGCCGGAAGATATCCTGAACATGCCATCACGATATTAAGCGAAGCAGGTCTAAAACCAATGTTTGAAACCGCACCCGAAAATGTTCAATTTTTAGGAGCTGATTTGAAGGACAAACATGATGGAATTTCTGGACTTTGGAAACTATACAAAGAATTGAAGCAAGATAATTTTGACTATATAGCTGATTTTCACTCTGTCATCAGATCGTATTATCTACGTTTACTCTTCAAATTTGATGGAATACCGACTGCACATATTGACAAAGGACGGAATGAAAAAGCAAACCTGACGCGGAAAAATAATAAAACTTTTGTTCAATTAAAGTCGAGTTTTATTCGTTATCAGGAAGTACTTCAAAAGCTCGGATTTGACTTTGATTTAGATTTTAAGATCACACTCAAAAACTCGGATGTTGATCTTTCGCCTATTCTTTCACCAATTGGAGAAAAGGGCGATGTAAAGTGGATTGGTATAGCTCCATTTGCCAAACACAAAGGTAAAATCTATCCCCTCGAATTACAGGAAAAGGTCATTGAACATTTTGCGAATGACAAAAGAGTGAAAGTCATCGTTTTTGGTGGGGGCAAAGAGGAGAAGGAAATTATCAACGGTTGGATAAAAAAATATCCTGCCGTTCAATCGATGGTTGGGCGGTTAAACCTTAGTCAGGAGATGTTGCTCATGAGCCAATTGGATGTTATGTATTCCATGGATTCTGCAAATATGCATTTAGCCTCGCTGGTCAATACCACTGTTGTTTCTCTTTGGGGAGCCACACATCCTTATGCCGGATTTATGGGATGGAATCAGTCGGAGCATAATGCTGTGCAAATTGATTTGTCGTGCCGTCCATGTTCAATTTATGGCAATAAAGAATGCTATAGAAAGGATTATGCATGTCTATATCAAATCAAACCTGAGAGCATTATTCTAAAAATTGAAAGATTACTATACTAACCCGGGATATTTATTCCTGAAAATCGTCCCCAAATTATGTTTCACACCTTAAAGTCGAAGCTAAAGCAATTGTCTTTTAAACATCAAAATAATAAGGTTTGGTATTATTTTCTAAATAATCTCAGGAAGCTTTTTCCATCTTTTATTTTTAGAAACAGATTTGAAAAGATATTGAAGAGTTTAAAAGAATTCGATGTAGAATATATTCAAAAAAGAGTTGACTATTATAACAGCTTACTTGATGGAACTATTCTTCCTGAAAATACTCCCGAATTATCGCAATTAAAGCTTGGAAAGAAATTGAAAGTATACTATTTCGATAGTCATGAGTATACTCGTTTTTTTGATCCTCAACTTAAAGCAGAATTTTTGTTTGGTGATATAATCCATATCCCTGAAGTACCTTCGTTCGTGAAAAGCCGTCCGATAAAGGGCGATAATTCAAACTCCATTGTGCTGAAGTTGGATAAGATCAGACATTTTCGCCTCATCAATGACACCAAACAGTTTGTAAAGAAGAAAAATATGTTGGTGAGCCGTGGGCAGGTGTACCAATCGCATCGAATGAGGTTTTTGGAAATGTACTTCCAGCATCCAATGTGTAATATCGGACAGATAAATATAGCTGGTGATCGCCAATATTTGGTTGATAGAATGACTGTTGATGAGCATCTCGACTATAAGTTCATACTCTGTTTGGAGGGAAACGACGTAGCCAGCAATTTGAAATGGGTAATGTCGTCCAATTCGTTGGCAGTGATGCCTGAACCTACCTACGAAACCTGGTTTATGGAAGGCACATTAATTCCGAATTATCATTATGTGCTTATCAAGGATGATTATTCCGATTTAGAAGAACGGTTGATTTACTATTCAGAGCATACTGATGAAGCTTTGAAAATAATTGAAAACGCACATCTGTACATAAGCCAGTTTAGAAATAATAAACAAGAAGATTTAATTTCATTGCTAGTTCTCAAAAAGTATTTTGAAAGAACCAGACAGAAAGTAACTTGTTAGCTAATACAGTAGAATAATGAATATCTTAATAGTTTGCCCGAATGTAATTCCAGCAAAAATGTATGGAGGTACCGAAAGGGTAATTTGGTATCTGGGAAAAGAACTCACGAAAATGGGTCATAAAGTAACCTTTCTGGTAGCTAAAGGATCCTATTGTGATTTTGCTTCAGTGATTTACTTAGATACTCAAAAAACATTATCCTCGCAAATCCCTATTTCAACTGATGTTGTACACTTTCACATCAATCCGTCTGAACCAATTGATAAGCCTTACATTGTCACTATTCATGGGAATTGCAATGACTTTAGAGAATTTGACACTAATTCTGTTTTCGTATCAAAGAATCACGCTAATCGATTGGGCTCAAACTCCTTTGTTCATAATGGTTTGGATTGGGAGGATTATGGACGGCCGAATTTGAATAATAAAAGAGATTATTTCCATTTTCTAGGAAAAGCAGCCTGGAGTGTCAAGAATATAAAGGGAGCAATTAATATTGTAAAATTCACTGAGAAAGAGCAATTAAAAGTATTGGGTGGATATCGGCTAAATCTAAAAATGGGGTTTCGATTTACTTTAAGCCCAAGAGTTCATTTTAAGGGAATGGTTGGTGGTGTGGAAAAGAACATGCTTTTGGGAGGGTCTAAAGGTTTGATTTTTCCTGTTCGTTGGCACGAACCCTTTGGGTTGGCACTGACAGAAAGTTTGTATTTTGGCTGTCCTGTTTTTGGGACTCCTTATGGTTCCCTTCCAGAAATTATTACTCCTGAAGTTGGTTTTTTGTCGGATAGCTCTGTCGAAATAGTCAAAGAAATTGAAAATGTGGATAGTTATTCGCGAGTTTTGTGTCATGAATACGCAGTGGATGTGTTTAATTCAAAGAAAATGGCAGAATCATATATTGAAAAATATTTAAAAGTATTAAATGGAGAGCAATTGAACCCAGTATGTCCAAAGCTTGTTGAAAAGCAAATGATTAAGTTGCTCGACTGGAAATAAATATGAATTCCCAATTGCAGATGTCGCGATTAAATAATATAAGTTATAAAAAAACGATGAACATAGCTTTTGATGCCAAAAGAGCCTTTCACAACTCCCGTGGACTTGGAAATTATAGTCGCGATACCATTCGCTTGCTAAGTTCATTCTATCCGGAGAATAATTATTTACTCTTTAATCCGAAGGATAAACGAAACATTCAGTTCCTGCTTGGAGAAAGCACGAAAGAAATTTTGCCGGATTCGTTCTTGGGGAGATTATTTCCCTCAATTTGGAGAAGCAAAGGGATGTGCCATCAAATTAGTTCAAATGCCGTTGATATTTATCACGGTCTTAGTCAGGAACTTCCATTGGGGATATGTAATACTGGTGCCCGAACTGTGGTTACGATGCACGATGCAATTTTTATGCGGTATCCGCAGTTATACTCCAGTGCATACAGAGCCATTTTTATTCAGAAAAACAAGTATGCTTGCAGGGTTGCCGATCGGATTATTGCCATCAGTGAGCAAACAAAGCGTGATATAATGGAGTATTTTGATGCAGATGAAGATAAAATCAGTGTTGTATATCAAGGCTGCAATAATATTTTCAGAGCTCCGGTTTCGGATGAAGCAAAAGAACGAATTCGAAATAAATACAATTTGCCCGAATATTTTTTATTGAATGTAGGTGCAATCGAAAGGCGGAAAAATGTAGCTCTTATAATAGAAGCGATGCAACGGAAACAGATTGATGCGCATCTTGTAATTGTTGGTAAACTGGAGCTTTCGTATTTTAAAGAAGTCCGCGAACTCATTTCAAAGTATGGTTTAGATAATCAGGTTCATTTTATTCATAATGCTGAGACGGTTGACTTACCTGTTATTTATAGTTTAGCGGAGATATTTATTTATCCATCTATTTTCGAAGGATTTGGAATTCCAATTTTAGAAGCTCTTTGTGTGGGAACTCCTGTTATTTCGTCTACAGGAAGTTGTTTTGAAGAAACTGGAGGCACGAATTCACGCTATATTAATCCTCAGGATGCCGATGAACTTGGCGATGCTATCCTGGAGATTTTTAATGACAGTTCATTGAAAAATGAAATGAAACTGAAAGGCCTGGAATTTTCGGAGCAGTTTACAGACCAACGTGTGGCTCAGAATTTAATGAAAGTGTATCAATCACTTTAAAAATTGATATAAGAATTTTATAGACCCAAATAACCGTAACGAAGAATGAAGCTATCTGTTGTAATTATAACCAAGAATGAAGAAAGAAATATTGAGCGTTGTCTGCAATCAGTTATCGATGTGGCAGATGAAATTGTTGTTATAGATTCATTTTCAACTGATGAAACTGTCGCGTTATGCGATAAGTATGATGTTCGGGTGATTCAACGTAAGTTTGATGGGTATGGAAGTCAGAAATACTTTGCTACAGCGCAGGCTAATTTTGACTATGTTTTATCTTTGGACGCTGATGAGGAATTGACAAAGGAATTAAAGGAGTCTATATTGATAGCTAAGGAGAGTCCTGAATACGATTGCTATTCATTTAATCGAAGGAATTTTTATTGTAATAAACCCATCCGTTTTTGTGGTTGGTATCCCGATAAACAAATAAGATTCTTCGACAGACGCAAAGCGAACTGGAATGATAAAGAAGTTCACGAGTCGATAGAAGTTCAGAAAGAAATAGTGTTCCATTTAAAGGGTGATTTGAATCATTACACTTGTAGTTCTGTTGGCGAACATCAGGAAAAGGAAAAAAAATATGCCCGAATGAACGCAGATATTTTGATCAAGAGGGGTAAGACGGTATTTTTCTTAACTCCTCATTTAAAAGGCTCTTTTCGTTTTTTTAAAACTTATGTTCTTAAATTGGGAGTGTTGGATGGGTATTATGGTTTTATGATTAGTAAAACCCTCGCAAATTCGTCATTTAGTAAATACGATTTGGCGAGAAAAGTTAGTCGGTAAATAACCCTATATTTTTAGCGACTGTTTTCCATCTGAAGAATATCAGATGATTTATCCCTGAGTAAAATGCGAATAGTGCGTTATACTTGCACTAACATATTAAACATGTACAAACTTCTTTCAAAAATAAATGCAGAGAAAATAAATTATTTTGCTTTGTTTCTTCTAGCTTTTAGTATAAATTTTCCACAAAAAATAGTTATTTATACAGTAGCGTTCTGGCTCCTTACGTGTTTGCCAATTTTTAGATTCAAAATCCCAATTATAGTTCGGAAGGCATCTAACCTACCACTTTTTCTCCTTTTTCTCTTGTTTTTAGGAAGAATTCTGATTGCTATCTATCATTCCGATTTACCCATGTTTGTTACAAGGCAACTATTAGATACTCAATCACCGTTGTTGTTACTGCCATTTATTTTGTTTTTTCAGGGAAATAGATTGATTGACCCGAGCAAAGTTTTGTTTATGTATGTAGCCGGCTGCTTTGTAAGTTCTATTGTAGCTGTAATTTATTTTTACTTATTTCGTTTCGGAGTATTGAATCCGTATGCTCATTTGTTGTTTGTTCCACTGAGGAATCTAAACTCCACAATAGCTGATGATATAATTTTATTTCAAGATTATATAAGTGCATTTTTTAAACATAGAGCTGCAATGGGTGCTAATCTCGTAATGGCTATTGTATGTTTGATTAATTTGTTAAAGAGTGCGAGAGACGTAAAAAGATGGCAGTATGTGGCAGTATGTTTCCTAGCTATCTTTTTTGTTTGTGTGATATATGCTACGGGTTCTCGGTCGGGATTAATATCCTTGTTCTCTATATCCTTGATTTCACTAACCTATTTACTATTTAAAAAGAGAAAAAAACGACTTGTTATTGGTTTCGTCTTAATTGCAGCTTTGTTGTCGGGGTGTATGTCTTTAAAAACGACCCGCTCGTTACTGACAAGTGAAGTCTCATCTTTAGATTACGACAGAATAAGAACTGCTGATCCACGATTTCAAATTTGGGAATCGGCTACCGATATTATAAAAGAAAATCCTTTTCTTGGAGTTGGATATTCTGAGGTCAAGCCCCGATTGATTGAAAAAAATATGGCTCGGGGATTGAAGGAGTTTGCAAAAGAACGATTAAATAGTCATAATCAGTTTTTGCAATTCTCATTAGAGAGTGGGATTTGGGCTGGTATTTTATATGCAGTGTTTTTACTCCCAATTTATTTCGGTAGACAGAATAGATACCTTTCATTTTCATTCTCAGCGGTATTCTTTCTATATAGCATGTTTGAGGATTCGCTTATTCTGATTAATGGTGTTTCGTTGCTGATTTTCTTTATCTCCATTTTATATCTTTCCGAAAAAAAGAAAAAATTGGTAGAACAATAATCATTTCCGTCCAAAATCAGCGGGAATTTCTCCCCATATCGACGTTTCCCATTTGATGATTTCCGTGCTGTATTTATTCGTTTGCAACCAGGTTTCAGCCCGTGCAATCAGGTCGAAGAGCACGGCATTTGAGGGATCTTTATCCAACTTAGTTCGTGCTTTCTTTGCTTTTACCCACGCAATGGCTGTTTTGCTATCTGTGTACAGCGGCAGTGGACTGTTTTTCTGTTTCAAAAAAGCCAGACCGTGAACCAGCGCCAGGAATTCTCCGATATTATTCGTGCCGTTTTTAAAGGGCCCTTGGTGGAAGATTTCTTCTTTGGTTCTGGAATATACCCCACGATACTCCATCAAGCCAGGGTTGCCACTGCAAGCTGCATCTACCGATAAACTTTCCAGATTGGGTAACCCCACTTTTTTTACTTCAGCTATGGAGGGTTGTTTTGCTTTAGAATTTTTGCCAATATAATCCCAACAAGGTGAAGTCATTGCCTCGCGTGCTTCTGCTTCAGTATCAAATCCTTTGTACAGTGCCCCACCATAACCATGAATTTGTCGTTTGCACTCCTCCCATGTACGATAGATGCCAGGTTCTTTGCCTTCCCAAACTACAAAAATTTTATTTTTTTTGCCCATAAAAGCGTTTTATTGAATTGGAATTATGAACTTATTATTTCTTCAGATGACTGTGCTTCCAGCGATTATGAGTCCAAAGCCAAAACTCGGGTGCTGCTTGAATTTTCTGTTCTAAAATTTCAAAATATTTCTTTGTGATTTCAAGTTCAGTCGTTAGCTTAGGTTCAAGAGCAATTGGAATACATTCGCATTTATAGTACCCTCTTTTTACTCTGTCGATATGAATATAAACTACAGGGTAATCAAATTTTTTAGCTAGTTGCTCAGTGCCATCCAATACCGGAGTGTCTTGATGCAATAGTTTTAACCATTGATTGACATTCCCAACCCAGGGCGATTGGTCGGAAATCATTCCAAATACCGCATTTTCGCCTTCTTTTCTCATCTTGACCATTGTTCTGAATAAATTATGCGTCTCAATTGTTTTTCCTTTAAATATTGAGCGAAGATCAATCATTAATTGGTCAAATTTTTTGTTATTCAGTTTTTTATAAATGCCGTAAAGAGGGCTTTCTCTGGGAAGCAAAAGTGAAAGCGCTGATCCCCATTCCCAGTTTCCATAATGAGATGTCATGGCTAGAACACTTTTACCCTTTGATAATTGCTCCAGAATTGGTTCTATATTGCCGAAATCAATTCTACGTAGCACTTCTTTTTCGCTCATATGAATTTCGTAAAATGTTTCGATAAACAAATCACAGAAATAGCGAAAAAAGCGTCGTTCTATTTTACGAAGTTCTTTATTAGATTTTTCAGGGAATGATTTCTCAATATTTCGACGAGCAACTTTTTTTCTATAACCAACGACATAATAAATGATTAAATAAAAGATGTCGGAGAAAATATATAATACCCGTAATGGTAACCAAGCAATGAGCCAAATCAGGAAATAAAATACTTTGTACATAGAATTTCTTTAAAAGAATAAATTGTATATGTCAGTCGCGTGGTTCATTCCTTATTCAGGGTTATGGCAAACGACAATTGTATAAATATAAAAAGTAAGCGTTTTTATATATCGGCAAAAAAATGTAATTTTGTGCCACCTAAAAATGAGGTCCTGTAGTTCAATGGATAGAACAAGTGTTTCCTAAACACTAGATCCGGGTTCGATTCCCGGCGGGACTACAATTTAATTGACAATTGAAAGTTGATAATTGACAATTACTTTTTCTCTACAGTTTCTTTTGTGGATTTTACAATACTCACAAGCAATCTGATAAGTTCTTTGCAATCTTCGACTATTGATGAAAATACTTTTTCATCCAGATACTCACTATCGTGCAAAAGCATCAACCAGTACTCGGTTTCATTTGCCTCTTTCAAAGCGACACTCATTTTGTTGATAAAATCAGTTCTTGATTGGGCGTGCTCAGCTTCTTTGATTAAAGCACCAATAGATGTTCCACTCCTTAATAACTGTTTTGACAGCACAAACTCCTTTTTCTCAGTGCAAAGATATTTATATGATTTGATAATTCGTAAAGCGAATGCATAAGATTTGTCCATTACAGTGTTATTCTTCATATCCAAAATTGCATTAATTGTCCACTCTCAACTTTACATTGTCAATTGAATAAGTCCATCCTTCATTTCAATCACCCTGTCGGATAGTGCTGCCAATTCTTTATCGTGCGTTACAATCACTATTGTCAATCCAAATTTTTCTCGCAATTCGAAAAGCAGTTTATGTAATTCTTCTTTGTTTTTCGAATCCAAGCTCCCTGATGGTTCATCGGCTAAAATAAGTCCCGGATCGTTTATCAATGCGCGAGCCACGGCTACCCGTTGTTTTTCGCCACCCGAAAGTTCATTCGGCTTGTGTTCCATTCGGTCGGCAAGTTGCAGATATTGCAGAAGCTCTTTCGCCTTTTGCGTTGTTTTCTTCACATCTTTTCGTGCAATAAGTGCTGGAATCATTACGTTTTCAAGCGCTGTGAATTCAGGTAGCAACTGATGAAACTGAAAGATAAAGCCAATATGCTTATTTCTAAAAGCTGCCAACTCTTTTTCGCCAAGCTTGCTAAAATCAATCCCATCCACAAGCACTTCGCCTGCATTGGGTTTGTCGAGTGTGCCCAGAATTTGTAACAAAGTGGTCTTGCCGGCACCACTCGGGCCAACAATGGAGACGATCTCCCCTTTTGCGATGGATAAATCAACGCCTTTGAGTACTTCTAACTCACCAAAGCTTTTGTGTATGTTTTTTGCGTGTATCATTTTAGTTACGAGTTACAAGATACAAGTTACGTGCTTGTTTGCCTGTAACTTGAAACCGGATATTAAACTTCTGAGAAATCGTTTGCAAAGTTATTCGTTTATAGCCATAAACCGACCATTCTTTTCCAAAAAAATGTACCTTTGTAGTGTTTTCAATTAAAAATACCTTTTCAGTAAGAATTATGATTGCAGATGAAGAATTAGGTTCCATTGAGTTTGTACGAAGCGAGCGCGCAAAGCATATTCGCGTTCGCATCCTAAACACGGGATTAAAGGTCAGCTTACCGAACAGAGCCACACAAGAAGATGCTCTGAAATTCATCAATTCGATCCGCAAAAAACTAATTCTTAAGCAGGAAAAGATAGAAAAAGGCCTTGAGAAGAGCAATATTCTTATTTCTGAAAATAGCCAATTGCAAACACTTACCTTTAGTGTGATTGTAAAACAAGGTGAACGAAAAAACATCTTCTTTTCTTTGAAGAATGGAACCTTAAATATCGAGTTTCCCAGTGGAACAGATTGTACGGACAAACAAAGTCAGGAGCATTTTTGGAATGGTATTAGCTATTTTATGCGGAAAGAAGCTAAACGGCTTTTGCCCAATCGCACCAAACAATTGGCAGATAAATATGGTTTTACTTTTTCGGATGTGAAAATACAATCGAGCAAAACCCGTTGGGGAAGTTGCTCGCGTGCTCAGAGCATTAATTTATCGCTTTACCTGATGTTGCTTCCTGCTGACTTGGTCGATTATGTTATTCTTCATGAGCTTTGCCACACAAAGGAAATGAATCATGGAGCTAACTTTTGGATTTGGATGGACAGAGTCACCGATAAAAAAAGCAAAGAACTACGTGCGCAATTGAAGAATTATCATATGCCACAATAAAAAAATGTTATTCGCTTCGCTGATATTTGCCCTTCGGGCGATATTAATGGATATTTACTCCCTTCGTGTTATTTAAACTGCAACGAATAACAAATAATAACGGCGTAGCCAAATAACAATCAATATCAGCAAGGCTAATAACATGAGCGTAGCGAATAATAACAGCGAAGTGAATATCACGAAGTAATAACACGAACAAAGTGAGTAAAATATGAACTGGAACCAACTACTTTCCACCAAGCGCTTCGGGATGGAAGCATATCACGAGAAACGTGCCGACGATCGCACTGAATTTCAGCGCGACTACGACCGACTTATCTTCTCGGCTCCTTTTCGTCGGTTGCAAAATAAAACGCAGGTATTTCCATTGCCCGGAAGTGTGTTTGTACACAACCGCTTGACACATAGTTTGGAAGTGGCCTGTGTTGGACGGTCGTTAGGTGTGAATGTGGCACATCGGTTGAAAGAGAAAAAGCAAATGGAGACCGCATATCTCGAAGAGATCGGTTCTATTGTTTCGGCTGCTTGCTTGGCGCACGATTTGGGCAATCCGCCTTTTGGTCATTCGGGCGAAAAGGCCATTGCAACCTTCTTCTCCGAAGGAAACGGACAGCACCTCAAAGCAGAAATGACGGCTGAAGAATGGAAAGATTGTACCTGCTTTGAAGGAAATGCTAATGCTTTCCGACTGCTTACGCATCAATTTATCGGTCGTCGTCCCGGAGGATTTGTTCTCACCTACAGTACGCTTGCCTCGATAGTGAAATATCCTTACGCTTCTGTTTTCTCCGATCCCAAGAAACAAAAGTTTGGCTTCTTCGATTCCGAGAAAAATGATTTTGAAAGAATTGCTACTGAACTTGGCATTCCGCGGTTGGTCAGTAATTCTAACCGATATGCTCGCTATCCGCTAGTATATCTGGTAGAGGCTGCCGATGATATTTGTTATCAGATAATGGATATTGAAGATGCGCACAAACTGAAAATTCTAACTACTGACGAAACAATTGCTCTGTTTCTTGGATTTTTTGATGAAAAACGTAAGGCCAGAATTCAGGAAACAATGCAGATGGTGACGGATGAGAATGAGCAAATCGGCTATCTACGTTCTTCGGTTATCGGCAAATTGATCGATCAGTGTTCGGAGGTATTTGCCGAACATGAAGCTGCTATTCTCGATGGTACTTTCGATTCGTCGCTTATCAAACATTTGCCCGAGCAAACTGCAGCGGCATATGAGAATTGTTCCAAAACCGCATTCAAAAAAATCTATCGTTCGTCGGAAGTACTTGATGTAGAGTTGGCAGGTTATAAAATTATACTAACTTTGCTGGACAATTTAGTAACTGCCGTTTTGAGTCCCGAGAAAGCTTATTCGCAGCAATTACTGATGCGCATTCCCGAGCAGTTCGAAACAAACAGCGAAACTACTTATGGCAAAATAATGGCTGTGCTCGATTATATATCGGGGATGACGGATATTTACGCGCTTGATTTATATCGTAAAATAACAGGAATGAGCATTCCTACTTTGTAGAAACTTGAAGCTATAAACCATAAATTTATTCAAATGATGAGTGATCAGAATTTTGCTAAACAAAAACTAACTGTGCCACCTTGGCTTCTGTCAGGAGTAATAACCCTTGCTGATATGATTGACATGATTGTAGAAAAAGGGGATATGAAGCGGGAAGTAGTGGAGGAATCTATACGATTGTTTTTTGAAGTAATGGAAGAAAAGCTGAAACAAGGATATTCCATCAACCTGTCTTTTGGAACTTTTGTTCCGAGCTTTGGTGAGCTGGATCCTATTACCGGTGAAGCTAAACTCTCTGTTGAATTTGTGCCGACTAAAGAAACGCTTTCATTGATAGAGAAGAAAAGAATAGAACGCTTAAACCACTTTTCGCTCAACTAAGTCTCCTTTTTCGAAACGCAGCAACTTCCTCCAGTTTAAATTCATTTGCTATACCCCTAAAATGACATTGCGTTATCATAGCGCAATGTCATTTTATTTAAAAACAATGTTGCGTTATGGCACCGCTATTTGGTGTTGTAGCTCCGCTACTTGCTTTTTCAGTATTTTACTTCATAATGATTGCCGGGGCGCTTCTTGCGGTGCTGGAAACGCCAAAACAGTCGTCGGGGACATTCTTGCAGCGATGGAAGTTCCAAAACGATCGTCGGGAAACTTCTTGCAGCGATGGAAACACTAAAATGGTCGTCGAGGAACTTCTTGCAGCGATGGAAACACTAAAACGATCGTCGGGAAGCTTCTTGCAACGATGGAAACACCAAAATGGTAGTCGATGCCTATTCGTTTAATATCCTACTGTTATTGCCAATATAAATTTATAGTTCGCTTTCAGGTTCATTGCTTTCAGCAATTCTACCTCTTTTGCACCCGCACGAACCACACATTTCAATCCTTCCGAAGCGCAATACAGATATACGTTTTGTCCGCAATAGCCCGAGTCCAACATGGCTGCACTGAAACTATCGGCGGCTGTTTTTCCTTTCGCAATAAGAAGTATGTTGAGTGGAGTTGTATCTACATAGGTTTGACGACCGGATATGCTGCGGAAATCTCCTTTAACTACCGGTTCCAATTGATGTTTTTGCGGATTATAAAAATAAATACCGTTTGGCAACACAGCATAGGTCTGCAACGGATAAAGTCCCATAGCCGATGGAACGGTACGTTTTCCATTGGCACGATTTATACCATTTGTCACCCACAGAATTTCGGATAAATGTTTCAACGAAATGTTTCGTGAATCAAACTGTCTGTCGCTTTTGCGATGTGCAATGGTTTGCATAAGTGGTTTACCACCTAATGTATCGGGAGCTAGTAGTTTAATGGTGTCGAAAGTTGACAATACCATAGACGAATTTACCTTGGGAGATTGAGCTGTGGCGAATGATGCCACCAACATGCAACATGCAAATAAGAACTGTTTCATGACTTATAAATTGGATTAATGATTTCTTACCCGCAAACTTACAACTTTTTCACCTATTTTTGTGTTTTATTGCAATCATATCAATTTTCACGGACAGTGATTGTCTGTCCACACTACACTATAAACAATGAGCTACATTCCTGCAAAACCCAATACTCTCGGCTTAATTCAACTAACTGATATCGATTTACGTGAAATTGTACCCTATATCGATTGGGTATTTTTCTTTATGGCCTGGCGCATGTCCGGCAAATATGAAGGCATCGAAACGGTGCACGATTGCTTGTCGTGCAAAGTGAGTTGGTTGCAAACGATCCCCGAAGCTGATCGTCCGAAAGCCGAAGAGGCATTGAAACTCTATCGTGATGCGCAGGAAATGCTTCGCGAGATGTTGGATAAAAAAATAGTGAGCGTGAATGCTAGTTTTGGTGTTTTCAATGCACATTCGGATGATGATGATATTGTGGTGGATCATTATGGAAAAGAAATCGTGTTGCCAATGCTTCGTCAGCAACATGCCTCTACCGATGGTTTTTGCTATTCTTTGGCAGACTTTATTGCGCCCGAAAATGATTATCTGGGTGTTTTTGCCACTACTATTCAAGGCGTAGAGGCGTATGCCGAAACGTTTGAAAAGGAAGATGATGTGTACCGTTCTATTTTAGCAAAAACACTTTCCGACCGCTTGGCCGAAGCTGCTGCCGAATGGGTACATACAGAAGTGCGTCAAAAATACTGGGGTTATGCTGCCGATGAAAATCTTACGGTAAAAGAAATGCTTAAAACGCAATACAGTGGCATTCGTCCGGCTGTGGGCTATCCTTCTTTGCCCGATCAATCTATTATTTTCGATTTGGAACCTATTTTGAAATTTGGTGAAGTGGGCATTCAACTTACCGAAAATGGAGCTATGTTTCCTAATGCATCAGTATGCGGTTTGTATTTTGCGCATCCGCAGTCCAAGTACTTTATGATTGGCAAGATAGATGAGCACCAGTTTGCCGATTATGCCAAACGTTGTGGAAAAGATCCTGCTGTTTTGCGAAAATGGATGGCAGCGAATCTTTAATGTGCTAATAAGATAATGTGCTGATGTGATGATAATATGCTAATGAGCTAATTATTTCGAGTTCTAACCGGTGTTTGAATCAGATTCTTTTTTTATTGAAACAATCAACTAACCAATCACCACATCACCACATTATCACATTATCACATCATCACATTTTTTCTTACCTTTGCATTCTCATTATTAATCAGAAAGAATGCGCATCGATATTATTTCCGCAGTACCTGAGTTACTCGAAAGTCCTCTCAATTATTCCATTGTAAAACGAGCCCGCGAAAAGGGTTTGGTGGAAGTTCATGTCCACAATCTTCGCGAATATACAACTAATAAACATCGCCGTGTTGACGATTATGCCTTTGGTTTCGGAGCTGGGATGGTGTTGCAGATTGAGCCTATCGACTGTATTATCTCTAAACTAAAAAGTGAGCGCACCTACGATGAAGTGATTTATACTTCGCCTGACGGTGAGAAATTCGACCAGAAAATGGCGAATAATTTGTCTATGTCCGGTAATCTTATCATTCTTTGCGGACATTACAAAGGCATTGATCACCGTATCCGTGAACATTTGATTACAAAAGAAATAACCGTTGGCGACTATGTGCTTACTGGTGGCGAATTGCCGGCAGCTATTATGACGGATGCCATCGTTCGTTTACTTCCGGGAGCTATTGGGGATGAACAATCGGCTCTTTCCGATTCGTTTCAGGATAACCTGCTTGCACCACCTGTTTATACACGTCCCGCAGAATATAAAGGTTGGAAAGTACCGGACATTTTACTTTCAGGTCATCAGGCCAAAGTGGATGAGTGGAATCACCAACAATCGGTAGAACGAACAAAGCGATTGAGACCGGACTTGTTGGAAGAGTAAACCCCTAAATCCCCTAAAGGGGACTTTGATAAGTGTGAATTATAGAATTAGCTAACTAAAACTCCCCTTTAGGGGTTGGGGGTCATTGGGATATGTTATATTATATTGGATTGATCAACTTGCTCAGTGGATTAATTTTTGCTTTTGATAAACAAGCTGCAATAAGAGGTCGTCGTAGAATTCCCGAACGAACCTTGCATTTGGTTGAAATGATTGGTGGCGTGTTTGCGAATCTTTTTTTGATGTACACGCTGCATCATAAAAACAGAAAATTTAGCTATTGGATTTGGACTTGGTTGATAATGATAGGGTGGGTTACATTCATTATCACTTTATTTCGTAATCACTATTTTATTCAAAATTTATAATCACGATATATGACACAAATTAAAGTTGGCGTAATTGGCGGCGCCGGATATACCGCCGGAGAATTGTTGAGAATATTGGTTCATCATCCTGCAGTGGAAATCATATTCGTAAACAGTAGCAGTAATGCCGGCAATCCGGTTGTGGATGTTCACAGTGGGTTGATTGGCGAAACAGATCTTGTCTTTACTTCCGAATTGCCTTTTGGCGAGGTAGATGCATTGTTTCTTTGCTCTGCTCACGGCGATAGCAAAAAGTTTATGGATAATAATAATGTTCCTGCTTCGGTAAAAATCATCGATCTTTCTACCGACTACCGTGCTAAGAGTCCTCATCACGACTTTGTGTATGGATTACCGGAACTCAACCGTGAGGATATTCGTAAGGCAACGCGCATTGCTAATCCGGGCTGTTTTGCAACTGCTATTCAATTGGCTATATTCCCGTTGGCTGCTGCTGGGTTACTCACCGACGAGATACACGTAAATGCAATTACCGGCTCAACAGGTGCGGGTGTAAAGCCATCGGATACTTCGCATTTTAGCTGGAGAAATAATAATATCTCTATTTATAAACCTTTTGGTCACCAACATTTGGGCGAGATTGGTCAATCGCTGCGTCAGCTGCAAGCCGGCTTCAGCAAGGATGTCAACTTTATTCCGGTGCGTGGTAATTTTGCTCGTGGAATTTATGTAACTGCCTATACACAATGTTCGTTGAGCCTCGATGATGCTAAGGAATTATACAAAGATTTTTATAAAGATGCTGCGTTTACGTTTGTAGTTGATAAAAATCCGGATATGAAACAAGTAGTAAATACCAATAAAGGCATCGTGTACCTCGAAAAACACGGCGATAAGCTATTGATTGTTTCGATGATTGATAATTTATTGAAAGGAGCTTCCGGACAAGCAGTTCAAAACATGAATTTAATGTTTGGATTGGATGAAAAAGCAGGGTTGGGACTAAAATCTATTGGATTTTAATTTGAAAAGAACTCTTCTTATCTGGTTTATTTGATTCAAATCATAAAATATTCAAATCTGATACGGAGTAAAAGTATTATTTTAGGCTAAAATAGTACCATATAAGTCAATTGTATGTTATATAACATGTAATTAATGCAAATAAATCGAAAAATGCTTGCGGGTGTAGAAAATACACTTTATCTTTGCATCGTGATTTTTTCATAGTATTAGATTTAAGGTTAACAAAGATTGGTAGTCAGGCGTGACTACCTTTCGCGTTTTTAAGAGGGTACGTTTCCAAACAAAATATAGATAGGGTTCTGAACATTTGTTCATGGACTCTTTTTTTTGAGCAAGTCATCGTTCTACGTTATTTTTTAATTTAAAAAGTCTCATTTCAGAGTGATGAACCTATAAAAACAACAAATAAATGTTATATAACATGTTTTTGAGGCATTTTTTCGTTCGAAAGCTTGCAAGTGTATAAAATACGCTTTATCTTTGCATCGTGATTTTTTCATAGTATTAGATTTAAGGTTAACAAAGATTGGTAGTCAGGCGTGACTACCTTTCGCGTTTTTAAGGGGTACGTTCCTACACACACTATATATATGATCGGGTTCTGAACATTTGTTCGGAGCCCGATTTTTTGTGCGCCGAGCATGGCGAGTATATTTGACGGTTGAAGTCCGTTATGGGGGCTATCAGTTGCCAACCATTAGCTTAAGGCAAGGGTGTCCACCGCGAGGTGGAATCTGAAGGAAGCCGACGG
>Ga0302321_100000823_pt1 | contig 26892 bp, 19 predicted proteins | sample Fen_T0_1_FD_202505 | JGI IMG/M metagenome (GOLD analysis project Ga0302321, IMG submission 202505) | Peat permafrost microbial communities from Stordalen Mire near Abisko, Sweden - Fen_T0_1 | ecosystem: Environmental > Terrestrial > Soil > Wetlands > Permafrost | place: Sweden: Abisko... | reverse complement strand
CACGGGTTCGCCCCAGCCAGCCGGCACGCCCCGGGCAATGCCTTCGACAATGCCGCCCACGGTGTCGCCGGCATTGCGGGTCTTTTCGATGAGCCGGATCATTTTCGCCGCGGCCGTGGCGTCGGGGCAGCGGACGATGTTGGCCTCGACGTCCTTGAACTTCACGGTGTCGGGATTCACCTTGCCGATGATTTTCTGCACCTGTTTGACGTAGGCGAGGACTTCGACGCCGAATTTCTCGCGCAGAACCTTTTTGGCAATGGCGCCCGCCGCCACGCGGCCGATGGTTTCGCGGGCGCTGGCGCGGCCGCCGCCCTGCCAGGCGCGGACGCCGTACTTGGCAAAGTAAGTGTAATCAGCGTGCGAAGGACGGAACTTGTCCTTCATCTCGTTGTAAGCTTCGGAGCGCTGGTCCTCGTTTTTCACCCAGAGACAGATGGGCGTGCCCAGCGTGAGTCCGTCGGCGGAAATGCCGGACATGATTTGGATCGTGTCGGATTCCTTGCGGGGAGTAACAATCTTGGACTGGCCGGGACGCCGCCGGTCAAGGTCGGGCTGGATATCCGCCGCCGAAAGCTTGAGCCGCGGGGGACAGCCGTCCACCACGACGCCCACGCCGCCACCATGCGATTCGCCCCACGTTGAGATGCGGAACAATTGTCCGAAGCTGCTTGCCATGAAACGATGATGCGGAAAAACCGGAGGCCGGTCAAATTTTTGCGGAGTAAGGACCGGGCACACTCCGGTTCAGACCGGGTCGGAAGTCGTCCGCCCCGCCTGGTGGTCATCCAGAAATTGCACCATCGCCCACCCGAAGGACGCCAGATCGCGCGGGGTGCGGCTGGAGATCAGGTTGCGATCCACGACCACCGGTTCATCCACCCAGATGCCGCCGGCATTGACCAGGTCGTCCTTGATGCCGAGCGAGCCGGTCACGCGTTTGCCGGTGAGGATCCTGGCGGAGATGGGAATCCAGCCGCCATGGCAGATGAAGGCAACGAGCTTGCCTTGCGCAAAAAATTCGCGCGTGAGGGAAAGCACCTTGGCATCGCGACGCAACTTGTCCGGCATGAAACCGCCGGGCACCAGCAGGCCGCAAAAATCCTCGCTGCGCGCGTCCTGCAGCAGCAAATCCGCCGCTGCGGGGTAACCGTGCTTGCCCGTGTAGGTCTTCAGGGCGGGCGCGGCGCACTTCAGCGTGTAGCCGGACTCCTCCAACCGCAGCTTGGGGTACCAGAGTTCGAGGTCTTCGTAGACATCGTCGAGAAAGGCGAGCAGGGTTTTGTTTGGCATACCCTGATTGTCGCCGTGCTTTTTTCCTTTTGTCAACGCCAGTTTGCCGTTTCAATTTGCGCCATGTCGCACGAATACGTCCTGAAACCGTTCGCGCCGGAAATCCGGCTGAACATTGACTATGCGCGCGAACTCAACGAGCAGCAGTTCGCGGCGGTGACCGCCCTGCCCGGGCCGGCACTGGTGATTGCGGGCGCCGGCTCCGGCAAGACCCGCACGCTCACCTACCGCGTGGCCTATCTGCTGGAACAGGGCATCCCGGCGGACCGGGTGCTGCTCCTGACCTTCACCAACAAGGCGGCCGGCGAAATGATGCGGCGCGTGAGCGACCTGCTCGGCCACGAACTGCGGTCGCTCTGGGGCGGCACGTTCCATTCCATCGGCGCGCGCATCCTGCGGCTGCATGCCGAGACCCTGGGCTATCAGCGCGATTTCACAATCCTGGACCGCGATGACGCCAAGGACCTGATCAAGGCCGGTCTGGCGGACGCGAAGATTGACGCCAAGGACAAGCATTTCCCCAAGGCCGACGTGCTGAACGAAATCTTTTCGCTCGCCGCCAACACGCACAAGACGATTCCAGAACTGGTGGAGGGACAATTCAGCTACTTTTCGCAGTTTGCCACCGAGATTGCCGACCAGCAGAAGCGTTATCATGCCCGCAAGCTGGCGTCCAACGGCATGGATTTCGACGACCTGCTGGCGCTCTGGCTCAAGCTGCTGCAGGAGCACGCGGAGATCCGCGAGCACTACCAGCGGCGTTTCCAGTTCATCCTGGTGGATGAGTATCAGGACACAAATAAATTGCAGGGCGACCTGATCGACCTGCTGGCGGCGAAGCATCACAACGTCACCGTGGTGGGCGATGACGCGCAGAGCATCTACGCCTGGCGCGGCGCGAACTTTGCGAACATCCTGAATTTTCCCCAGCGGTATCCGGGCGCCAAGGTTTTCAAGATCGAGACGAACTACCGCAGCACGCCTGAGATTCTCAACGTGGCGAACGCCGCCATCGCGGCGAACCTGAACCAGTTTGCCAAGGAACTGGCGCCCGCGCGCAAATCCGGGGTGAAGCCCGCGCTCGTCCAGTGCCAGGACGCCCGGCAGCAGGCGGCGTTCATCGCGCAGCGCGCCTTGGAACTGCGCGACGAAGGCACCAGCCTGAACAATATTTGCGTGCTATACCGCTCGCATTTTCACGCGCTCGAATTGCAACTGGAACTGACCCAGCGGCAGATTCCCTTTTCCATCACCAGCGGCATCCGCTTCTTTGAACAGGCGCACATCAAAGATGCGACGGCGTATCTGAAATTCGTGGCGAACCCGCGCGATGAAGTTTCCTTCAAGCGGCTGGTGCTGCTGCTGCCGGGCATCGGCGCGAAGGGCGCGGAGAAGATGTTCCACAGTTTCACCGCCCGGGTGGCGGCCGGCGAACCCAAGGCGGAGGGGGCCACCCAGTCCAAAATCGCGACGGCCCTGCAAACCTGCACCAAAGCCGTGCCAAAGAAGGCCGCCGTGGCCTGGGCCCAGTTCGTCGCCACCGTGGCGCAACTGGAGGATCCCGCCACCCGCCAAAGCGCCGCCAAGATGCTGCGCCTCGTCATGGACGCCGGGTACGATGATTACCTGAAGGAGACCTACGACAATTACGAGCGCCGGCTCGATGAAATCCAGCAACTGGCCGAATTTGCATTTCAATTTGGCAGCGTCGAGGAATTCCTCACGCAGCTCGCCCTGCTCACGAACGTCGAGGCCGAGGACGACAAAACCGCCCAGCCCGACGAGGAAAAGATCAAGCTCTCCACCATCCATCAGGCCAAGGGCCTGGAGTTTGAGGTGGTGTTCGTCATCATGCTCTGCGACGGATTGTTCCCCTCGGCCCGCTCGACCGAAAGCAACGACGGCGAAGAGGAGGAGCGGCGGCTCTTCTATGTGAGCATCACGCGGGCGAAGAATGAATTGTATTTGTGCTACCCGCTCATGCGCGCCGGTTTTGGCAACTCCGGGGACACCTATCAATCCCCTTCCCGCTTCCTGGCGGAAATCCCCAAAAATCTGCTGAACGAGTGGAATTTGCGCTGACGGCGGAAGCCTCATCGGGTTCGCGACCCGCACGTCCCCCTGTCCACCAACCTTCAGTCAAATGGTGGCGAGGTTGGGGTGCCCAAGCCGCCGGCGCGCAGCCTTGTCCGTTTCCTCCTCGACACCAACTAAGCAGCCTGCAATGATCTTGGAACTCAAACCTTTGAAACCGCATCCCTCAAAATATGCGATTTAAACGCTGGTTGTTCTTACTGCTGCTGGGCACGCTGATTCTGGCGCTGGGCGTTTACCTTGGCCGCCACTGGCTGAAACAAGCGGTAATCGCCTGCAAGATTCAGCAGATGCATATCTTCACCCCGCCGCCACTCAGCCTCGGCGAATCGGGCTGGCACCGCGGTCGGGCAGACTTCCAATTTTATTGGGATGTTGCCGCATTGCGGCTGGCCCGGGAGAAACGTGTGGAGCAGTTAACCCCTGAGTACCGGCCGTTATTGAAGGAGGTCAACCGGCATCAGGCAGCCGGCGAATCCATGACCTATTCCATGCACATTTATCGCGAAATCCGCTGGCGGCTGAATTTCACTTCGGATCTTGCAGCCACCCGGGCACGCATAGCGGACCTCCACGCGAGCCTGACGCAACCGGCGTTGCAGCAACGCGCCGCGGAACAGCAGGCGGAAGACGGCAGCTGGGGATTGGGCATCAACGTCTGGTATCTCCGGCTCTATTATTCCGTTGACCCGCTGGCCGACCGGCCGCCAGAGCAAGCCTTGCGATATCCGCTCAGTTTTCTCGACCCCATCAACTCACCAGAGAAACTCACCGCCAAGCTCGACGCGGATCTGCACAACGACTTCACCAAAACCGGCAGCTTCAACCGCGAAGAACTCGATGAAACATTTTCCGGTCTGGCGCGCTTAATCATTGGAAAAAAAGATCTTGGCTACGCCTTCCATCCCCAGCTCCAGCCCGCCTTGCAGGAGTTTGTGGCGCATTGGCAAAATCCGTCCACCGGGTGCTGGGGGCAGTGGCTTGTGGATCGCGAGGGCAGGATCTGGAAGATGGACGACATGGCAATGACGTTTCACGTTATCTCCGACTTGAAGGGTCGGGTGGACCACTTGGATCAGATCGCCAAGCGGGTGCTCCAGTTGGATGCCATTAATTTCCCCGCCGGCGTCCGCTTCAATGATCATTACGAGAACCATTTGAACTGGGACGTGGTAAAGATATTTCGCGTGGCGTGGCCGCATCTGGATGAGGCCACGCGGGACCAGGTTCGCGCCCGGATTTCCCAGATGCTCCACTGGTGCCTGACCCAATCTTACCAGCCGGACGGTTCCTTCAAGGTAAGTGATTTGGACGAAACCCTCGTAGACGCTTGCAGCTATGGCGATTCTTTCCTCAGCGAGACGGGCTTTTATCGACGCGAAGACCGGTTCTGGACCGATCAGGATTTCCCCGAAGCTGAAGCCATGCATCAACTTGTCAGCGCCAAGCGGAAAGCCCTCGGCCTGAACCATTGAATGGCGGCAACGGCGGCCTGCTCCCGGCTCTCCCCGACCCTATTGCTGCCCGTTTACGACTCCGCTTGCCGCCCCGGCAGCTTTGCGCTAGTGTGCGCCCATGACAGACAACGCGCCCGAGTCACCCAATTTGCCCCCGCTGCCGCCGCCGTTCACACCCCCGCCCGTGATCACGCCGCCACCAGTGCCCAAGCCGCGCCGCAGCCGGGGCTGGATGATTGCCGCCATCATTCTCACAGTCTTCCTGGTGTTCAGCCTGTTCGGCAATCTCACCCAGCTGTTCACGTCGGCGCGCTCGTTCCAGCACGGGCTTCGCTCGGAGGCGTTCCGCACCGTCCGCGATGCCAGCCCCAAGCTGGACGAATGTCTGCTGGTGAATAATCATTCACCGAACAAGATCGCCGTCATCACTGTCGACGGCATCATCACCAGCCGCGACGTGGACACCCAGAACAGCATGGTGGAAATCATTCAGGCCCAGCTTGACCGCGCGGCCGACGACAAGCGCGTCAAGGCCGTCCTCTTGAAGGTGGATTCGCCCGGTGGCGAAGTGCTCGCCTCGGATGAGATTTACAAGGCCATCTGCGACTTCCAGGCCACGTCCAAAAAGCCCGTGGTCTGCTCCATGGGCAATCTCGCCGCGTCCGGCGGCTACTATATTTCCTCCGGCTGCCGCTGGATCGTGGCCAACGAACTCACCCTCACCGGCAGCATCGGCGTCATCATGCACGGCTGGAATTACCGCGGGCTCATGGACAAGGTGGGCATCGCGCCCGTCACCTACAAGAGCGGCAAGTTCAAGGACATGCTCAGCCCCGACCGCGCCACCAATGACATTCCTGTCGAGGAGCACGCCATGGTGCAATCGCTCATCAACGAGACCTTTGAGAAATTCAAGGATGTTGTGGCCGACGGCCGCGGCGCCGCGCATGACCTGAACAAGAAAGAAGGCCATGCCCTCGCCACCAACTGGGAAGATTTCGCCGACGGCCGCGTCGTGTCCGGCAAACAGGCGCTCGATCTCGGCTTCGTCGATGAACTGGGCGATTTCACCGACGCCATCGGCCGCACCGAAAAACTGGTGAAGATCAGCGATGCCAACCTCATCGAATACCGCGAACGCTACGACATCTCGAATTTCCTCTCGATGTTCGGCCAGAGCGGGCAGGCGCATGACATCAAGTTGAATCTCGGCGTGGACGTCCCCAGGCTCCACGCGGGTTACCTCTATTTCCTCGCGCCCACCTTTGTGAACTGAATGAAAAAAGTCGTAGTTGTCACGCATCCGCTCGTCCAGCACAACCTCACCCGCTTGCGCGACCGGCGGACGCAGCCCCAGGAATTTCGTCGGCTGCTCGGTGAAATCGCGTCGCTGATGATCTACGAAGCCACGCGCTCGCTGGGCTTGAAAAAACTCGCCGTCCGCACCCCGCTGGAAACCACCACCGGCTCCCAGTTGGAACGCGAAGTCGTCCTCGTCCCCGTCCTGCGCGCCGGGCTGGGCATGCTGGACCCGATCCTCGAAATCATCCCGCACGCCCGCGTCGGCTTCATCGGGCTGAAGCGCGAGGAATCCACGCTCCGCGCCCATTTCTACCACAAGAGCCTGCCCAAGAAGCTCGAGCAATGCGAAGTCATCCTCATTGACCCGATGCTCGCCACCGGCGGCAGCGCCGTGGCCGCACTGGATTTCCTGCAGGAACAAGGCGCCAAAAACCTCCGCCTCGTCAGCCTCGTCTCCGCGCCCGAGGGCATCGCCCGCGTGCGTGAGAGCTACAAAAACCTCCCCATGTTCACCGCCGCGATTGACCGCCAGTTGAACGACTGCGGCTACATCCTCCCCGGTCTCGGCGATGCCGGCGACCGTTTGTTCGGGACGTAAACTTATTTCCGCCGGCGCCGGCAACGCAACGGGCGCGAAATTACTTTCGCACCTGTCCGGTGCCCAGGCCGAGCCACTTGTAACTCGTCAGTTCCTCCAGCCCCATCGGGCCGCGCGCGCCGATCTTGTCCGTGCTGATGCCGATTTCCGCGCCCATGCCGAATTCGCCGCCGTCGGTGAAGCGCGTGCTCGCGTTCCAATACACCGCCGCCGAATCCACCTCCGCCAGAAACTGCCGGGCGTGCGCCTCGTTGCGAGTCACGATGCTGTCCGAATGCGCCGAGCCGTAGTGGTTGATGTGGTCCACCGCCCCGCGCACGCCATCCACCACGCGCACATTGAGAATGTAGTCGTTGTATTCCGTAAACCAGTCCTGCTCGGCCGCGGCCTTCACGGCCGATGCGTGGCGGGCCGCAGCCGGTTGGACCAGTCCCAGCGAGACCGCATCGCAGCGCAGCTCCACTTTTTTCTGCGCCAGCAAGTGCGCCATCGACGGGAGGAATTTTTCCGCCACCGCCTGGTCCACCAGCAGCGTTTCCGCCGCGTTGCAAACGCCGGGACGCTGGCACTTGGCGTTGAAAACGATGGCTTCCGCCATGATCAAATCCGCCTCGGCGTCCACGAACACATGGCACACGCCCTTGTAATGTTTGATCACCGGCACCTTGCTGCAATCCGTCACGGCGCGAATGAGGCTCTCGCCCCCGCGGGGCATGCAGAGGTCCACGTAGGCCGTGAGCGAAAGCAAGATGGGCACCGCGTCGCGATCGGGCGTCGGTACGACCTGGATGGCGTGCTCGGGAAACTGCCGGTGCGCAATCTTGCCCGCGTCAATCATAATCCGGGCAATGATCTGGTTGGAATTCAGCGCCTCCTTCCCGCCGCGCAGAATCGTGGCGTTCCCGGACTTGAAACACAGGCTGGCCGCATCCGCCGTGACGTTCGGGCGCGATTCGTAAATGATCACCACCACCCCGATCGGCGTGGAGATTTTTTGCAGCTTCAGGCCGTTCGGGCGGATGCGCTCGTCCAGCAGCCGCCCGACAGGGTCGGGCAGCGCGACCACCTCGCGCAAACCCCGCGCCATGCCCGCAATGCGTTTGTCATCCAGTTTGAGCCGGTCGAGCATCGCGCCCGAGAGCCCGTGGCTCGCGCCAAATTCCATGTCCAGGGCATTCGCAGCCTCAATGGCGGGGGCGTTTTGTTCCAGCGCCGTGGCCATCGCCAGCAGACAGGCGTTCTTCTCCGCCGTCGTCAGGCGGGCAAGTTCGCGCGAGGCCGCTTTGGCCTGCCTCGCCAGTTGCGTCATCTGTTCCGTCAAGTTCATGGGGAAATAAATTACGCCATATTCGCCCGCTGAAAAGGGCAATTCTCCAAACTCTTTTGCCGCTGGAGCATCCACCGGACACCGCCCCTGCCAGTCGCACGACAAATAACCCATTTTCAGTTTCTGGGCTTGATTTTCCGCGCCTTTCGCATTTTCATTTGGGCAAGGAATTAACAAACCAAATTTATATTATGGCCTATACTACCTGTACCGTGCCCGCTGGCGGCAAAATTTCCATTCAAAACGGCGTGCTCTCCGTCCCCCCCGCGCCCATCATTCCCTTCATTCGCGGCGACGGCACCGGGCCGGACATCTGGGCTTCCTCCGTGCGCGTGTTTGATGCGGCTGTCGAAAAAGCTTACGGCGGCAAACGGAAAATCGCTTGGATGGAGGTCTTTGCCGGCGAAGAATCCTTCAAAAAATTCAACAACTGGCTCCCCGACGACACCGTGGAGGCTTTCAAGGAATTTCTCGTCGGCATCAAAGGCCCGCTCACCACGCCCACCGGCGGCGGCATCCGCTCGCTGAACGTCGCCCTGCGCCAGATGCTCGACCTCTACGTCTGCCTCCGCCCCGTGCAATGGTTCACCGGCGTCCCCTCCCCCGTAAAGCACCCGGAGAAGGTCAACATGGTCATCTTCCGCGAAAACACCGAGGACATTTACGCCGGCATTGATTTTGAGGCCGGTAAGGAAATGGCACTCAAAACGCTCGAGTTCATCAAAACCAACTTCCCCAAGGAATTTAAGAAAATCCGCTTCGGCGAAACACCCGAAGTCGTGGGCATCGGCATCAAGCCTGTCTCCAAGACCGGTACGCAGCGCCTGGTGCGCTCCGCCATCGAATACGCCATTGCCCAGAAAAAGAAATCCGTGACCTTCGTCCACAAGGGTAACATCATGAAATACACCGAAGGCGCCTTCATGCAGTGGGGCTATCAGCTCGCCCGCGAGGAATACGGGGCCGAACTCATCGACGGCGGTCCCTGGTGCAAAATCCCCGAAGGCAAGCGCGGAGCCGGTCTCCTCTTCAAGGACAGCATCGCCGACATCACCCTTCAGCAGGTCCTCACCCGACCCAACGAATTTGAAGTCATCGCCACCCTGAATCTCAATGGCGATTACCTTTCCGACGCCCTCGCCGCCCAGGTCGGCGGCATCGGCATCGCCCCCGGTGGCAACATCAACAACGTCACCGGCCACGCCATTTTCGAAGCCACCCACGGCACCGCCCCCAAATACGCCAACAAAGACGTCGTCAACCCCGGCTCCGTCGTCCTCTCGGGTGAAATGATGTTCCGCTACCTCGGCTGGAACGAGGCCGCCGACCTCATCCTCAAAGGCCTCAACGGCGCCATCGGTTCCAAGAAAGTCACCTACGACTTCGCCCGCCAGATGGAAGGCGCAACCGAAATCAAGTGCTCCGCCTTCGGCGACAACATCATCGCCCACATGTAATTCAACCGGTAAAACGCCAACGGCGGCGGTCACCCCTGACCGCTGCCGTTTTGCTTTAGCCGGCTCTCAAGCCGCAAGTTGGCGACCTCATTTCTGCGCCGGGGACGGTTGCCGGGGAATGCCATGAGCAGTGAACCGCATTCCATCGTCGCCATGGATGCGATTGCCCGCTGCATCCAACAAATTCACCGTGATGAATACCAGCAGCTCCTTGTTCCGAGATTTCTTTTGGGGAACCTCCAGCCATCCCTCCTTGGTCAACCGTTTTTCGAAAACGGAATTTTCGTCCACCTGTCCCAAAACCAGGGTCTGACCATCCCATAAATTCAAAAGTGCACTGGCTTGCTGAACCTGAATATGGGGGGAAACTTTGGGCGGACTCGTTCCTTCAAAATTAAGTTGGTGGCCGGTGGCATTGGTATCAGTGTACGGTTCATATCCCAAAAACTTCGTTAACGAAGCGTAAGTCCACAAATTGATCGTGTAGCCGTCTGATAAAACGCTGGCCACCGCGTCCAAACTCGGCCCGACTTCCAAAGAATTAGTTTTGATCTCAAAGCCGGGGATGTAGGCGGCCTCATTTGACCGCGAACCAGGAATTTGAAGCTGCTTTCCCGCGAGTATTTCGCTGACGTAAATTGCCGGCTCGGTCACCTTCATCTGCATCTGTCGTCCGCTCAAGGTGGTGCCTTCTGGCTCGGCCAAATGTTCAACTTCCAATTTTTGATCCAGCGCCGGCAGCACGGTTCTGAATTTTTCATCCGCCAGCAAGCCCGCCCAGGCATTCGTTTCCGATTTCAACGCATTCACGGGCACGGTGGTTAGCAAGCTGGGCTGGACCAAATCTCGAAACGTCCCCTTCGGCACGGTGTAAAACCTCGCCTTGATATGAATCTGCGGTGCAACTTGGCACAGTAGTACCGACAGGGCCCGCTCGACGATATCCAAATCAGCTTCCGTGGCCTTGACCAATAAGACACTGCTTTTGTCACTGAAGAAAACCGCCTTCCCGACAGGTGACTCCAGATTGACGCCCAACCAGCTAAAATACTTTCGCGCCGCTGCCGCAACTGCAGGTGCATCGGTCGCCTCGCCCAGGTCTTCCCCCACCTCCTTTATCTGACGCAATTGGGAAATGACCACCTTGGCATCCACTTTGAACGTCCGCGTCAAAAGTTCCCCCGGATCGGCGGCATCTTTCAGGGAAAAGATGATGCCGTCGTCCAATATGGAAAACTTGATGGCTTCGCTCGCACTCCCGACCACTGCTTCCAAACCGTTCAGCAGGGATGATTTCTCCAAGGCCAATGGCAAATGAATGATCACCTTGCGGGCCTTGATGGCGGCGGCCAGCCGAAGCTCCCCGCCGTCGCCTTGACGGATGGCTTCAGTCACCTGCTGCAGCACTTGGTCCAGCGGCCAGCCGTCATACGGACCAAAGTGGTCGAACTGGATCGCGCTCAACTTGGCCACGATTTGTTTCCGGCCGGGAGCGGTGGAGTTTGTCTTTGGCTCCGGTCGCTCCCGTCGTGAGGCTTGGATCAAACTGAGATAGTATTGGGCGGCGGCGTTTCCAGGTTCTAGCGCCAGGGCGGAATTAAGCTGCGCTTCAGCTCTGTCTAACTGCCCCATCTCGAAAAACAGTTTGCCTTCCTGAACCATTTGGCCTGCCTCCATCTTGGTCGGAATGGAGTTCACCTTTGTGTTTACCGCTCTAAGTTGGGTTTGGCGGCCTGATGCCGTCATCACCTCCGGTTCGCGTAATGATTCAGCACCACTGCGTTGCTCCAGCGCCCGCTGCGCAATCCGGAACTTGGGATCGCCCAGGCTGCCGGAGAAATTTGTGGCCGCCACCGCCGACGGCAGTTTTCCCTGCCCCGGCATCGCGCTCGTATTCGCGACCAGCTCCACGCTCATCACCACCACCAGCTTGGTTTTGACCGCGCAATCAGGATGGTTGGCCCAAACCACCATCCCGCCAGAATTTTCAATCGCCGCCTTGGCGCTAAATGAATTCGTGCTGGCTTCCACGGTATTCTCCCGGCGGCCAGCCATCGTCACCTCAATTCGCCCGCCCACAACGAATGGCGTACAGTCAAATTCAATACCATTCGTGGCCTCGCCCATAAACATCTGCGCCGGCTTGCCGCTTCCTGTCAGAATACGTGGCCGCATGAGCGGTTGCATCCCTGAAGCTGCCAGGTCGGTGGCTAACACCCGATACTGCTCCGGCGAGGCCGCCCAACATGGATCACCACCGGCCTCAGCCCGATTGAGTACCAACCCCTTGACCGTGGCCGCCAGTTCCGCGTCACTCATCTGATAGATGGCCGCCATGATTAAAACCGGCTGATTGGTCAACGGCCAGGTGATCGAAGATCTTGAAACAACCGGCGCGGCCGGCACCGGCTTTTCGGCCGGACTAGGCCCCTGCCCCATCGGCACGGCGACCGCCGTAAAAGCCAGCACCCCCAGCAGCGAAACCAGCGTCAGCCCCGCCTGGCGCGGCGGATGAAAATCCAGCAGCCGCTCAATGCGTTGCCGCAGCACGCTGCGCGATTCCATGATCCCCACCAACCCCAGCGTCGCCAGCGGCCGGTTGAGCGACAGCTTGGCCACCGCCAGCAGCGTGGGCGCGTACGTCTCCGCCTCCCCGGACAACGCCAGCATCACCGCGTCATCCACCGCTTCCTCCCGCACCCGCCGCAGCCGCGCATTCGCCAGCCACACCAGCGGCTGCCACCAATACCCGATTTGCAGCAGCGTCTGGATGAAATTCACCCACACGTCACCCCGCCGCAGATGGATCAATTCATGCAGCAACACCGCGCGCAGTTGTTCCTCGGATAAATTCGTCGCCAGCGATTGCGGAATCAATATCACCGGCTGAAACAGGCCGCACACCGCCGGCGACATCGCCTGCGCCGTCAATTTCACCGGCACCTGACTCCGGACGTTCAGGGCCTGCCGCGCCTCATCGGCCAGGCCGGTCAGCCAGGCGGAAGTATGCGAGCGACGCACCAGCCGGGCAACCTGCCACCAGCGCACGACCATCCAAAACAGCAGCCCCCCACTGATGACAACCGCCACCGCCAGCAACCATGCGGCAGCCGTCAGTCTGGTCGGCGGCGGCGTGAATACGGGCAACTCCGCGACCGGCGGCAGCGTCAATGGCGCGCCCTCACTATAGGTCACCGTGGTCGGCGGCAGGTTTGGTTTCGCCACCACCGACGGCGCTGAGGCATGCAGCCACCAGGCCGGACTCGTCGGCAGGGCAAACGTGGGCGGCACGCAGAGCTTGACCAGCACCACCAGCCACAGCGCGTAGCGCAGGGAAGCCCGCAACCGGTGCCGCCACAGCCGGTCCCCCGCGAACAGGAACGCAATCAGCACGCTCGATTGCCAGAACATCGGCCAGGCGACCCTGAAAAAGACCCCGCCCCACTCGTTCAGATTTTCAATCAATGCATTCATAAGGACCCACGAAGTGATTATTTTTTCGCCGATTTCTTGCGCGCCTTGATCAAGGTTTCCAGTTCGGCCAGCCCGGCGGCATCCAGCTCGTTGTTATCCAGCAGACATTGCACCATCGGCGTCAGCGCGCCATTGAAGGCATGCTTGAGCGCGTAGAACAACTCCCCCCGCTGCGCCTCCGCCCGCGTCACCACCGACTGGTAAATCGTCAGCTTCCCCGCCTTCTTCGCCGTGAGCACCCCCTTCGTCACCATGCGATCCATCAGCGTGCGGACCGTCGAATAATGCCACCCCATCGGCTTGAGCAATTTTTCCTGGATCACCGGCGCCGTGCAGGGCTCCGTTTCCCAGACCGCCTTGATGATGGACCACTCCGCCTCCGTAAGTTCGATGATGGGCTTGGACATGCCGCGACTATCTCTACATCTGTAAAGCATGTCAAGCGCCTTTCTCTACAAATGTAAATAACCCGCCAGAGCCATGCCCGAACAACCCTGTGCGCCGGATGAAATTCATATATGCCTGGGTGGGCATACGCCAGCGGCGAAAGGTTGGTCCGGCAGGGTTAAAATCGGGTTTAAATTGGGTCTTATTGGGTTTGTTTTGAACTATCTACTTTCCTAATAGTCACTGTATAATGTTTAAATATAGCGTCTTGTCTAAAAAACAGTTTGGGTTTGTTTCGCCAATTTTAATATTTCGAGGGAACACTCCAAGGTTGGACGAATAGGAAAAATTTTCCCATTCCGGCGACGAGCCTGCTCGCCGGCTGGGCGCCTGAATTTTTGAAAAATTTAAGGTTTCATTTTTCATGGTCAAAGAATCGGAGCAGTGCCATGAACGACGCAAGGCACAAAAAGGCGAATCCCCCCGGCATAGGCCGTGGTGCATATTTCTGCCACATCGGTTTTTTTAAACCCACTTTGTGTTCTTGTCAAATAATTCTTTAGACAATCTTGCTGGCGGTTTCACGGTGAGTAAAACTGCCATTTATTCGGGTGGCGGCACGGGGGTGAGGGGGCGCGGTGGAATACCAGCTGGGAAGCGCGGTTTCAGTCTTGTTTTCTAGGCGGTTCTCTGGCTGGAAAGCCATCAGGGGGAAGCCTAATGCGCGGGGTGGCAGGCGGGAAGCGCATGGTGGCAAGGGTCGTCCTCGCCCAGGCAGGAGGCAGGAGGGCGGTTGACCCTGCCTGCGGACCATGCGAAGCTCTTACAAGTTATGAATTTCCGCCTGTCATGCAGTTTGAGTTTGGTTCTGGCCGTGGCCGGTCTCGGTTTGGCCGGGTGCCAACTGCCCAAGGTGGTGGCGCCGATTGGCAGCGGATATCAAGAGGTGTCCCACCCCAAGCGGGGCTTCATCGACGAGCCCCCGCTGCCGCGCATTTCCTTTGAACACCGGGGTGCCGATGGCAGGGTGGTCAAGATCTGGCCTTCGCTGTATGGCGTCAACACGGTCATCAACGGCGAGCTGGCCATTTTCGTCGGGGACCGGGCGTATCGCGACGATGGCACGCGCACGACGCGGCCGCGGCTGTTTGCGGTGCAGTTCCCGGGGCTGCCGCTGGACATCACCGACCAGGTGTTATGGGAATGGGCCAGGACCAACGGCAAGAGTTTGGGGCAGACGATGGATCACTTCAGCCTGATTACGCCGAAGGAAAACAGTGGCCGGCTGGAATTGCATCTGGATTTTTATACGAACGATAAAAACTGGCCGGATCAGGGCGAGCTGTTGCTGGAATGGAACCAGGTCACGAACATCATGCAGACGGTGAAGTCGAAAGGCCTGGTGGAGAAGGATTTGTACTGGCACACACAATTCATCGGGGTGGAACTGCCCAGCCAGCCAACGGCGCCATTCGCCAAGCCCTGAGCGCTCTGCCGCCACTACCGACAAACCGGGGCCGGCCAGCGGCCAGCGCGAATGCGTGAACCAATCCGCACGCCTGGTGTAACGGGCCGCATTTACTTTGTCTGGCAAATTCCTTTTTCCAGCAGGCCAAACATGGTTAACTTTTTCCCGCGATGATTGCATACCTCGATTTGCTCCGGCACGTGCTCGACCACGGCAAGTTCAAGGCCGACCGCACCGGCACCGGTACGTATTCCCTGTTCGGCGCGCAAATGCGTTGTCCGCTGGCGACGACGTTTCCCCTGCTGACCACGAAGAAGGTGCACACGAAGTCCATCATCTATGAGCTGCTGTGGTTCCTGCGCGGCGAAACGAACGTCAAATGGCTCAACGAACACGGGGTCTCGATCTGGAACGAATGGGCGGACAAAGAGGGCAATCTGGGCCGCGTCTACGGCGCGCAATGGACGGACTGGCGCACCGCGGACGGCCGTTCGCTGAACCAGATTGACGACGTCATCGCGCAGATCAAAAAGAATCCGGACAGCCGGCGGCTCATTGTCAGCGCGTGGAATCCGGGCGAGATCCAGGGGATGGCGCTGCCGCCGTGCCATACGCTGTTCCAGTTTTATGTGAGCGAAGGTGAGCTGAGCTGCCAGCTTTACCAGCGGAGCGCGGATATTTTTCTCGGGGTGCCGTTCAATATTGCCAGCTACGCGCTGCTGACGCTGATGGTGGCGCAGGTCTGCGGGCTGAAGCCGGGGGATTTCGTACACACGTTCGGGGATCTCCACCTCTACAGCAACCACCTGGAGCAGGCGAAGCTGCAACTGGCGCGCGCGCCGAAGCCGCTGCCGCAGATGAAGTTGAATCCGGTGGTGCAGGACATTCACAACTTCAAGTTTGAGGATTTTGAACTGGTGGGCTACGACCCGCATCCGGCCATCAAGGCGCCGGTGGCGGTTTAGCCGGGAAGTCACGGAAGCCCGCCCATGCGAACCGGCCAAGTCCAGCCTGAAGCCCGAGTTGACGCGGTTCCGCCACAGCCGAGTCGATGCAAGTGGATCGCCCGGGTGCCGCCGTCGGTGTGGTATGGCGGCTTGTTCATTGTTTTGGCGACGCTCGCGGCCTACTGGCCGGTATTTTCCGCGGGGTTCATTTGGGATGATGATGCGTATGTGACCCAGAACAAGCTGCTCACGGAGGCGGACGGGTGGTGGCGCATCTGGTTTTCCGCCCACACGCAGTCGCAGTATTTTCCGCTGGTGTATTCGACGTTGCGGCTGGAATACGCGCTCTGGGGGTTGCAACCGCTTGGCTATCACCTCGTCAACGTGCTGCTGCATCTGGCAAACGCACTGCTGGTGTGGCGGTTGTTGCAACGGCTGGCGATGCCGGGGGCGTGGCTGGCGGCGGCGATCTTTGCGCTGCATCCGGTGCAGGTGGAAACGGTGGCGTGGGTCACCGAGCTAAAGAACACGGAATCGACGTTGTTCTATCTGCTGGCGGTGCTGGCGTGGCTGAATTTTTGCCGGGATGAGTCGCATTGGGGCTACGCCCGGATCGGGCTGTTTTATCTGCTGGCGCTGTTCGCCAAAACCACGGCCTGCACCCTGCCGGCCGTGCTGCTGCTGGCGCTGTGGCTAAAAGGTGAGCCGGTCAACCGGCGGCGGCTGGCACAAGTGGTGCCGTTGCTGGTCGTGGGTTTGGGGATGGGACTGCTCTCGATCTGGTGGGAAAAGCACCTGGACAATTACCTTCCCAAGTATCACCTGGCGGCCAGCCTGACCGAGCGGATGCTGATCGCCACGCACGCAGTGTGGTTTTATGCGGGGAAAATTTTCTGGCCGACGGGTTTCGTTTTCAGTTATCCCCGCTGGGAGATCAACGCGAGCGACCTCCGGCAATACGTCTGGCTGGCCGGCGGCGCGCTGGTCGCCGCAGGTGCCTGGATTTGGCGCAACAAACTGGGGCGAGGACCGGTGGTGGCCGTGGCCTTCTTCGTGGCGGTGTTGTCGCCGATGCTGGGATTCATCCCGCTATACACGTTTTACTTCACCTATGTGGCCGACCATTACCAGTATTTCGCGGGGCTGGGATTGATGTCATTATTCGCCGCCGTCGCCGCCCGGTTGACCGCACGGCAGCGGGTGGGGCGCACGCAATCGTTGGCCCTGGCGCTGGGGCTCCTGTTGGTTTTGGGCGGGTTGACCCGGCAGCAATGTCAAGCTTACCAAAGTCTGGAAACCCTCTGGACCGACACCTTGAAAAAAAATCCACGCTCGTGGCTGGCGCATACGAACCTCGGACGATTGCTGGCGCAGCAGGAAGATTTCGCGACGGCGGAGGCGCATTATCAAACCGCCCTGCAAATCAATCCAGCGGAAGAAGACATCCATTACAATTACGGCAACCTGCTGGTGCGGACCGGGCGGCCGGAAGAGGCGATCGCCCAATACCAGCAGGCGGTGCAACTCGCACCGCACAAGCCAGATATTTATAACAACCTGGGCACGGCACTGTTTAAACTGCATCGAACGGATGAGGCGATCGGGCAGTTCCGGAAAGCGATCCAAGCTTCGCCCGGCCAGGCCTCGTATCACTTCAATCTTGGCAATGCGCTGGTCGCCGGACATCAGCAGGAGGCTGCGGTGGCGGAATACAGGCAAGCCTTGGCGCTCAATCCCGACTCGGAATTAATCAAAAAACGGTTGCAGGCGCTGGGAGTGCCGGCAAACTGAGTTCACCTTTATGAAGCCTCTCCCAACAGCTTTTCGCCAGTGGTTTGGAAAACACCGTTTTGGGCTGCTCGCCGGACTGGCCGCACTATTGCTGGCGGCCATCGCGCTAGGAGTGGCGGCCAATGCGCGCTGTCAGCAGGCGGCGGCGGGGAGAATCTACACCACCGTTGAATCGGTGCCAACGAACGAGGTGGGGCTGGTGCTGGGAGCGGCCCGGCTGACCAAGGGCAAGCCGAACCTGCATTTCAATTTGCGCATCGAAGCGGCCGCCGCGTTGTATCAGGCGGGGAAAGTCCGGCACCTGCTCGTGAGCGGCGACAATCACGTGGCCAGCTACGACGAGCCCACGGACATGCGCAACGCGCTGATGGCCGCCGGCGTGCCGGGAGACGCCATCACCTGTGATTACGCGGGGTTTCGCACGCTGGATTCGGTGGTGCGGGCCCAGGACGTTTTCAGCCTGCAACACTGCACCATCATCACCGAGGCGTTTCATTGCCCACGGGCGGTGTGGATTGCGCGGCAGCACGGTCTGGACGCGGTGGCGTTTGCAGCGCCGAATGTAAGCCGGAAACGGTGGCTGTGGCGGGCCAACCTCCGGGAGCAATTCGCCCGGACCTGGTGTGCGGTGGACCTGTATGTGCTGCATCGCGGGCCGCATTTTGACGGACCAAAAGAACCGATTTTACTGACCGCAGTCACGCCGTGAAATATTTCAAAGCCATTGCCGCGATGTCCTTGAATCGCGTGATCGGGGCCGGGAACAAAATTCCCTGGCACCTGCCGGAGGATTTTAAATGGTTCAAGCAGATGACTTCCGGCAACGTGGTCATCATGGGTCGCAAGACGTTCGAGAGCCTGGGCAAGCCCCTGCCCAACCGCATCAACATTGTGCTGAGCCGGCACCCGGGCCGGTTGCAGCGCGACTTCCCAGAAACATTCGGCGAGGCCTGGGTGGGGCGCAACAAAACGCACATTCCCGAGCCGCCGCATCAGTTTGAACTGCCCAAGGTCGGCAAAGCCTCGGCCATGGATCTGCGCATCCTCAAGGATTTCATGGCGCTCGACCCGGCGAGTTCCACCCGGGAATTTTTCATTGCCGGGGGCGCCCAGATTTATGAGCAGGCCCTGCCCCATTGCTCCGACGTTTACCTGACCGTGGTGAAGCGCCAGGTGGAGGGCGGCGACGCTTTTTTCCCACCTTTCGAGGATAAGTTTGATTTGATCGAAATTCTCCGCGACGAACCAGAATTCAAGATTCTGCATTACCGGCATCGGTCGCTGTTTGCTTTGCAGGCCTAAGCGGGAACGGTTTAGCCCGCATATTTCACAGTCGTTTCATTGGCACAAGACTTCAGCCCGGTTTGGCAAAGCAAAGCGAACTGGGAGCACTTCAGCGACTTTGATAGGATGCCGGAAGCCGTTAAAACGGCTGTGTTCGTCACCGCCAGTGTCCACCGGGCTGGAAGCCCGGTGCTAATGAAAGGCAAACCAGCAGCTATGAAACATCCGGTTTAGGACCACCCCGCCGGAGCCGGATTTACCGTCAAGTGCGCGGCATGGACGCCCCCACAGAGCGGGGCCGCTCGGTGGCAGCAACGGCTGAGCCAGGAGCCGCTTACGATTTACCAAGCGATGGTGCCAAGACACATTGCTGCGCCCGGGACGGGCGCGCTCCGGCGGCAGTCGGGATTTTTCGAGCGGTGGTGCACATGAAGCGCTGGTTTCTCTACCAGACCCCGCTTGTAATTCGGGGGCCATCGGTCGTAAGGAAGTTGCTGCGCCCGGGACGGGCGCGCTCCGGCGCGGTGGTTTGTCCCGTCGGCCTCCCAGCAGAACGGAAAACTGACATGAAACAACACAGATCCAGCACAAAGGTGGACAGAGTGTTTGTTCATTAGACACGGGGCCATTATCAACGCGGAACACCATTAAAAAAGTGGCGTTTTGGCCCGGTTTTTCATTGCATGTTCAGCCGCAGTCCGCATGCTCTGCGGGCATGACACAGACCCTGGTGCCACTCAGCGTGCGGTTGTATGCGACCGCGTTTCTCGTCCTCCTTTCCACCCTGCCCGGACTGGCCCAGAAGCCGCTCGTGCATGAGGCCACGACCTTCAGCGAGTGGGCCGCGCGTTACGACACAAATCACAGCGCCCCAGCAACCTTGGTGCAGGAGGGCGTCGCCGTCGCCCGCCAGCGACGGGCCGCGCTCCGGAAATTGATCGAAACCGATCCGCAAAGCGCGCTGGCCATGAGCCGCGCAGTGACGAACTTTAACCGGCTGCCGCCGGCAGTGCGCGGCGAAATGGAAACGTCGTTCGCAGAGTCGGGGGACTATATTGTCCAAGGCGCGATTGCGAGCAAGGGCGGTCCGAGGGTGGAACCGGTGCGCCGCTGGGTGCGCTTGGGCGGCCAGAGCTACCGGGCACAAGTCTTCGGCCGCCGCCTCAGCAGCACCACCCAACTCGGGGTGCCGCTCAGCGGCATCACCTTGGATGGCGTGGCGGCACTGGATGAGCCTGCCGCGACTTCGGCAGTGGAGCCGGCCAACGCGCCGACCGCCTGGACCACGGGCGGAAAAAACATTCTCATCATCCGCGTGGATTTTTCCGACCTTGCCGGGGCGCCGGAAGGTTACTCCGCCGCCACCGTACAAGGGATTGCTGACTCACAGGTCGCCCCCTACTACGCGAAAAGTTCGTACGGCCTGACCACGCTCACCAATACTGTGACCACCGCCGTCTATCGCATGCCACAAACCGCCGCCTATTATGCGAGCAATGATGCCAACGACACGTTGCATACGGACGCCAAAAATGCGGCCGCGGCGGATTATACCGTTTCCAGTTACGACCGTGTCATCGTCTTTTTCTCCAGTTTGGGAAGTTTGTCCGGTTCCCAGATCACTTATGGCGGGCTGGCCGACATCAGTGGCAAGAAGGTCTGGTGCAACGGCGAATTTGATTTTCGCGTGATCGCGCACGAACTCGGCCACACCTTCGGGCTGTACCATGCCAATCTCTGGCAGGTCAGCGACGGCAATCCCATCAGCGCCAGCGGTGTAGACACGGAATACGGCGACGATTTTGACACGATGGGTGCCAATTACGCGAACAGTTTGAGCACGGACTTCGGCCCGTGGTTCAAAAACCTGCTGGGCTGGCTGGCCGACAGCCAGGTCATCACCGTCACCAGCAGCGGCACCTATCGCATTTATGCATTTGACCAAAGCAATTATGCCGCCGCGCCGGGCGAACCAACGGCCCTGAAAATTGTCAAAAACAGCACCTATAATTATTGGGTGGGCTGCCGCAGGGATTTCACGAGCAACAAGTCCATGACCAACGGGGTTTACGTGGAATGGGGTTATAATAACAACCGCGGGAGCGACCTGTTGGACATGAACACGCCCGGCAGCAGCGACCAGGATGCCGGCCTTTTAATCGGCGGCATTTTCACCGATGCCGCAGCGGCCAACGGGCTGGGGGTCACGATTCACCCGCTGGCCCGGGGCGGCACTCCCCCCAACGAATATCGTGACGTCCAGATCACCTTTGGCACCGCGCCGCTGATGGCGCCGACCTTCACCCTCACGCCCACCGGCCAGGCCGGGGTGCTGGCGCAGACGGTGGCCTTCAGCGCCACCGCCAGCGGCAATCCCGCCCCGACCTATCAATGGCAGCGCCAGCCCGCCGACACCACCAACTGGACTGCGTTGACCGACAACAGCACCTATGCCGGCACGGCCAGCACAAATCTTTCCGTGACCCTGACAAGTTTTGCCATGTCGGGCGACCTTTACCGCTGCCTGGCGGCGAACAGCCAGGGAACGAGCACCAGCGCGCCGCCGGCCAGCCTGACGGTGAATGCCGCGCTGACGATTTCCACGCTCAACGGCCAGGCGGGCATGCTCGGCACCGCCAATGGCACCGGCACCAACGCGCTGTTCGCGTACCCCTTCAGCCTGGTCTGCGACACCGCCGGCAATATTTTTGTGGCCCAGTATTACAACGGTCAGATCCGTAAAATCACCCCCGGCGGGACGGTCACGACGTTTGCCTCGGGCTTTTCCGGTCCAGAAGGAATTGCCATTGATGCCGCCAACAACTTGTATGTGAGCGATACGTTGAATCATCAGGTCAAGCGGGTCAGCACCAGTGGCACCATTACCACCCTGGCGGGCACCAGCGGCGTGGTCGGGGCAATTGACGGGACCAATACGGCGGCCCTGTTTTCAACTCCTTGGGGCATTGCGGTGGACAGCTTCACCAATGTGTTCGTAGCCGACGCCGCCAGCAATACGGTCCGGAAAATCACGCGCATCGGGGCGAGCGCCAATTGGGCGACCACCACCATTGCCGGGCTGGCCGGTCAATCCGGCAGCAACGACGGCACCAACAGCCAGGCGCGGTTCAATCGACCGGCCGGGCTGACATGTGATGCCGCCGGCAATGTTTATGTCGCGGATTTCTACAACGATACCATTCGGAAAATCACGCGGGATGCCACCGGCACCAACTGGGTGGTGACGACGATTGCCGGGCAAGCCGGCAAGTACGAGCGCAAGGATGGGCTGGGAACCAACGCGTTGTTTGGCTATCCCGCCGGCCTGGCCGCCGATGCAGCCGGCAATCTTTACGTGACCGACTCCGGGAATAGATTGATCCGGCTCATCTCCACCAATGGAGCAGTGACCACGCTCGCGGGGAGTTCGGGTTCGGCGGATGGATTTTACACCGCGGCCGGCTTTAATTCCCCCTACGGCATCGCAGTGGATTCATTTGGCAACATCTACATCGCCGATACCTTCAATTACACCATTCGCGTCGGCCATGTGGCACAAGTCACCACCCCAGCACTGGTGCTTGCCCAGGCGAGCCAGAATTCGCTGCTGAACTGGCCGGTGCCCGTCAATCCGTACCGGCTGCAAGCCACCACCAATTTGACCCCGGCCAATTGGATCGCCATCACCAACCAGACATGGACGGTGAACAATTATAATCTCGTCACCAATGCAGCCACCGCCAACACGATGTTTTATCGTTTGATCTATCCTTGAGCGGGGCGCTGGGTGGATTTATTTAACCACGGATGGACACGGACCGACACGGATGGGGAAAAGACTTACGCGACTTACGCGACTTACGCGAATTGACGCGAATTTTTGGGCGGCAGCACACCGGGTCGCGTGCTGATCCGTGTCTGCACGGCCCGAGGAGTTGGGAACAGGCCAGGAGGCTGGCGCGCGGCGTCATGCGCCCGGCGAAAACAAAGCGTCTGAATGCGCGATGACCGACCGCTCAGGTGATGGGCCTATCGGATACGGACAGGCGCTGGAGCCGACACCTCGGAATTATGTCGAGCATTTCAAAATGACAAACCACGCGGACAAAACAATTGATTACCGGCCGGTTAGGAAATCAAAAGCATTGATTCTTCAGCTGAACTTGCGGTGGCTCCGGCACCGGAGGCGGCCATGCCCATCTGCTCGGTGAAGCTGGATATGAAAGGGTGGTCGGCATATAAAACCCCGTCATAAATAAACTCATACTCCGTGAAGTCAACCGGCGTCAACCGGTCCAACTGCGCCTGCGACAAATAATATATGTAAGCCTTCAGCGAGGTTGCCGAACCCGGACAGGGAAAGGACAAATCAACGGCGAAGTGGCCCTCGGCGTTCGGTCCATCCACATGCAAAAATCCAACCTCCAGGTAGTGGTGTCCGCCATACCCAGCCGCCGCCATCACTCGTTTGCCTTCCAGATGCCGAAGGTCGATTGACGTCGGCAGCCAACGCGGCAGTTCGATATACTCATCCGGGTCTCTGAGACTTCGTAAGCGCATGGTCATGGTGTTGAATCGGGTTATACGATACGAGATCGCGGGGTGTCAATATCAAGTACCTTACAAAACGAGAAAATGCAAATGGCGAGGAGCACAACTCGTTATGGTGTCGATTTTACAGAACTCAATTGTTGGCCGCAGTTAGAATTTAACTGACGACGGGCGGGCTGATGGGATGGCAAGGCAAGTGTTTGGAGGTTGAAACTCCGAAAGCGTGGGGTGGCAGGCGGCTTGACCAATCAGGCTAATTTGCCATGCTACAGCCACATGCATCCCCGCCCCCACCAGCCGGGTTTCACGCGCTGGTTGAGTCAGGCCACGTTGTGGCTGCTGTTGCTGGCGCTGGCCGGCACTGGCTGCCGCACTTCGGCGCGGCGGCTGGTGAGCGATCCCGCACCGGCAGTGAGCCGGCTGGCGGCGGGCGGGAGCATTCGCGCGGAAACCGATGCGCTCGTCCAACCGCTGCTGGTGAACGGCGAAATTTCGGGACTGGCGGTTGGCGTGGTGATGCCCGACGGCAGCACGCAGTCGTTTTTCTACGGCCAAACCGGCCAGGCGGGCAATCACAACCCGCCGGATGCCGATTCGCTGTTCCAAATTGGATCGCTCTCCAAGTTGTTTACCGAAACGCTGCTGGTACAATTGATTGACGAAGGGCGGCTGCATTGGGAGGACACGGTGCGGGAGTGCCTGCCCACGAACATCGTGGTCAGCGCGGAGGCGGGCCGGCTGACGCTGTATGAACTGGCCACGCACACGGCGGGGCTCCCGCGCGAGCCGATGACGCTGACCCAGTTGGGGTCGTTGCTCCGCTATTTCGTCACGGGCCATAATCTGTACGGGCATCTCACGGTGGCGTATCTGCAAAGTTACCTGCGGCACAATCATCCGCGCCCGCAAGCGCCGCCGGAATTTGTCTACTCCAACCTCGGCGCGGGGCTGCTCGCGTATTTGATCGAACAAAAAACCGGCACGCCCACGACGGCGTTGATCGAGGAGAAAATCTGCCGGCCGCTCGGCATGACCAACTCGACCTTTGCGCTGACGGAGGCACAGCAACTCCGTTTGACGGTAGGCCACGCCGGGCAGCATGCTTGCTGGAAACGGCATTCGGCCACCCTGCCCGCCTGGGACATGGGCGATTTGTTGACGCCGGTGGCGGGCATGTATTCGAGCCTCAACGACCTGCTCCTGTTTGCCCGGGCGAACCTGGGCCAGACGCATCCAGCGGTGGCAGCGGCCTTGCGTCAGACGCAGGTGGTGCAAATCAAAACCGAGCGCGGCGGCGAGGCGCTGGGCTGGATCGTGAGCCCGCTCGCAGCCCCGCCGCGAACGTTCACGTTCAAGGATGGCATGGTATCGGGCTATTGCGCTTTCATCGGCATTGATCCCAAAACCCAGGTGGCGGTGGTGGTGCTGTCCAACACGTTCAACTGGGATGAGAAAGTCGGCTGCAACCTGCTGGTCCGCCTGGTGGAGGCGAGCGGCAAGGGCGCGCCGCTTCACAGCGACTAATCCCACCAATTAAACACGCTTGAACCGCTGTCAGCTCCGGTCTATTTTTGGCGAGTACTGGCTGACGAGCCCGGGAACTGCTTGGCCGGCCGCGGCAAAACCAACTAAAAACCACGACCATGAAACATTCCAAACTCACGACCCTACTGTCCGGCGGCGCGGCGCTGCTCGCCCTGCTGGCCATTGGCAGCGGCACCCTGGCCCATGCGGATGATACCAACAAAGCCGCCAAAAAACAGGTGCGCGACAAGGATCGGACTTATGCGGCCGAGCCGACCAAGGTGAGATTCGGCGAATTCAAGGTGGTGGAAATCAAGGCGACCACGCTCGCGGCCAAATACGAAAAGCCCGCGAATGAAAAATCTGCGGTGAAAATTGATGAGATGCTCCAGACGCAGCTCAAGTACATCTTCCCGAACCTCAAAATCATTCCGGCGGGCGGCGAATTCACCAAAGGCGGCGAGCGCACGCTCCAGATTTCGCCGTCGATTGAAAAAATCCACATTGTCTCCACGGGCGCGCGCATTTGGGGCGGGGTGATGGCGGGCGGTTCGGACATTGTCATGCATGTGGATTTCCGCGACAGCGCGAGCGGTGAACTCGTCGCCAACCCGGATTTCTGGAAGGGCAACAACGCCTGGTCGGGCAGCGGAAGCTGGGGTTCCACGGACAACCAAATCCGCGACGCGGTCGTGGCACAAATTGTGAACTACGCGCAGCTCAACACGAAACCGGCGCCCTGAGCTGTTGGCGCCAAGCGGCTTCACCCGCCAGGGACGCGGAGGTGGATTCCTGGATGAATGGATTGGTGGGGAGGCCTCGGTTCCAAAAGCGACGGCTGCCGGACAGGTGGCCAGCCGCGCCGCGGGGCGGCGAGCGGGCGCAAAGCGGCGGGCAAAAAAGTTGCGGCCTGTGACTTGCACGCGGGGGGGATCGGTGGCACTATATTGTCATAGCAAAGCCAATTTTTGCACATCTATGAACAAACCGACCATCATTGCCTATCTGAAACCGACCTGCGGCTGGAGCCAGGGCGTCCGCGCCATCCTGCGGAAATACGACCTGCCGTTTGAGGACCGCGACATCATGAACAACCCGGAGCAGCGGGAGGAAATGATTGAGAAAAGCGGCCAGATGCTCAGTCCGTGCGTCGAAATCAACGGCCGGATGCTGGCTGACATCAGCGGAGACGAACTGGAAGCGTGGATGCTGGCGAACAAGTTCGTCCAGCCGAACGACCAGGTGCCCGACGCGCCGACAAACGAGGCCTGCAGCAAGCACACGCATTTGTTTACCAACCTCTGAGGTGGTTCCCCAGCAGGGACCGACCGCGCCGGAGTTTTCCGACGCGGTTTTTTTCTTGCGTGAATTCGGCGGGCATTTCGGTTAAACCACTGGCATGCGAATTATTTCCAGCGCGCCGGCCATGCAGAAACTTGCCCGGCAATGGCAGCAGCAGAATGTCCAGGTCGGTTTTGTGCCCACGATGGGCTATCTGCATGAAGGTCATCTGAGCCTCGTGACGGAAGCCCGCCGGCGCGTGGGCAAGGCGGGCAAAGTGGTGGTGAGCATCTATGTGAACCCGACGCAATTTGGTCCGGCGGAAGATCTCTCCAAGTATCCCCGCGATCTGCCGCGCGATCTGAAGCTCTGCCGGGCGGCGGGCGCGGACGTGGTGTTCACGCCGGGCGACGCCGAAATGTATCCCAGCCACGGCGATGCCAAATCCCGCAGCGCGAGTTTCAGCACATATGTGGTGGAAGAACAATTGTCCCAAGGCATGGAAGGGGGCACCCGGCCCACGCATTTCCGGGGGGTGACGACGATTGTAGCGAAACTGTTTCACCTCGTGCTGCCCACCGTGGCAGTGTTCGGCCAGAAAGATTTTCAACAGGCGGCGATCATCCAGCGCATGGTGACGGATTTGAATTTCCCGGT